>Ga0307373_10002075_pt1 | contig 36651 bp, 33 predicted proteins | sample OX2MG_FD_202534 | JGI IMG/M metagenome (GOLD analysis project Ga0307373, IMG submission 202534) | Soil microbial communities from Risofladan, Vaasa, Finland - OX-2 | ecosystem: Environmental > Terrestrial > Soil > Coastal area > Acid sulfate soil | place: Finland: Risofladan, Vaasa | collected...
CCAACCCCCAACCCCATGTCCGTTTATACCGACCAACTCGCCACCATCCTGCCCACGGGCCTGGAGGGAAGCGTTGCCCGGCTCACCGGCCTGACGGCCGCGGTGGCCGGCTTCCCTGCGCCCGTCGGCGCATTGGTCGAGATCGAGCGGCAGCAGAGCGGGCCGCTGGAGGCCGAAGTCGTCGGCTTCCGCGACGACGTGACGTTGGTCTGTCCATTTGGCGATTTGCAGGGCGTGCGGCGGGGCAACCGGGTGCGGCTGGTGCGCACCAAGAGCTGGTTGCGGGTGGGCCCGGCGGCGCTGGGTCGGGTGATCGATGCCCGTGGCCAGGCCATCGACGGCCAACCGCAGCCCATTCTGCCCGACCGCGCGGCGCTCGATCGACGACCGCCGCCGCCGGTCGAGCGGCCGCGGATCGATACGCCGCTGTCCACCGGCATTCGCTCGATCGACGGACTGTTGACCTGCGGAAAGGGGCAGCGGATGGGCATCTTCGCCGGTTCGGGCGTCGGCAAGAGCGTGGCGTTGGGAATGATGGCGCGTTACACCTCGGCCGACGTGAACGTGATCGCTCTGATCGGCGAGCGCGGTCGCGAAGTGAATGAGTTCATCGAGCGCGATCTGGGGCCGGAAGGACTGGCCAAGAGCGTGGTGGTGGTGGCCACCAGCGATGAGCCGGCGCTCGTCCGCGTGCGCGCCGCGTTGGCTGCCACGGCCATGGCCGAATACTTTCGCGACCGCGGCAAGGATGTGCTGCTGATTATGGATTCGCTCACGCGTTTCGCCCTGGCCCAACGCGAGATTGGACTGGCGGCCGGCGAACCGCCTACCACCCGCGGTTATCCGCCGTCGGTGTTCGCCATGTTGCCGAGGCTGGTCGAACGCGCGGGGCGCAGCCGGAGCGGCAGCATTACGGCGTTTTATTCGGTGTTGGTGGAAGCCGACGATCCGCAAGAACCGATCGGCGACGCCGTGCGCGGCCTGCTCGACGGCCACACTTGGTTGTCGCGCAAGCTGGCCGGCCGCGGGCATTATCCGGCCGTCGATGTTCTGTCGAGCATCAGCCGGTTGATGAACGAAGTCGCCGACCGCGAACATCGCGAAGCCGCCTCGCTGGTGCGCGAACTGATGGGCGCCTATCGCGACCAGGAAGACCTGATTTCGATCGGCGCCTACCGCCGCGGCAGTCAGCGCGCCGTCGATCTGGCGATCGACTTTTGGGAACCGATCCAACAATTCCTGCGGCAGCCCATCGAAGAAGCATCTACGGTGAAACTGGCCGCCGAGCGATTGGCGCAACTGAAACACCGCGCGGCGCAACGTCCGGCGGCACAAGGGAGCTGACGATGGCGGCATTCCGATTTCGTCTGGCGACGCTGTTGCGGCTCCGCGAGGCTGCGCGCGACGAGCGCCGCACGCAGCTCGCCGAGGCGCTGCAACTGGCCGAGCAACTGAGGGAGCGTCAAATGGGGGTCGAGGAACTGCTGCGCGAGGCCCTGCGCGTTCAGTCGACGGCCACCGGCGCGATCGATGCCGACCGCTTGTTGAACGCCACGCGCTACGAGATGGTGCTCCGCGCGGAATTGCAACAGCTCCAGCTTCAGGAAACAGCGTTGCAGACGGAGATCGAAAAACGGCGGCAGGCGTTGGTGGCCGCCGACCGCGACGTCCGCTCCCTGGAACTGTTGCGCGAGACGCAGCAAGAGCGACACCGCGAGCAAGAAGAGCGCCGGGCCGTGAAGGAACTCGATGAAATTGCCTTGCGACGATACGCCGCGGAGGGCGCCGAATGATCGGACGCTTGTTCGGAGCGATGGTGGTGCTGGTGGCGGCCGTTTGCGTGGCGACCGTCTTGGCCGAAACGTTGGCGGTCGGCTTCTTGCGATATCGAGGCAAACTGGATGAGAAGACGGTGTTGAAGCTGATTGCCGTGGCCAACGGTGCCGACGCGCCGCCTGCGCCCGGCGCTCGCGCGCGGCCCGAGAACGAGCCGGGACCGGAGCAAGCTTCGTTGGAAGACGTGGCCCGCGAGCGCGCGCTGCGCAGCCGCGACATCGAGCTGCGCGAACTGGCCCTGGGCGACAACCTGACGATGGTCCGCACGGAATACGCCAAATTGATCGACGAAAAAGACCGATATGAACGTATCAAAACCGCGTTCCGCGGGCAGCTCGATGAGCTGCGCGAAGGTGTGCTGGCCAACAATCGCGACACGGCCCGCGCCATCCTGGAAAACATGAAGCCGAAGCAAGCCAAAGAGCAGATTCTGCGGATGGTCAAAGACGACGAGATCGACGACGTGATCAAGATTCTCAGTCTCATGCCAACCGCCAAACGCGCCAAAATTGTGGGCGAGTTCAAAACGCAAGAGGAGTCGGAGACGCTGGCGGAGATCCTGAAGCGGATTCGGGAAGGCGTGCCCGAAAAGGACCTGGTGGACCAGACCGAGAAAGCCTTGGATCAGCAAGACGCCGCGGCCAGTGCGGTCGCACCCTAACGAGAGGCCCCTGTATGATTGCCACTTCCGCTTCCGCCACCGGCTCCGCGGGACCGAACTTCGACTTGCCTCCCATCGCGTCCCCGCTGCCGTACGTCAGCAGCCAGACGGCAGTGCCGTTCAGCCAATTGCTGCTGAGGACGCCGCCGCCGGCCCCGCCTGAACCAAAGCCTCAGCCGCCGGTCAGCGACAAAGGCACGTCAACATCTGACCCATCCAGCGGAAGCGGCTCGTCGGCAGATCAGGGCCCGCAAGCACCGCCGCAAGCCGAAGCGTCTTCGCAAACGCCGGGGGGCGAAGCGCCGGCCTCCGTTCCCGACCAATCGTCCACCACAAATCCGTCGTCGCAGAGCAGTCCAACGTCGCAGCCCCCATCGCCCGATGCGACCACGGCAGAGGGCGCTCAGCCTCATGCGTCTGCCAAGCCGTCCCCCGCCAAAGTCGCTCGCTCCGGGAAAAACAAAGGCCACGCATCGTCAGCCAATGTCACGGCGCATGCCAGTGCGACCGCCATAACGGTCGTTGCTGCGTCAGTCAAACAAGGCAAAGCGGCGAAAGCCGGAGCCGCGGATGGCGGCAAAACGGCAGCGCACGACGCCGCCCATCCTTGCGACGCCGCCCATCTCGCCGACGCCGCCCAGACCGATGCCACGGTCCAGGCGGCGGCCGAGACGACACTGGCCGTGCCTGCCTCGACCACGCTCCCCGTCGAAACGCCGGCCGCCGACAAAACCGACGGCAAGGGAAAGCCTGCCGTCAGCGGCAAAGAGCTGACCAAGGCGACCGCCGCGGCCAGCAGTCGCTTCGCGACCTCGTTGCCGCAGGATGCCGGCTCCTCTGCTTCGCAAACATCCTCGGCCGCCGCACACGCGACGACCAGGGCAGCGGCGACGCCCACGGCCCAACACCTCGCAACGGCCGAACAAGCCAACGTTGCCGCCCAAGACGCGGCCGCGCTCTCACCTGCCCAAAGCAACACTGCCAAGCTCGCCGATGGTGCCTCGCCGCCTCCCGCCGCGGAAACCGTCGCCGCAGCAACGACGGCCGCGGTTACGCAGGCGGTGGAAACGATCGCCTCGGCCCTGCCCCAGGCCACCTCGACGACGAGCGACACCCCGGCGACGGCCAACGGAACCAACGCTCCGCAGCCTGCCGCGGCGCCCGGCACGCCAAGTGCCGGTTCCAGTCCGCCGCCCAATGCGGCCCAGGCCGCGCCCGCCACGTTTGCCAATGCGACGCCCCAGAACGCGGCCGCCGGCTTTGCCAACGACGGCCTCAGTGCGGCCGACCGTGCCCGATTTGTCCAGCGCGTGGCACGGGCCTTTCAGACCGTCGGCGACCAAGGCGGGCAGATCCGGCTGCGGCTCAGCCCCCCGGAGCTAGGCTCGCTGCAGATGCAGATCACCGTCAAGCAAGGCGCGCTGACCGCGCAAATTCAGGCCGACAACAGCACCGCCCAACAAGTGCTGCTGGGTAGCCTGCCCGATCTGCGCGAGCGATTGGCCCAGCAAGACATTCGCATCGAGCGTTTCGACGTCGATGTGTCGGGGCAATCGTCGGGGGGGCATTCGCAGTCGCCGCAAGGCAATCCCGATTCCGGGCAGGCGGACCGCCCCTGGGCCACGACACGCAACGTTTCTCCGGTCGGCGCCGACGCGGCAGCGGGCGACCTGCCACGGACGGCGCCCGTGTTGACGAACGGGGCGCTCAACGTCGTTGTTTAGAAATACAAAGAGCCGGCGAGGCGTCGGTTTGCACGTCAAAGAAAGGAACCAAGCGTCATGTCAACGGGAACCGTCAATCCGACTTCCTCCGCGAGCACCGCCGCATCCAGCACGTCGAGCACGACGGGCGGGCTCACGCAACTGACCCCCAATGATTTCTTGCAACTGTTGATCACTCAGCTCAAGAACCAGGATCCGCTCAACCCCACCAACAGCGACCAAATGCTGCAACAAATCAGCGAGATCGACAACATCGAGGCCACGACCAATCTGTCAAGCTCGCTCAACTCCGTGGCAACCGATCAGGGCTTCCAGACAGCCAGCGCTCTGATTGGCAAGCAGGTGCAGGGCGTCGACGCCAGCGGCAACCCGGTTTCGGGCACCGTGGACAGCGCCAGTTTCACCAACGGCGCGGCGTCGTTGACCGTGGGCAGCCAGACCATGGCGCTCTCCGGCATCAGCTCGGTCAGCGGATAGGAACGGCTTATCCAACCTTCTCAGCGGCCTCGGCGGCGGTTGAACGCCGGGTCCGTTTCGTCACAGGAGAACAAGCAATGTCGCTTTCATCGGTTTTTAGCACGGCCATCACCGGCCTTTCGGCGGCGCAAACCACGATCGACGTCACGGGCAACAACGTGGCCAACGCCAACACGATCGGCTTCAAGCAATCGACGGCCGAGTTCGCCACCCAGTTTCTGCAAACCATTTCGATCGGCTCGGCGCCCAGCGCCAATAACGGCGGAGTCAACCCCACGCAGGTGGGCTTGGGGGTGCAGGTGACGCAAATCACTCCCGACTTTACTCAGGGCAACTTGGAAATCACCTCCAGCCCGTCCGACATGGCGATCCAAGGCAATGGGTTCTTCGTCGTACAAGGGACCGGCGGACAGCAGCTTTATACCCGCAATGGCAGTTTTACCCCGAATTCACTCAATCAGCTCACCACCAGCACGGGACAGCAATTGATGGGCTATGGCGTCGACGCAAGTTTCAATGTCCAAACGACGCAGCTCGTGCCGCTGACGATTCCTCTTGGATCGACGGCGGTGGCCAAAGCCACGCAGAACGTCGAGTTGCAAGGCACACTGACTCCCACCGGCGATGTGGCCACCACCGGCGCCATCATTCAAAGCGGAGCGATGGGCGACGCGGCGATGACGGCGCCCAGCGGCGGCACGCCTCCGGTCTTGGCCCCCGTGCCCGACGTGGCGAGCGCCGGCACCACGGCCACCGGAGCCGCCGGCGGCAGTCTGACGGCGGGCGGCACCTACTCCTACAAAGTCGTGTTCGCCAATGGCCCCCTGGGAAGCGCCACCGACACGCAGACCATGCCTTCACAAGCCATCGGCCCAATCACCCTTTCCGGCGCGCAGCAATCGGTCACGCTCAACAACATCCCTACCGACACGACCGGCACGTACACCGACCGCTATATCTATCGCACGGCGGCCGGCGGCAGTTCCTACCAACTCGTGGCCGACATCCCAGACAATACCACCACCACCTACACCGATACCACGGCCGACACCGGCCTCGGCCAGGCGCTCAACAGTAATGCGCTCAATGGCGACTACAGCTATTACATTACCTACGCCAACGCCGTGGGCGGTCCCGGCACCGGCGTCGAGAGCCGTCCGACGCAACTGCTTGGCCCGATCAACGTGGTGAACGGCCGCGCCGAGCTGCAGAACCTGCCCGTCGATACCAGCGGCCAATGGTCGGTGCGCCGCATTTACCGCACCTCGGTGAACAACCCCAACGTGGCCACGTTCGTCGCCGAGGTTCCCAACATGACGGCCGGGTTAAGTTACACCGATAGTGCCTCCGACGCGTCGATTGCCAACAACGCCCAGGTGAACCTGAATGGACCGCCGATTACCAGCAACACGTTGTTGACCAACGTTCTGCAATACAGCAACGGCGCGTATCAAAACCTCTTCCAGCCCGGCACGCTGAGTTTCGCGGGCACCCTGGGCGGAAGTCAACAAACGCCCGAAACGTTCACCATCACTTCGAAGAGCACCGTGCAAGACTTGGCCAATTTCATGGACCAGGCATTGGGCATCCAATCACCGCCGGGCGCGGACCCCGGCAACCCGATACCCAACGACTCGTCGGGCCTGCCGCCGGGAGTTTCCATCAACTCGCAGGGAGAGATTCAATTTGTCAGTAACGCGGGCGTCGACAATGCGGTTTCTATCGGTCTTTCCGCGCTGCAGCTTACGCCCACCAACGGCACGGCGGAGACCGTCCCCTTGACTTTCAATCAGACGCAGGCCGCCGTCGGGCAAAGCGTGACCGCCGATCTTGTCGCCTATGATTCGCTGGGCATTCCCATCAACGTCCACCTGACGGCGGTGCTCCAATCGCGCACCAGCACCGCGACCATCTACCGCTGGTTCGCCGATTCTCCCCAGAACGACCCGACGAGCGGTTCCTCCATCGCCGTGGGCACGGGACTGATCACGTTCGATGGCGCAGGCCAATTCGTCTCGGCGACGAATTCGACGGTCGCCGTGCAGCGCGCGCATGTTCCATCCGCCAAACCCCTGGAGTTCAACCTCGATTTTGCGCAGCTTTCCGGGCTGGCTGCCAGTAGCCCGACACTCTCGGTCACCAGCCAGGACGGTTTTCCTCCCGGAAAGCTCACCAGTTACACCATCGGCAACGACGGCGTGGTCAAAGGTTCGTTCGACAACGGCACGCAGCGCGATCTTGGCCAGGTGGTCCTGGCGCGTTTCGCCAATGCCGCGGGCTTGACGCAGAGTGGACAAAATCTCTATACGCCCGGCGTGAACTCGGGGCTGCCCGTGTTCGGCGCTCCCAACTCCGACGGCATCGGCTCGATCGTGTCCGGCTCGTTGGAGCAGTCGAACACCGACGTCAGCTCGAACCTGATCAATCTGATTACCGCCTCGACCCAATATCGGGGCAACACTCAGGTGATCAGCACGGCGCAGACGCTATTCGACACCCTGCTGCAGCTCCGCACGGGGTAGTGCGACGTCTCGGTCGGGTGCGACCGGCGACGTCGATAGGCTTGACGAGCGGGGCCGCGTAGCGGATAAGTGAAGGGACAAGTGCCGTTCCCAGTGTAGGGTGGGACCAGTCCCGGCGCGCCGGGACGAGCGCCGGCCCACCATTGGAGTAAGGCAGAAGGATGAAGGCAGGATTCTTTCTTCATCCTTCGACCTTTTTGCCGCGGTGGGCCGGCGCTCGCAAGCTCGCTGGTCCCACCCTACGCAGCCACGCCCACGGCGCGCCCGCCTCGGTCCCTACCCGCTAAGAATCTAGAGAAGTTGCCATGTTTTGCTTCGTCAGGCCGCGTTGTTGCTTCGCGGCGATTGGGATGGCCACGCTGCTTTTTGCCCCGGCCACGCGGGCCGAGAATTGGCCCGGCTGGCGTGGGCCACGAGGCGATGGATCGAGCAACGAAAAAAATGCGCCGACGGCTTGGGACGGCGCCACGAACGACAACCTCGCTTGGAAAGCCGCCGTGCCGGGCACGGGGCATGCTTCTCCCGTCGTGTGGGGCGATCGAATCTTCCTGGCGAGCTGCCTGGAAAGCGAAGCCGATCGACGGCTGATCTGCCTCGATCGCCGCAACGGCCAGATCCTTTGGCAGCGGTCCGTGTTGAAGTCGCCGCTGGAAAAAAAGCACCACCTCAACAGCTACGCCTCCAGCACGCCTGTGACTGACGGCAAACAGGTGTACGTCTCGTTTCTCGAAGGGAGCCAAACGGGCGAGGCCAAAGGCGCGCGGATGACGGTTGCCGCCTACGACTTCGACGGCAAGCAACGTTGGCTGGTCCATCCGGGGCCGTTCTCCAGCGTCCACGGTTATTGTAGCTGCCCGGTGCTGTTCGAAGACAAGCTGATCGTCAACGGCGACCATGACGGCGACGCCTATCTCGTGGCACTGGCGCGGACGACCGGCGAGATCGTTTGGAAGATTCCGCGCGAGAACAAGACCCGCAGCTACTCGACGCCGATCATCCGTCAGATCGATGGCCGCTGGCAGATGGTCTTGTCGGGTTCCAAGTGCGTGGCCAGCTACGATCCGCGCGACGGATCGCGGCATTGGATCATCGACGGCCCGACCGAGCAGTTCGTAGCGTCGATGGTTTATAACGGCGATCTGCTGTTCCTTACCGCCGGATTTCCCGAACACCACATCTTGGCCCTGCGGCCCGATGGCGAAGGGAACGTGACCGACACGCACATCGCTTGGCGGACCACCGAAAACTGCTCCTACGTGCCGTCGCCGATCGTCGTGGGCGACTACTTCCTGGTCGTTTCGGACGAGGGAATCGGAAGCTGTTATCGCGCGGCCACCGGCAAGCGCGTTTGGCGGCAGCGGCTGGGACCGCATTACAGCGCGAGCCTCGTGACGGCCGGCGGTCTGGTCTATTTCCTCTCCGACGAAGGCGTGACCACGGTTGTCAAGCCAGCCGACAGCTTCCAGGAAGTCGCCAAGAACCCGCTGGGCGAAGCCTGTTATGCATCGCCGGCCATCAGCCAGGGGCAAATTTATCTGCGCGGCGTGAAGCATCTCTATGCGATCGGCGGCAAGGAAGTGGCACAGCGCTAGAAAGAATGGTTGGGAAAGTGGCCGTTTCAGCCACCTGCCGTGTGTCGTCAACTCTTGTGCAAAAGTCATCGCGGTAACACATCGGTTGCGAGCCGCCGGTTCATGACGCCTCAGGGGGGGGACTTAGGGCCGACCGGGGCGTATTGCGAGAGAATCGGCACGTGGCGACGGTTGTCACCCGCCGGCGATCGCGCCGATTACGTAAAACGGCTCCACGCCCGAGGCCACGACGTCGGGCAGCGGGGCGTCGGGCAGACCATTCGACCAATCTTCCTGGCAAACGAAGAACCGCAAAAACGGCCGGCGATTGTGGGTGACCTGGTCGCGGACCGTGCCGCGCAGCATTGGATAACGGGCCTCCAGCGCGTCGAGCACCGAACGTTGCGTGGCCGTGCCCGTGACTTCGAGTTGCACTTCGGACCCGACGCCCGCGAGCGTTTGTAAATGATAGGGGAGCACCACGCGGATCATGGCAGCGTCTGCACTTCGACGGAAAGCACGGCCGGAAGGTCGCGGACGATTGGCGACCAGGTGTCGCCGGCGTCCGGCGAGGCATACACTTGCCCGCCGGTGGTGCCGAAATATACGCCGCACGAATCGAGCGTGTCGACGGCCATCGCGTCGCGGAGCACATTGACGTAGCAGTTTTGCTGCGGCAGACCGTTGCCCAGCGGCTCCCATTCGTTTCCGCCGGATCGGCTGCGATAGACGCGCAGCTTGCCCTCCGGCGGATAGTGCTCCGAGTCGCTCTTGATCGGCACAACGTAGACCGTATCGGGCTCGTGAGCATGGACCTCGATCGGAAAGCCGAAGTCGGTGGGCAGGTCGCCGCTGATCTCGTGCCACGAATCGCCCGCGTCGTCGCTGCGCATCACGTCCCAGTGCTTTTGCATGAACAGCACACCGGGCCGCGCGGGGTGCATCGCGATGCGGTGGACGCAATGACCGACTTCGGCTTCAGGATCGGGCAGCACGTAGGGCGATTTCAGTCCGCGGGTGATCGGTCGCCAGGTCTCGCCGCCGTCGTCGCTACGGAACGTTCCGGCTGCCGAAATGGCAATGAACATGCGGCCCGGCTGGGTCGGATCGAGCACGATCGTGTGCAGGCCCATGCCACCCGCTCCGGGCTGCCAGTAGTTTCCCGCCCCGTGATTGCGTAGTCCCGGCAGCTCGTGCCACGTCTGGCCGCCGTCGGTCGTGCGAAACAAGGCGGCGTCTTCCACGCCTGCGTAAGCGGTGTCGGGATCGGTCAGCGACGGTTCGAGGTGCCAGACGCGTTTGAACTCCCAGGGGTGCGGCGTGCCGTCGTACCAGAGGTGCGTGCCCGGCGTCCCCTCATAGACGAACTTGTTGCCCACCGGCTCCCAGGTCTGGCCGCCGTCGTTGGAGCGCTGCATGACCTGCCCGAACCAGCCGCTGGTTTGCGAGGCATACAGCCGGTTGGGATCGACCGGAGATCCTTTGACGTGGTAGATCTCCCAGCCGCCAAAAAAGGGACCGCTCACGTCCCACTTTTGGCGCTTGCCGTCGGAATTGAGGATGAACGCGCCTTTGCGCGTACCCACCAAAACGCGTACCGAACTCATCAGTTTGCCTTTGCTTTAAGCCGGGACGTAGATCATCCACGATACTCCAAAGCGGTCAGCGACCATGCCGAACCGCGGGGAAAAGAAGGTCTTGGCCAGCGGCATTTGCACCTGCCCACCCTGGGCCAATGCGGCGAAGAAGCGGTCCGCGTCGGCCTCGTTCGACACGATGAGCGAAAGCGAAATGCCTTTGAAGCCCGCCTCACCCGCGCAACGGCCGTCGGATGCCATCAGCGTCGTTTCGCCGATGCGAAAGCTGGCGTGCATGACTTTGTTCTCTGTGCCCGGCGACACCATGCCCGGCGGGGGCGGTTCGGGGTTCTCGTTGAAACGCTTCAACATGTCCACTTCGGCGCCGAGCGCCCCGCGATAGAAGTCGAGGGCCTCCTCGCAACGTCCGTCGAAATTCAAATAGGCTTGCACTTGCATTTTGATGTCCTCCAAGGGCGATTTTCTGTAGCGGACGCTAAGATAAACAGGTGGACGGCTTTCGTCAAGCAGGATAACGTAGTGGTTGGTACCTAATTCTTGGAGCCACCGATGGCCCGCGGGCGGCCCAGACAGTTCGACACGGAGCAAGCGCTCGACGCGGCGCTGATGCTCTTCTGGCGGCACGGTTACGAGGGAACGTCGTTGGCCGCGCTGACCGAAGCCATGGGCATCAACGTGCCGAGCCTTTATGCGGCCTTCGGCAACAAGGAGTCGCTGTTCCGCAAGGCCCTCGATCGGTATTTGCAAAGGCCGGCGTCCTATCTGCCAAAGGCGCTCGCCGAGCCGACCGCCCGCCGCGCGGCGGAGAGGCTTTTTCAAGGCGCCATCGACATGGTGATGAAGCGGCGGCATCCCGACGGTTGCCTGCTGGTCCACGGAGCGCTGGCGTCCGGACCGCTGGCGGAGTCGGTCCGTCAGGAACTTAATCGCCGTCGAAGAGGAGCCGAGTCATTGGTGCGCCAGCGGTTCCGGCGGGCGGTTGCCGAAGGCGATCTGCCGGCCGGCGTCGATGCGGCCAAGCTCGCCCGTTACATCGTGACGGTGCTCTGGGGCTTGTCCGTGCAAGCGGCCGGCGGCGCCACGCGCAACCAGTTGCAGGAGGTCGCCGAAATGGCGATAAAGGCCTGGCCGGGGTAGTGCGGGACTGGCATGCCCGGCGTGCCGCACGCATCCGCTTTCGACCAACTCCTTGGCCGGAGTGTTGGCAGGTAGGCTTCCCTAAGCGAAGTGGAGGATTCGTTATGCACAACATGGCTCTGGCGTTCATTGCTGCGATCGCGAACAACTCGCGGACCAAATCAGCCGCGCCATGTCTTCGGTCCATGCGATGCACTTCGATTCACGTTTGTCGATTGTTCGTGGCCGTCTGCCTTTGCCTGTCGGCGGGCAGGGGACGGGAGTGATTGAACGCCCAAGGCCGGCCGCTCGACGAACGCTTTCTTCCCTCCTCCCTAACGGCGTGCCAGCTCAACGCCGAGCAGCCGCGACAAAGCCTCGCGGACGACCGCGCTGCGTCCGGCCAGAGAGTGTTTAGCGGCGTAGTCGTCGATGGCCTCCACGAGCTTGGCTTCGTCGCCGGTCAGCACCGTGCCGACGGCCACGCGCTCGTGGTGCCGCGCGGCGGCAGCACGCGCCCACTCTTGGAGCTCCGGCACATCTTGCTTCACTTGCTCGCGTATCAGTCGGTGCCGCTCTTTCTCCGCAGGCGTCGCCTCGCGCACGGTCCGCTTGCGATTCTCGTGGCTCATCACCAGTTCTCCTTGCTTCAAAAAGGGTCGATTCACTATTCGACTTCGTAGGCCGTCACGGGGTAGACCGTAACGTCGCCGATCTCTTCAAAGACCACAAAGATCAAGCGTCCGTCAGGGGTATAGCCCGTCGCGACCGGCCGGCCTGAACTGCGGCTGGTAGTCGTTTCTAACGGATTGTAGATCACCGCTTCCACATCTTCCGGGGTCAAGCCGTGGTCGGCGATATGATCGACATTGCCGCGGGCTCATAATTCCAGATGACCTCGTACCACGGCATACGGACTTCTCTCGCTTCGCCTTGACCAAAATGTCCACACCTCATTCTAACCAGTGCGCGGCTTCACTGCTCGGCCGGTGGTTCCGCCCCATTTCAGCGCCCGGAGCGCGGCGACGGGTTGGTTGAACCGGGTCGGCGTCCTCTGCAGAGCCGCTCGAATTGTCGCCGGATTGAGTCAGCTCAGCAGCATCTGCAAATCGTCGGCCGTCAGACCACCGATCAGACTGTTATCGGCCGAAAGGATGGCGTCGGCCAGGTGGCGCTTTTCGCCCTGAAGCTGGAGAATCTTTTCTTCCACGGTGTCGCGGGCGATGAGCCGATAGGCGAACACGCGGCGCGTCTGGCCGATGCGGTGCGCGCGATCGACCGCTTGGGCTTCGACCGCCGGGTTCCACCAGGGGTCGAGGATAAACACGTAGTCGGCCGCCGTCAGGTTCAGACCCAGTCCGCCCGCCTTCAGGCTGATCAAAAAGAGCGGGCAATCGGGGTCGGTCTGAAAACGGTCGACGCGCTGTTGGCGGTCGCGCGTTTGACCGTCGAGATATTCATAGACGACCTTGCTCTTGTCGAGCCGCTTGCGGACGAGCGCCAAGAGGCTGGTGAACTGCGAGAAGACGAGCGCCTTGTGGCCCCCCTCGAAGACTTCCTCGAGTTGCTCCAGCAGCGTTTCGAGCTTGGCGCTCGGTTCGCTGGCCTTCGACTTGTCGAGCAGGCCCGGATGGCAGGCGGCCTGCCGCAGGCGCAACAGGGCTTCGAGCACGTGGATTTTTGCTTTGTTCATCCCTTCCTTCGCGATCCGCTTGTTCAGCGCGTCGCGGTAGTGGTTTCGCAGCTCGTCGTAGAGCTTGCGCTGCGGAGCGTCGAGCTCGCAATAAAGCGTCTGTTCGGTCTTCTCCGGCAAGTCGCCGAGCACCTGCTCTTTCGTCCGCCGCAGAATGAACGGACGCAGGGCCTTGGCCAACAAGCGGACGCCCTCGGCGTCGGTGCCGGCGGCTTTCGACGAGAGCATTTTCAGGCTGTTGGAGCGTCCCAGCATGCCGGGGTTGAGAAACTCGAAAATCGACCACAATTCGCCAAGGTGGTTTTCGACCGGCGTGCCCGTCATGGCCAGCCGGTGCCGCGACTGAATCAGGCGACAAGCCTTGGCCGCCTGCGAAGCCGCGTTTTTGATGGCCTGGGCTTCGTCCAGGATGGCGTACTCGAACGGAACGTCTTTCAGGTGCCCGGCGTCGCGGCGCAACGTTCCATAGGTAGTCACGATCAGGTCATACTGGTCGAACTGCTCGCGCGCCTCTCCGCGGTCCAGGCCGGTGTAATCGAGCACCTTCAACTGGGGCGCGAAACGCCGCGCCTCTTCCGCCCAGTTTCGCACGAGGCTGCGCGGAACGACCACCAGCGCGGGCTTGTGGTCGCCGTTGTTGGCCGACCGATTGCGGCGCTCGACCAGCATCGCCAACACCTGAATCGTCTTGCCCAGGCCCATATCGTCGGCCAGACAGCCACCAAAGCCGAACTCTTCCAAGAACAGCAGCCAGCCCAGGCCGTCGCGCTGATAAGGCCGCAGCACGCCGGAAAAGCCGGCCGGTTCTTCGTGCGACCGCACGCCCTCGAACGACCGCAGCCGTTGGCGGACGCGCTCGAACGCCGCATCGACGTTCACTTCGGGCTGGGCCGAAAGCCAGGCGTCGAGCAACAGCGCCTGCGACGGCTTGAACCGCAGCTTGTCGCCCTCGGCCTCGCCCATTTGGGCCAACGGAGCATAACGCGTCAGCCAATCCGAGGGCAGCATGCCGCGGCTGCCGTCGTCGAGCGTCACAAAATCTTCGCCGCGGCGGAGCGCTTCCAGCAGCTTCGGCAGGCCGATCTGCTCGCCGTCGTAGTCGACGTGGCCGTCGAGCTCGAACCAATCGACGCCCGACGCCAGGCTGATGTGCGTCGTTCCCGGATGGCGGATGCGGTGCCCCTCGGCCTCCACGTGCCAGCCCGCCTGGTTCAAGGCCAGCACGAGCGGCGCGAAGTCCTTCCGGGCCACCTTGAAGCTGCCATGATACGTTTCCGATCCGACGGTCGGCGTGGCGCCCAACCGCTGCAGCTCGGCGCGGGCCGCGGTTTCTTTCGCTTCGTCGCGATGCACGATGCGCCGCCCGCCGGCATCGCACACGGCCCGCCGATCATCCGTGCTGTCGAGCAACAGACCGGCGTAGTCGAACCGCAGCTTGCCGATCAGCCAGGTCATCGCGCCGAGCCTGACCGGCCCGATCATCACCTGCGGCTGAGGCTCGCTGCGGACTTGTTCCCATTGCATATCGTCGGGCAGGTCGATCGCGGGCAGCTCGGGAGTCTGCCAAATGTCTTCGATGAACTGGTCTTCGTGGGCGACGGGAACCACGATCTCGCGCAGCCGCTGGGCCGCATTCACGGCGTCTTCCGTCGCCGCCGCATCGAGCCGGGCAATCCGGTCGTTGAACAACACGCAGCCCGACAGGGCCCGCACCACCTGCGACAACTCGGCCTCCTCGCCGTCGCGATAGAGTTTTGGCAGCAGTTTGCGGCTGTCTTGCTGTGGCGTGGAAAGCGCCAGCTTCAGTTTCCACGGCGGCCCGTTGTCCCACTCCAGCGGCCGCGGCTCCTCGTGTCGCGGGTCGAATCCGGGCACCCAACCAAATCTGCCCGTGGCCGCCAGGCGCGGCAGCAGCACGCCGTACGCCGACGGAGCAATTTCGCAGTAGGAGCTTTTTTGCGACGAACGATAACCGTAGCGCCAGCCCCCGTAATACCCGTTATCGTCGCTGCTCGACTTGCTTCCCAAGAGCAGGGCCAGCATTTCCTGATCGACCGGGTCGGCGAGATTGGGAATATCGTCGGCGTCCAGCTTCCAGCCGTTGGAGACGCCCAATTCGCCGCTGCGTTTGACCGTGCGTTTGATAAACTCGATCTTCAACCGGCTGGCGCTGTGCTGCTCCATCAGGTTGATGCGATAGAACAAGCGCAGTTGCGACCGCGGCTTCGACTCGGCGCCGCTGCGTCGCTCCGATCGCGCGCTCGATCGCAGCACCATGGCCAGTTCTTTGAGCGCTTTGCGCCAGGGCGCGTGTTGCCGCGCCGGCGGCATTGCGGAACGGCCCGCCGCGGCCGGCGGTTGAAGTGCCGCATAGGCGACCACATTTTCCAGAGACACGGGCTTCGGACCCGTCGAGGGGGCATCATACTCTTCGCCCGCGGGCAGCACCGACAAATCGCCATTGCCGGGAAAGTTGAGCACGTGGGGATTGGCATCAGCGGCCTGGATCACGGCGGCCACGTGCTTGCAGAGAAAACCTTCGGCGCCGCGCGGACAAGTGCAGGCAGCCTCGACCAACCCCTCGCGCGGCGCCCACTCCAGCTCGACTTCGTAGCGGGTTCCTTCCTCGCCGAGAACGTCGGCCGAGAGCCCGGTGGCATCGACATTGAGGACCGTTACTCTGCGGCGATGGTGGTAAACCTCGCCCGAGGCCCAAGCCGTTTTCGAGAACGACGCCTTGCAACGCTCGGACAGCGTTCGCATTCCTTGCACGACCAACGTTCGCTCCGTCATTCAGGATCCAAAAGTCTTGTGGGTCTCGTAAGACCATAATCTACGGCAAGTGCGTAGGGTGGGACAAGTGAGATTGTGCCCTGAACGGGAACGGAGGCGTTAGGCGATGGGCGTTAGGCTTTGGGCGCGGTCCTCGAATGATGCCCTAACGCCCAACGCCTATTGCCTAACGCCTTGAACACGGTGGGCCGGCGCTCGCAAGCTCGCTGGTCCCACCCTACAAGCACCACCTGTCCCCGGAGCGTGGAAACTGATAGAAAACAGGCGGTGACGCATGACGGCAATCCTCGGCATCTCGGCTTTCTATCACGACTCCGCGGCCGCGGTTCTCGTCGATGGCCAGCTCGTGGCCGCCGCCCAGGAAGAGCGCTTCACGCGCCGCAAGCACGACGCGGCCTTCCCGGCCGAGGCCACTCGGTTCTGTCTGCGGCAGGCCGGCCTGACGCCCGACGATCTCGATTACGTGGTCTTTTACGAAAAGCCGCTGGTCAAGTTCGAGCGGCTGCTCGAAACCTATCTGGCCTACGCTCCGGCAGGGCTGCGCAGCTTTCGCATGGCCATGTCGGTGTGGCTCAAGGAAAAGTTGTTCCTGCGTCGCTCGATCCGCAACGGCATCGGCGGTCGGATCCGCGCGCCGCTGGTGTTTCTCGATCATCATGAGAGCCACGCGGCCAGCGCGTTCTTTCCCAGTCCCTTCGACGAAGCGGCCATCCTCACGCTCGACGGCGTCGGCGAATGGACGACGACCGCCTGCGGCGTGGGCCGCGGCAACCGCGTCGAGCTGACCCGGCAGCTTAAGTTCCCGCACTCGCTCGGCCTGCTCTATTCGGCGTTTACCTTTTACTGCGGCTTCAAGGTCAACAGCGGCGAATACAAGCTGATGGGACTGGCGCCCTACGGTCAGCCCGTTTACGCCGACGCGATTTACAAGCACCTGATCGACCTCAAGCCGGACGGCACGTTCCGCCTCGACATGCGGTACTTCAACTATTGCCAGGGCCTGACGATGACTAGCCGCCGCTTCGCGCGGTTGTTTGGCGGCCCGCCCCGCGCCCCCGAATCGACCTTGCAGCAGCGGCATTGCGACCTGGCGGCCAGCATTCAGAGCGTCACTGAAGAGGTGCTGCGGCGGCTCGGCCGCGACCTGCACGCGCGCACCGGGCAAAAACGCCTGGTGCTGGCCGGCGGCGTCGCGCTCAACTGCGTCGCCAACGGGCGGCTGTTGCGCGAAGGCCCGTTTGAGCAACTTTGGATCCAGCCTGCGGCGGGCGATGCGGGCGGCGCGCTCGGCTCGGCCCTCTTCGTCTGGCACCAACTGCTGGGCAAACCGCGGCAGGCCGATCCGCGCGACTCGCAACAAGGAAGCTTGCTCGGCCCGCGGTTCGGCAACGACGACATCGGGCCGGTGCTTGCTCAGGCCGGCGGTGCCGCCCAGCGGTTCGACGACGAGGGCGAGCTGATCGAGCACGTCGCCGCTCTGTTGGCGGAAGAAAAAGTGGTCGGCTGGTTTCAAGGGCGGATGGAGTTCGGCCCACGTGCCTTGGGGGCGCGGAGCATTTTGGGCGATCCCCGGTCGGCGAAGATGCAGTCGGTCATGAACCTGAAAATCAAGTTCCGCGAAAGTTTCCGGCCGTTCGCGCCATGCGTGCTGGCCGAGCACGCCGACGACTGGTTCGCCCTCCACGGGCACGAGAGCCCTTACATGCTGCTGGTGGCGCCGGTGCGCGAGCAGCAGCGCACCCCGCTGGCCGCCGATGAACGCGAGGTCATGCGTCATGACGCCGATCTCTGCCGCCGCGTGAATATCGTCCGCTCGACCGTGCCGGCCGTGACCCACGTCGATGATAGCGCCCGCGTGCAAACCGTCAGTGCTGACCGCAACCCGCGATTGCACCGTTTGCTGCGGCGGTTTTATGAGTTGACGGGCTGCCCGGTGCTGGTGAACACGAGTTTCAACGTGCGCGGCGAGCCGATTGTTTGCACGCCCGATGAGGCGTACCGCTGTTTCTTGGCCACCGACATGGACGCGTTGGCCCTGGAAGATTTTGTAATTCACAAGGCGGCGCTGACGGACCAAATCACCGCCGAGGGGCGCGAAGGCTATCTGGCCCAGTTCCAGCTCGATTGACATGCACTGGTCTGACATCAACTTTCATCCGACCGTGAAGACGCTGCGGCAATTTGCCGGGCTGTGGATCATGTGTCTGTCGTCGCTGGCCGCTTGGCAATGGTTTGCTCGCAGTCGGACCGGAGCGGCGGCGGTGCTCGTCGCCTTGGCGGCGACGGTGGGCGCTTTGGGGCTAGCCCGGCCGACGGCAATCCGCTGGTTGTTTGTGGGTTTGACGCTGGCGACCTTTCCCATCGGCTGGTTGGTGTCTTGGCTGCTCTTCGGCGGACTATACTATGGAGTATTCACTCCGCTGGCGTTGTGTTTCCGGTTGATCGGCCGCGATGCGCTGAGTCGCCGGCTCGATGCCGACGCGGAGAGCTACTGGACGGAGAAGCCGCCGGCACCCGATGTGCGACGTTATTTTCGGCAGTTTTAGGATGTAGGGTGGGACCACGACAACCGGGGAATCCTCTGATGAGCGACAACGATTTCGAGAAAGCGGCCCAGCAGGAATCGCAGGTCAGCCTGGCGCGGGAGTTGTGGGAGTTTTTCCGCGACAACGCCGCATGGTGGCTGGCGCCGATTGTGGCCCTGCTGCTGGTGCTTGGCGCGATCGCAGTGCTCTCGGGCACGGCCGCGGCTCCGTTCATCTATACGCTGTTTTAGGTGGATGAGGGATCATGCCGGAATCGGCCATCAATCGCCGTGGGGCCGTGGCCGTGATCCGTGACGGCGACAAATTGCTCGTCATTCGTCGCGCGCAGCAAGTCGTCGCCCCCGGTGCTTACTGCTTTCCCGGTGGCGGCATTGAGCCGGGCGAGTCGGAAGAGGAAGCACTGATTCGGGAGTTGGTCGAAGAGTTGCACGTCGAGGTGCGCCCGCACCGCCGGCTCTGGTCGTCGGTCACGCCTTGGAAGGTGGAACTTGTCTGGTGGTTGGCGTGTTTGCCGCCGGGGTCAATGCCCGTCCCCGCGCCGGCCGAGGTCGAGTCGTTCCACTGGCACACGATCGACGAAATCGGCGAGTTGCCCGAACTGCTGGAGAGCAATCGCCAGTTTCTGGCCGCATTGGCCCGCGGAGAGTTCTCGCTGGAACCATAGTGCTAGAAGCCCACTTGCCGCAGGAAGTCGATCACGGACTTGGCGTGAAAGGTCACGCGATGCACTTCGCCGCCTACTTTCGATTGCCCAACCCACGAGTTCTTTTTCAACCAATCGGCGTAGGTGGCGAGCACGGCCCGCAGCCTCTCCGCTTCTTCCTGACTGGCACACTCGAACGTGTAACTTTCGCCCTTGCGCGTCTGGCGCATGCCCAACAGTTCATTCGACGCACTGCGACCAGCCGCTTGCAGCGCGCCGTCGAACGCGAACGACAAGTCGGCGGATTCGCCGGCGGCGACCGCCCGCGGATCAGGCGCGGGCGAGGGGTCTGATAGCGGTCCCTGCTCGTTCGACGCTTGAGGCTGGGATTCCGGCGTTGTTTCCTCGGGCTTGGCGACTGCTTCTTCGACCGCCGGCTGTTTTGCCGGTCTGGCGGTCGGCTGCGGATACTGAGGTTTGGCTGGGCCTTTCACTTTGAGTTTCTCGACGATTCTCTTGACGCCTTCCACGGTGCGAATGGCCTGTACGGCGGCGTCGCGTTGATGAACGAACTGCACGGTGCCCGACAACGTCACCTCGCCGTTACGCGTCTGCACCTGAATATGGCACGGCGACCGCAAGCCGCGCCCGGCAAGCTGCCGGGTGACGTTTCTCGAGATCGTGACATCGCTGACGGACATTGGGCGTTCCTATCGTAGGCTATCCTTCATCGTAGTGTGGCGACGGGCAAAAGGCCAGCGATGATTCGGGTCCTTGAGCGTCTTGCGCGGCAACCGATTGTTTATCGCCTCGCGAAGTGATACAATGCGATGCGAAGACCGGCACTGACGGTGGTTCCGTCAAACAATTGCTTTTCGTCGAGCGGCGCCCTTCGGCTCGTGAAGGGGCCGGTTTCTTGGCCGCGATTTGATGCTACCAGCGACTCTGTGAGGACAGCCAATGACTAGCGCCGAGACAAAGGTGATGGAGATTTTTCGCTTTTATGGCGTATTGCCCTATCAAATGCTCTGCCTGAACGGGAAGGTCCAGCAGGAGATGCAAGTTCCGCTCGATGGCCTGATCCAAAAGGGCTTCGTCGTCCGCGAGGGCCGACACGATGCCTTTCACTTGACGCAGATCGGCTACGAAGCGGTGAATCAGGCTGGCGGGGCGGGCTGATCAGATCGTATTGTACGCTCGCAGTCTCCCGGCGGTCATCTCGCGGGTGAACTTGTAGAAGTGCCAGTGCGTCACGCAGCGATTCATGAACTGGGCGAAGCCGATGATGTCTCGGCGGTGCCTCAGGTTCCGGGTGAAGAAATACTTGGCATACACTCGTCCGATCGAGAACAATGACCCGTCCCACGCCAGGGCCCAAAACAGCGACCACAGCATGTACAGGCCATAAGCCAGGGTCGGTACGCGCCTTCCCTCGCCGGCCCGGCGGCAAATGTCGGCACGGCGTTGCAAATACTCCGGCGACTCGTAGACCTTGAAGTAGCGATCGAGGTAGGCCTCCGGCGAATAGAGCCGCTTGACCAGGTCCCAGAAGCCTTGGCGCAGCTCCTCCCGCGTCATCTGCTGGGGAACGAAATTACAGCTTGGGTCTTCCTCGACCAGGCGGCCGTCGCGCTTCAGCCGCTCATAAAGGGGCGTCTTCGGGATCGCTTGCAGCATCCCCACCATCGCCAGGGTGATACCGTTTTCCTGGATGAATTGGAACTGGTCGTCGAAGATGCCTTTGTCATCGCTGTCGAAGCCGACGATGAACCCGCCGTTGACGTCCAACCCCGCGTTTTGAATCCGCGAGAGCTTGGCCCCAAGAGAATCACCCCGCGTGTTCTGAAACTTCTTGGTCTCCTTCAGCGACTCCATCCGCGGCGTTTCGATGCCGATAAAAACGCTGCGGAAGTTGGCCTGGTACATCAATTCCAACAGCTCCGCATCGTCGGCCAGGTCGATGCTGGCCTCGGTCGTCAGGCGGAGGGGATATTTGTGCTGCTCCATCCAGGGGACGAGTTTCTCCAGCAGCGCCTTGGCCTTCTTCTTGTTTCCGATGAAATTATCGTCGACGATGAACGCGGAGTGAAAACCTGCCCGCCGCATGTCGTCCAGTTCGGCCAGGAGCTGGTCCGGATCTTTGACCCGCGGCCGGCGCCCGTAGATGATGATGATGTCGCAGAATTCGCATTGAAAGGGGCAGCCGCGTGAATACTGCAGGGCCCCGCAGGCATAACGGTCGACTTTGAGCAGGTCGAAACGCGGCCGGGGTGCTTGCAACATGTCCGTCGGCGCGGACTGCTGGTAACGCTTGTCGGTCGATTTTCCACGGGCGAAGTCATCCAGGAACTTGGGCCAGGTGGTCTCCGCCTCGCCGACGAACACGGCGTCGCACAGGCCCTCGAAGAATTCTTCCTGCACGGAAACAAACGGGCCGCCCACCACGGTGAAGACATCCAGCTCGAGCAGCCGGCAAAGGATCTGCCGCATCCGCAGCTTTTGGACGTTCATGCCCGTCACGCCGACAATGTCGAAGGTTTGCAAGAACTCCCAGTCGATCTGCTCGACGTTCTCGTCCAGCACGTAGACCTGATGGTCGCCGCACAGCCCGGCCACGGCGGAAAGCGAGCCGGGGATCATCGTGCTGCGTTTGTCGCCCGGATAGAGCGGCAGAGCGAACTCGAAGCCCCAGTACGAAGGCTCGAAGCGTGGATTGATGAGGCAGATCGATAGCGTCTTTGCGGGCTGGTTCGCGGCCGCATCATGATCGGCAGCCAGCTCGACGTCGGTGGTCATCGTGGGTGTGGACACGGTTTGCCGGCCAGGCATTGAGGTCGGGGAGACGGTCGTCATCGCGGTAGGATACGCGAGATGGCGCAAAGCGAGAAGATCAATCGTCCTGGAGCATGCTGCAACCTGAATACGGCGGTCGGGCGCCGCTTGTGGCGAGGAATTATCCCCGACCGGGACCCGCGTCAACTTGTCGCACCTGGTACCGCCGCTACGACGAAATGTCGCGACTGTCGCTCGCGTCACCGTTGGCAGGCATGCACATTCGTCGCAAAGGCATCATTTTGACCGTATAGCTTCTGCGGTCCACTACAATGGCGCATGGATTGCTGTTTCCTCCCTGCGTGTCGACGGGAGACACCTCAACAGCCGGTTCGCGAACACCATTTTCGGTTTCGGAAGGCATCGTGCAAGGAAAATTGCAGCCGCTGATATGCATTGCCCGATAACGTCAAACACCGGCGGGCACGGTGGGGCCATCGTTTTCGAGGCGACTCCGTATTCGTGAGCGATCCCTCCTCTTTCACGGGGCCACGCGTGCTTGTCGTCGAAGACCACGCGGACACGGCGGATTTGCTGTCGCGGTACGCGCGTTTACTGACGTGCGATGTTCGCACTGCCTCGTCCGGGCAGCAGGCTCTGAGCACGGCGTTGGAATTCTTGCCCCAGATCGTGCTGATGGACATTGGCCTGCCTGACATGGATGGCTGGGAGCTCGCCCGATGCTTGCGCGAGTGCTTGGAACCAGTCCATCCCGTGCTCATTGCCATCACGGCGTTTCACAGCCAGGAGGACCGAATTCGATCGCTGCAAGCCGGCATTGATTACCACCTGAACAAGCCCGAGTTTCGCGAAGATTTGATGCGGATTCTCTTGCAACTTGTGGGCCGCTGTTGAGAGACGCCGCCCGTCAATCGGCACGGCCAACCGTCGTCGCCGGTGGAGTGTAACTTACGCGGCGCATCGGCTGCGGCAGGTGTTCCAAAGCATCTCGAGGCGGTGCCGCGTGGCTTCGATGGAAACCGAACCGCTCGCGCACGCGGCCCGCGAGGCGGCCGCTTCCGTAAAACACTCGACCATCGCCGGCAACCCCTCTCGTCGGTGCTCGAACATGAACTCAAGCAGTGCCGTTTGAAATCTCGGGCAGCGGGCCGCCTCACATAAGGATCCGTCCACAGCGCGCCAGAGTTCGAGCAACTGCAGAAACTCTGGCAGGAGTTGTTCTCGCCAGGCGCGGTGAATGATCCGATAGCAACACAGATCGCTGCCGTCGGACTCGAACGAGGGCGCCGTGGGGTAGCTGAAACGGCCCCCGTCGAGCAGCATTGCGATCTCCGCGCCGCGTGGGATGCCAGCCATCAGCGCCGCGTGCAATTCACGCCAACCAGCCGCTGAGCGCCGAGCAGGTCTTCGGTCGGGGGAGGAATTCCGCTTGTGATCGCGCATGCCAGCGCCTCCTGGGGCAGTCAACCGCAGCGTATTTGCACTCTCAACCTGAGCTAAGCAAGCGGCGCGCCACGACACCACAGGGTGGCACCGGCAAGTGCCCAGGCAAACTAGGCTGGCTTTCGCGGCGATCGTCTGGAATCGGAGCGGCTTTTTGACGCAGGTGGAACTGTCGCAGTGCGACAAACTGTCGCAGTGTGCGGTCATCGGCGTGGGTGCCACGGCACGTGTACCATCTGCGCCTCCTCCGATTTCAGCGGTATGCTGACGACGAGCCTGGCAGGGCGGTGCGATTTGGTGATGAACATCGCCAACGTGGAGGCTTGGCCGCTGCCGGGCGGTTCCACCAGCAGGGCGTCGGCCGCGCCTCGCTCTTCCATCTCAGCCCATATCCGCGACAATGCCTGGCTCGACAGCCGACCGTGGTATGCCACCGCCATCGACTGCTGATTTCGAATCACGGCCAGTGCTCTTTCGTTTCGCAGCCGCAGCTCGACTTGCGTCGTCCGTTCTTCGGGTGTGAGCGGGCCGTTGACCTTTTTGCAAACCGCTTCACATAACGTGGTCAGATCGCCATCGAGCTCCTTGCTGGCAACTAAGACCAGTCTTGCACTCGTGAAACCCGCTTCGAATTCGTACACTGTGCCGTCGGTCGGCAGCTCAACCGGCTGATCGCGTCTTGCCAGCCGCGGCGAGTTCTTATCACTTGGCAGCAGACACCGGCGGCACCCCCGCTCGTCTTCGAAAAAGACATAGATGTAGGCGTCACTGAACGGCTGAATCAGCACCCGAATCTGATCGCCCGGTTGAAAGCGATGTTTTTCCGGGTCGACCGCTCGATCGAGTCCGGACTTTCGCAACTGCACGGCATATTCGATCGCAATCTCGTGTACGTGGGACGAATCACCGAGCGGCTGATTCTGTTCGACTGCGGCATTACGTTGCGTGGTCAAGCGGCGCAGCACATCGCGGAACGCCGGCTCGACGCCGCCGACCTCGCTCGACAACGAAAACGCTGCCAGCGCCCAACAACCGACCACCGAGATGCGGTTCATCCCTGGACCCTTCAAGCAATCTGCGTGCCGAAGGCGACGGATTCGCTCATAGTTCGCAGTTTCAAATGTTATACTTCACGCGGCTGGAAATGAGACATCTTCAGCGCATAGGGTGGACCAGCGAGCTTGCGAGCGCCGGCCCACCAGCGTCGTTGATGGTGGGCCGGCGTTCGCTAAAGCGAGCTTGTCCCACCCTACACGTTTTGGGTCAACGATGGCCGCGTGAAGTATAAGCATTCTTTAGCCGTTTTCCGGCTCGGCCGAGTTTCCAGCCACGCCCCAAACCTTCAGCTTGCGTTGCAGCGTGCGCACGGAGATACCGAGCGCCTCGGCGGCGTGCGTGCGGTTGCCGCCACAGCGCTCGAGTACCGATAGGATCACCGTCCGCTCCATGTCTCGCAAACTGCTCGCGCTCGCGCAAGCAATGGCCTTTGCCAACAGGCAAGAATTGCCGCTGAGGTATGCCGGCAGGTCGCCCAGTGACAGCGTCTCGCCGGACGACATGACCACCATTTTGTCGATCGCATTGCGCAACTGTCGAACGTTGCCCGGCCAGTCGTAGGCCAGCATGAACTCGGTCAGTTCGGGCGACATGGTGGGCGACGGCCGCTGATACCTTTCACGGGCGTCGGTCAGAAAGGCCTCGATCAGCAACCGAATGTCGTCGCGTCGGTCGCGCAGCGGCGGCAATTCGATGGTCAACACGCCGTGATGACGCAATACTGGTCCATGCGCAGCAAGCGCGCCAGCGCGTCGCGCTCGCCCTGCTCGTCTTCCACGACAAGAACACGGCTTTTTGCCGTCATTGAAGAACCTCCTGTTCGACCGGCGCCGGCACTTCGGGGAGACGGACGACAAAACGGCCTCCCCACTCGCGGGCCGCGTCGTAGACGACCCCTCGACGAGATCGCGTTCGATATTGCGCACGGTCCGCTCGGCATGCGATTGCACCTCGGCGATTTCGGCGTGCAGCAGCGATTCGCGGTCGCGACGCAGGTCGCGCACCGCGCCCCATGCGCCGAGCACGACAATACAAGTCAGGGCCACGGCCATGCAGATGAAAGTGGCGATGCTATAGTTGCGTAGCAACCGTCTTCCGCTGCTGGCCCTACCAGAGTTTTCCATCTGACCGACTTGCACGTCCCTCTTTAGCGTGGCTGCGGTGCGTGAATGACTGCGATTTTATACTTCACGCGGCCGAGAATGAGACGTTCTGCCGAGAGGAAAAGCCGTGGCTGGGGCAGAGCTTGGCCAGGTCGCGGTTGGCGCCCGTCAACAGTCTGGCGGCCAAGCGATGCCCCGGTGCGTCCAACCGGGGCATCGCCTGGCCGCCGAGATGAACGAAGTGCCAGCCTCGGCGTGGCCAGTCTCTGCCCCAGCCACCGCCGATGTCTTATTCTCGGCCGCGCGAAGTATAGCGTTATTCGGTTCCGGGCTCTACCCAAGCATGGGCTGCGGCGCTGCTTGCTCCGACCGCAGCCTGCCGCCACGCGGTGCGACAACGTGTCGCAGTCGGCGTCGTCCATGCGGCGAATTGCCGCACTTTTGTCGTGCTCTTAAGCGAGCCGCGCGCAGCTTTTTTCGCGTCTTCCCCGCTCGGCTAGCTAGTGCTCTGTCATTCGTCCGTTCACGGATGGATGGCAGGCGGTGGCGGGGGCATCGCTTGGCCGCACAGCGTATTCCTCAAACCGGGCCGGATCTGGCCAAGCTCTGCCCCAGCCACCGCGGGGCATCCATCGATTGACTACTGACAGAGCATAAGCACAGGCGCCGCTAAAACGCGCGTCACTGGCATGACGCCGAAGGGAGGCATCTATCGACTGGTTCTCGGATATGAGGATGAATCCCTGGCCCGCGCCTGCCTGGAATCGGCGATGAGCATCTGTCTGGCGGCCGCGGCGGGCAAAGAATTCAATGTGCCAGGCGAGATGCTCCGCCTCCGCGAATTGGGCTATGAGACGCGACTTGGTCCCAGCACTCGCTCGATGGTCGAGGCCGCGAAGAAGCGAGGCATTCCCGCCATCCGACTGAGCGAGGGAAACCTGGTGCAGTTGGGGTTTGGCGCACGGCAACGGCGCATTCTGGCCGCCGAAACCGACCGCACCAGTGCCGTCGGCGAAACGGTCGCCCAAGACAAAGAGTTGACTCGGTCGTTGCTGCGCAAGATCGGAGTGCCGGTTTCCGCGGGGCAATCGCCGACGTCCGCGTCGCACGCCTGGGAGATTGCTTGCGAGATCGGACTGCCGGTAGTGGTCAAGCCGCGCTACGGCAGTCACGGACGGGGTGTGGCTACCAACCTTTCGACCCGAGCTCAAATTGCCGCCGCTTGCGAAGCCATTCGACGAGAGGGTTCGGAGATCGTCGTTGAGCGATTCATTCCGGGTGCCGATCACCGGTTGTTGGTCGTGGGGAACCGACTCGTGGCCGCCGCGATCCACCGGGGGTTGTCGGAGACGGCTTTCATACGCTGGCAGAGTTGGTCGAAGCCGTTAATGCCGACCCGCGGCGAAGTGCAGGCCACGGAGCATCGCTCACCAAGCTGGTGCTGGACGCCATCGCCCTGGAGACGCTCGCCGAGCAAGGGTTTTTGCCGGAAACGGTGCCGCCGAAAGGCGCGCGCGTGCTGATTCGGCGCAATGGCAACTTGAGCACCGGTGGCACTGCCACTGACGTTACCGACGTCGTCCACCCTCAGGTCGCCGCCCGCGCGGTCGAAGCCGCGCGAATGGTGGGACTCGACGTAGCGGGAATTGACGTGCTGGCACAGGACATCGGCAGACCGCTGGAAGAACAGGGCGGCGCCGTGATTGAGGTCAACGCCGGCCCCGGTCTTCGCATGCACTTGCATCCGTCGCAGGGACAGCCGCGGCCGGTCGGCGAGGCGATCGTCGACCTGATGTTCGCCCCCGGCGAGACCGGACGGATTCCCATCGTCGCCGTGGCTGGCGGCGGTGGCCATCGCACGACAAGCCGGCTGGTGGCGCATATCCTCGAAGGAACGGGCAGTTCGGTGGGCCTGGCGGACGCGGACGGATTGATCATCGCCGGACGCCGCATCGAGAGCGACGCTTGGAATAACCAGCCGATCGGGAAGCAGAGCGTGTCGAGTTTTTCGCTGGGCCTGATGGGCTCGGTGCCGATCTTCAATCGCAACCAGGGGGAAATTTGCCGCGCCGAGACGAACGTCGCGCAGACGCGGGCCGCTTTGGCGGCCATAGAACGCGAGGCGGTGGCCGAAGTCGAAGATGCCCTGGTGGAATACCACGCCAGCCGGGAAGCCGTCGAGCGGATCGAGAACGCGATTCTACCCGCTTCCGAACGCCTCCGCACGATCGCTTACCAGAAGCACCAGGCTGGCCGCAGCGGCACCGTCGAGTACGCGCGAGCGCAACGAAGTCGTCCGCCAGTATCGCGATACGCTCATTCGGCACCGGCGGAGTATGCTGCAACTGAACACGGCGGTCGGGCGCCGCTTGTTGCCATAGGTCAGGCTTGCCAAGGCCGGCGGCGCCGATTAACCTCGCGATATCCAGCCGTCCAACCCGCACTCGCCCAGGTATCGCCATGTCGTTCTCTCGCCGCAACTTCGTCAAAGGTTCCGTCGCCGCCGGCGTCGCACTGTCGGCCCCCAATCTGCTGCTGGCCTCGAAGGCCGAAAGGCGGTATCGCACCGCCCTGATCGGCAGCGGTTGGTGGGGAACGAACATCCTCCGCGAAGCGATTTGGAGCAACCAGTGCCAGATCGTGGCACTCGGCGACGTCGACGACAACCAGCTCAAGACGTGCCAAGAAGACATCGCGAAGCACACCGGCGACCAGCCGAAAACCTACAAAGATTTTCGCGAGCTGCTCGACCGGGAAAAGCCGGAAATCGTGATCGTCGCCACGCCCGACCATTGGCATCCGCTGATCATGATTGCCGCCGTCAAGTCGGGCGCTCATGTGTACGTCGAAAAGCCGGTCGGCCATACCGTGCGCGAAGGCCGGGCCATGATCCAAGCCGCCCGCGACAACGGCCGCATCGTGCAGGTCGGCACCCACCGCCGCGTGTCGCCGCACAACATGTCGGGCATGAAGTTCTTGAAAGACGGCAACGCCGGCAAGATCGGCATGGTGCGGGCCTTCGTGCATTACTACGGCGGGCCGGGCGAGCCGGTGCCCGACAGCGAGCCGCCCGCCGGACTCGATTGGGATATGTGGTGCGGCCCCGCGCCCTTGGTGCCGTACAACAAGGCGATGCATCCCAAGGGCTTTCGCCAGTTTCTCGACTACGCCAACGGGCAGTTGGGCGATTGGGGCATTCATTGGATGGACCAGATTCTGTGGTGGACTGAAGAGAAGTGGCCGCGGCGCGTGTTCTCGACCGGCGGCCGGCCGATCAAGCGCGACAACACCACCGCTCCCGACACCCAGGTAGCCAGCTTCGAGTTCGAGTCGTTCACGGCCGTCTGGGAGCACCGGCAGTACGCCGGCAACGACGCCGAGAAGCACAACATCGGCTGCTATTTCTACGGCACCAAGGGCACCTTTCACATGGGCTGGGAAGACGGCTGGACTTTTTACCCGGTCGGCAACGGCCAGCCGATTCACGAGGAGCCGAAGCTGAACTTGCCCGACAAGCAGAACATCAAAGAGTTGTTCGCCAACTTTCTCGGCTCGATCAAGAGCGGCAAGCCGCCCGTGTGCGACATCGAGATCGGCCACCGGTCGACGAACATGAGCCTGCTGGCCATGCTGTCGCTGAAACTGGGCCGCAGCATCAAGTGGGACGGCGACAAGGAAACGATCGTGGGCGACGCCGACGCGAACCAGCTCTTGAGCCGCGTTTATCGCAGTCCGTGGGAATATCCCCGCGTGTGAATCTGTTCCACTCGCCGATTTCGGGGCTTGGTCTGCGCACGCAAGCGACACGCGTGTCGCGTCGGCGCGGCGCCGACAAGCGAACCGCACAGGGATTGAGCGTCGAGACGCCCGCGCACTACAGGCCCCCCGTGCTTAGCAAAAGCGACGCGCGCGGCGCTTTTGTTTTGTGCCGTTACGGAAGTCCGGGATCAAAACGAGTCCCAGATGCTAAACAAAAGCGACACGCGCGTGTCGCTTTTGTTTTGCGCGCCGTGTTCCGCGTGACAGCGTACGCTGGGCACCTGTATCTCCTTAAAGCATTTAACCGTAAAGGTTTACAGTGGAACGCACGCGGACTCCGCGCCGCGGCGCGGATCCTCCCAGCCGTCTTGACATCTCAGACACCCAGAACGATAATTAGCTAGTTGTCTAATTATCTAACAACGCCGGAATACCGTGAGCAACGACATCTTCAAAGCGCTGGCCGACCCCACGCGTCGCGAGATTCTGCGTTTGCTTGGGCAGGGAGAGCAGAGCGCGGGCGAACTCGCCGAGCGGTTCGATATGACCAAGCCCTCGATGTCGCACCATTTTTCGGTGCTCAAACAGGCCGACCTGATTCGCAGCCGGCGCGACGGCCAGCAGATTTTCTACTCGCTCAATACGACCGTGCTTGAGGACGTGCTCACTTGGTTGTGGGACGTTTTCGGCCGTGACGGCGAGCCAGCAAAACGGAGTAAATCGTCATGACGCGCATCTATTTGTGGTTCTCCATCGGGCTGACGTTGGCCGCCTGGGCTGCCGCGTTGATTGCCTATCCCTCGCTCCCCCAGCAGGTGCCCACGCACTGGAACATCCGCGGCCAGGTCGATGGCTACGGCGACAAGAGTTGGGCGACGTTTCTCACGCCGGCGGTCATGTTGGGCCTGTTGGTACTATTCCGGCTTCTTCCCTGGCTGTCGCCCAGGCCGTTCACGCTCGATACCTTCCGCGGCACCTATGAATTTGTCGTCGTGCTGGTCATGGCGCTGATGGCCTACATCCAGGCCTTGATGCTGTGGGCAGCCTATGCGGGACCGATCGACGTGGGCCGAGCGCTCGTCGGCGGTTTGTGCCTTTTCTTCGCGCTGATTGGCAATGTGCTCGGCAAGGTGCGGCGGAACTTTTTTGTCGGCGTGCGGACTCCCTGGACCTTGGCCAGCGAGCGAGTGTGGATCGACACCCATCGTCTGGCTGCCCGGTTGTTCGTCGTCGCCGGGCTGGCAGGTTTCGTGCTTTGTTTGGCGCTCGGTGGCCCCGTGGCGTTCGCGGGCACGTTAGCGCTCATTATGATTGCGGCTTTTGCACCCGCCCTTTATTCACTGGTCCATTACAAACGGCTCGAGCGGCAAGGGCTCGTGTAACGAGCGTCAACTCTCGTTGTTCTACACAAGTCCGAGGTCGCGTCGCGCCCGTTGCGTTTCCCAGTCCCGTAGGGACGTTAGAGTTTAGCCGTGGGCGCGAGCCCACGGAAGAGGGACGCCAACGATCCGCGCAGCCGCGTAGCGGCGACAGAGCGCGTGGTGCGATACCTCTGTCGCCGCTACGCGGCTTGCCTAATCTACCGCATCGGTACTGCCAGGGCCTTTGCTGCCGCCTTCAGGTCGGCAAACAGTTCATCGCGCATCTGGTGCCGGCGCGCTTCGTCCGGTGCCCTCAGCACCGCCGAGGGATGATAGGTGGCCATGATCCAACTGGCCAGCTCGCTGGGCAACAGCTCGCCTCGTTGTTTGGTGATGCGGAAGGCCCGACCCAACAGTGCTTGCGCCGCCGTCGCGCCCAGGCAGACGATACCCTGCGGCTCAATCGCTTCGAACTCGGCCGATAGCCACGGCCGGCACGCCGCGATTTCGCGCGAGTTGGGCTTGGAGTGCAGCCGTCGCTTGCCGCGAGGCGTCCACTTGAAGTGCTTGACGGCATTGGTCACATAGACCGCGCCCCGATCGACGCCCGCCGCGATCAGTCCTTCGTCGAGCAGTCGCCCCGCCGGCCCGACAAACGGGTGCCCCTCGATGTCCTCGCGGTCGCCCGGCTGCTCGCCAACGAACACAATTTTGGCGTGCGCCGAACCTTGGCCAAAAACGGTTTGCGTGGCGTTGCGATACAACTCGCAACCCTGGCAATCGTGCGCCGCACGGGCCAGTGCCGCCAACGTTTTGCTCGCCGGCAGAAAATCCGCCGCGGAACGGGTCGCGATTGGTCGTGCGGTCATGGCATCGTTAGCGGGTCTTCACCTGCCGGCGCTGGCTGGCAATCCAATCTTTGCCAAAGGCCGAGCTCAGGTCGGACAGGGCCCGATCGATTTTGGAGGGCGAGGGATGTCCCGCTTGTTCGCAGGCCACGCCTTGCTCGGCAAGCTGCTTGGTCTTGCCCTCCCATTTGCCCGACGAAAGGCCGTAGGCCAGCGCCGACAAGTACCAGACCCGCGCGTCGTTCGGCCGCTCGCGCTGCAAGCGGCGAAGCACCTCGTAAGACTGCGAATAGTGGCCTTCGCGCAACAGCCCGGCGGCGAGTTTCAACGTGGCCTCGTCGGCCGGATCGGCATCGGCCGCACTCAGATCGGCATCGCTGGATTCGGAAGCCGACGGCGCCAGATCGCTGGCAATGGGCATCTCGCTGCCCGACACACGCTCGTTGAGCATCTTGAACTCTTCTTTCAGGTCCGCCACCGTCTGCTCGAGCCGACTGAACTTGGAGGGCAACCTGGCCACCTCGTCGACCTCGCGCTCCAGGTCGGTCATTTTTCTTTGCAGCGTGTGTACCACGGGCGGCGTCTTATCTTCGTTCGTGGTCAGTTGGTCGATGCGGCCTCCAAGCAGGTCGAGCCGATGCGCAAGGTGCTCCAGCTCTTTCTTGAACGTGTCGGCGTCTTTGGCCGAATTGAAACCGGGGATCTCCGATGCGGAAGCTCCACCTTCGTTGCCGCCGGAGCTCTTACTCTTGTCGCCGCCCGATTTGCCACCGCTCTTGCCACCCTTGTCTCCCTTGTCTCCCTTGTCGCTTTTGTCGGACGATTTGTCCTGCTTATCGGATTTCGAGGAACCGAAAAAGGCAGAGTATCCCCAGGCGCCGCCCACGCCGCAGACGAGTGCCAATATGGCAGTCATGATCAGCGTCTTCCAGTTGAGCTGGCTACCGGCCTGTTGGTGATTCCTTTTCTTCGTACGCCGCCGCCGGTCGTCGTCTCGCTGGTCGTCCTGATTGCGGCCGCGCGGGCGATCGTCTTTTCCGTTTCGATCTTTGTGGCCCTGCACTTCTTGCTTGCTCTGGCCTTTGCCTTGTTTGTCGTTGTCGTCCTGTTTCGAGTCGTCGTCTTTCTTGTCCTGTTCGCCGTCCTGCTTCTTTTGCCCCCGGTCACCCTTTTTCTGCTGACTGCCTTGTTCTCTGACAACGTCGCCGCCGCTCTCGACGCGATCGTCGGGCGGTAGCGGCGGGAGGTGCGAGGTCTGGTAGCTCACCACCTGCTCCGGAGGCACGCGCAGCTCGGCCGGCGAACTGACCGCGGGATCATTGGTGTTCACCGACGTAGCGCCGGGTTGGCCGCCTTTGCGGTCATTCGCTTCTCCACCTTTGTTCGGCTCTCCTTGCCGTCCGCGCGCCGGCTTCCCTTCCGACTGCGATCGTCCTTTCTCCTTGTCGCCTGACATATCGTCCCCTTTCATGGTCAAAACGACCTACCCTAGTGCAAATCTTAAGCCTGAAAGCCGTCGAACCTAAAAGTATGATCGCGGCAAAGCTGTGGCGTTGAAATGGCATCGAATCTGACACCGTGGTCGCGGGGCGGGCATGTCGTTCTCATTTTTCGCGGGACTTTTCCGGTGCCGGAAACACGGCGCGACAATTGCAGTAAACCGCCGCGGAACGGAACTCAGGCCGTTACGTTGAACCGCGCGAACCGCCTTTTGGGACGATCTTTTCGAGGGCGACGATCTTGGCCTCTTTTGTTGAACGGAACGACCCGCGCCGCGTGCCGTCGAACGGCACGCCGGCTTCTTCGATCACGGGGAGCCGTCGCTGGCCCTCGTGGGCCTTGGCCATCGCGCTGCTGGCCTTTGCCGGAATCGGCCTGATCTACGCCTGGAACGCCTACGCCGGCCAATCGCCGCGAGGTCAGCCAAATGATGGCCATTCAGCTAATCAATCGGACGACGAAGACGACTCCGACGGCGATTCCGACGAGGAAGACAGGGCGCGGCTCAAAGTGAAAGTCGTCCATCCGCAGAAGGGGGGTCTGGTGCGGACGTCGACGCAACCGGGCGTGCTGCACGCCTTCCAGTATGCCGATCTCTACGCCAAGGCTTCGGGCTATCTGACGGCCCAAGCGGTCGACATCGGCGACACCGTCGAGCGCGGGCAGTTGCTGGCCGAAATCTTCGATCCCGAAGTGCAGCAGCGGGCCGAAGAAGCGGCGGCGGCCGTCGAACAGGCCAAAGCCGACATCGAGTTGGCCGCGGCGCGCGTCGTGGCCGCCGAGGCCGAGGTGACGGCCGCCGAGGCGCTCGTCACCCAGCGCAAGGCACAAGTGGGCAAATACGCGGCCGCCCGCAAGTTCCGCGAAAAAGAGTATATCCGCTATATCGAGCTGACCCACCAGCGAGCCATCGATTATCGACTCTCGGACGAAAAGCAGGATGAATACGAATCGGCCCTGTCGGCCGAAAAAGAGGCCGAGGCGGCGGTCAAAACGGCCGAGGCCGATTTGCAACGAGCGAGGGCCGAGGTGGTGCGTGCCAAGGCCGCCGTGGCCTCGGCCAGGGCCAACCTGCGCGTCCGCGAGGCCGCCGAGAAAACTGCCCAGATCATGGCCGAATACCTGCAGTTGACTTCGCCTTACAATGGCGTGATCACCAACCGCAATTACCACCGCGGCGCCTTTGTTCGCTCGGCCGATCAGGGCGAACAGCCGCCGTTGCTGTCGGTCGCGCGCACCGACCTGATGCGCGTGGTCGTTTACGTCCGCGATCAGGATGTGCCCTTCCTGGACCGGGGCGACAAGGCGGTCGTGCGCATCGACGCCCTGCGCGGCGAGGAGTTTCGCGGCGAAGTCGCCCGATACTCCGAATACGAAGACGCGGCGAACCGGACGATGCGGGCCGAAATCGACCTGCCGAACCCCACGGGCAGGCTGCGCGAAGGGATGTATGGCGCCGTGACCATCTTGCTGGAGCCGCCGACCGATCACTTGACGGTCCCGTCGGGGGCACTGCACGAGCGCACTCAGCAAGGCGAGGGGACCGTGTATGTCGTCGAGGGACACACCGCGCATGAAACGAAGGTCCGTGTCGGTCGCGACGACGGCATTCGGGCCGAGGTCACGGGCGGACTGAGCGAAGACGATTCCGTGGTCGTTTCCTACAGCGGCTCGCTGGAAGACGGCGAACCGGTCGATGCGGAGTCGGCGGAGGAGGAATCGTAGTGATGGCAGGCGGTGGCTGGGGAAAAGCGTGTCCGCAAACCGGATCGAATCTGGCCAAGCTCTGCCCAGCCACCACCGTTCGCTCTCTACAATGGTGGGCCGGGGTGGGCCGGCGCTCGCAAGCTCGCTCGCTCCCCCTACTTCTTCAACCCCTCAATCGACTTGCGCAGCTCGTCGATCTGACGGTTCAGGTCGTCCAGCCGCTTGTTCAGCCGAGATTCCAGGTCGTGGCGGGCTTGCGGAGGCCATGCCGGCGGAGCCATCACGGGCTCTCCGGGCGGGGGCACCGGCGGTAACCCGCCCACGTCGAACGACCCGAATCCCAACATGCGCTCGGCAAACTGCCGGGCTTCACGCGGAAGCTTTTCAAGAGAGTCCTCGACGGCTTCCCATTTCTTGTCGCCCTGTCGCACAGTGACCTTGGCCGGCTTGTCGCCCTGCTTTTCGATGGTCACCGTCATATCGTCGGGCAAGGCCGGAGCAATCGAAGCGCCCGGCGGAAGCACCATGCCCGGATGGAAAAAGCGGAAGTTCATGGGCGCGGGTCCGCGTCCCAAGCGTTCCACCCACTGCCGAAGGGAACGTTGATCTTGCTCAAGAGGCGCGATCGCTTCGGGCCGCGGCGCAGGCTTGAGCGACAGCGTCTGCTTGCGACCCGCGCGTAGGTAATCAATCTTGACTTCCTCGTCGCCGGCGCGCCCCACGGCGGCGGCGAGCGATTGCGGGTCGGCGACCGGATGGCCGTTCACGGCGAAGATCACGTCGAACGCCTTGAGTCCCGCCTTCTGGGCCGGGCTGTCGGCGACCACTTCGTCAATCAGCACGCCTTGACCCTCGGGCAGATCGAGTTGGGCCTGCAACAGTTCCGGCACCTCCACGCAGCGCACGCCGATCCAATAATCGCCCCGCTCTGGTTTGGCCTGTTCGTCTCCCTCCGCCGCCAGCGCCGACGGCGCGAAAAGCTGGGCCGAAATGGGCACGGCCACGACCGTCAACGCCACCGCACACAACAACTGCAACCCTACGTTTCGTGACGACCGCATACCGCTCTCCTTATTATTGATAGCTCTGATTGTCGACCGGCCGCACTTCGACCTGATCGACCGGCACCACCACCCGGCGGCCGTCGCCCAGCCGATAAGGCACCAGCCGCCGCTGCTGCTGAACGCGATGCCCCAACCGCTCCAACGCCCGCCGCACGTCGTCGGGCATCGCCGACGGCTGAGTCAACACCCAGCCACCGTCGAGCTCGTCGCCCGCCGCCACGGGCACTTGAATCGCGTCGGCGGCCCGTGATTGGCCGCCGACGGCCAGCCTGGCATCGGAGTTCAGGCCCTGTTCCGGTAAGCCCGACCCGCTGCCGGCCGGATTCGTGTTTTGTCCGTTTCCGACCACATTCAGTGGCGGCTGACCGGCCGGCGCCATCTGCCCGGCCTTGCCGGCATCGCGCACCCACACGCCCAGCGTAAAGGCAAAAACGACACTGGCCGCCATGGCCAGCATCGTGCCCCATTTCCGCAGATTCCCGAGCGTCCGGCGGGCAGGACGGACAACATCGATGCTTTTCGTCGCGAAAGCCGGGGGCACCGCCTCGTGCGTGGTCAAATCGCCGAGCACCTTCGACCAACTCTGTGCTTCCAGAAACGCCAGGGCGCAACGTCGCCACCCGTCGGGTTCGCGTTCGCACCAGGCAAGCAACTCCCGCCGCTGGCCCTCATCGAGTTCGCCGTCGACCAACAGGTCGAGCAACGTTTGTCTGTCGGTGTTGAAATCGGTCATAGTCGTCAATCCAGTTCACGCGGAAGTGGGGGGGGGGGGGGCCGCCCCCGGGGGGGGGGGGGGGCCCGGGGGGGGCCCCCCCCCCCCACGGTGGGGTATATGAG
>Ga0307373_10002076_pt1 | contig 36637 bp, 33 predicted proteins | sample OX2MG_FD_202534 | JGI IMG/M metagenome (GOLD analysis project Ga0307373, IMG submission 202534) | Soil microbial communities from Risofladan, Vaasa, Finland - OX-2 | ecosystem: Environmental > Terrestrial > Soil > Coastal area > Acid sulfate soil | place: Finland: Risofladan, Vaasa | collected...
ACCAGCGAGCCCGCTCCGCACCCCCATCCAGGCGCTGTCCAGCGCGCCCGTCCCTTCGCCGAAAGTGCCGGTCTCGCACAGTCGCTGTCGAAGCCTGCCGGACGATCCGGTAGAAGAACCGGTAGAAATCCGGAGATGAAGAAGGGGCCTCGGAGACCGAGACCCCTTCTGAACTGCTATTTTCTGGTGGCGGGGGGAGGATTTGAACCTCCGACCTTCGGGTTATGAGCCCGACGAGCTACCAGACTGCTCCACCCCGCGGTGGGTCCTGACACCTTAGCGGTGCTTCTGCGAGGCCGGCCACTCGCCTACGCCTACGCGTGTGCGGCGTGGCTGGCGCCGCCGCTCGCGCCGAGCGTGGCGCCGCTCGCGCCCGAGGCCTTCTTCGTCGACGGCGTCGAGCTCTTGGTGGCGGCGTTGCTCTGCGCGAGGAGGGAGTTCGCCTGCTGCAGGAACTGTCCGGCTTTCGTGACATCGGACTGGTACGTGCCGAGGTCACCTGAGGTGAGCGCGGACTGCGCCTGCTGATAGGCCTGCAGCCCCGAGGCGATGTCGTTGCGCACGTCGCTCGGGATTGCGGTCACGGCAGTCGAGCCAGAGCCGGAGCTGTTACCGGCGGTGATCCCCGGGGGCGCCGAGCCGAAGACCCCGGCGAGCGCCCCGGCGAGGGTCGGGGCGAGGCTCACCTGCTTGCCGTAGACGACCACCACGTCCTGGAGCTTGGGGTACAGCGTCTGGGTCGAGGAGACGTACAGCGGACGGATGTAGAGCAACGAGTCGGCGAGCGGGAGCACCTGCACCGCGCCGAGGATGACCTGCGAGCCGCTCTGGTCGAGGAGGGTGATCTTCTGGGACACGTCCGGGTCGGAGTGGATGTCGGCGTTCGCGAGTCCTGGGCCGTCGATCCCCCCGCCCGAGCTGCCGGAGTTCCCAGTGCTCGAGCTCGACCCCGTCGGGGTGACGAGCGACTCGAGCTTGCCGTAGCCGTTGTAGGCCGAGTTCACCACCATCAGCGCGGCGAGGTTCTGGAGCTGGTCCCCCTGGGAGTAGGGGACGAGCGGTTCGATGGCGTCGAAGGAGAGGCTGGACTGCCCCGGCAGCTGGAGGAGCTCGTAGATCGGCTGGTAGCGGAGCACGTTGCCGTTCGCCCCGATCGGGAGGGTCAGCGAGGCGCCGCCGCCGGCGGCGGTGGAGGTCTGGGAGAGGTCCCAGGCGTTGCCGAGGCCGTAGAAGGCGCTCGGGTTGGTGATGTGGTAGCGGCCGTACATCGCCGACTGCACGGCCAGCAGGTCCTGTGGGTAGCGGAGGTGCTGGAGGAGCACCGGGTCCGTCTTCGTCAGCGAGGAGAGGGGGTGGAACATCCCGGGGAAGGCGGCCTCGTAGGACTGCATCACCGGGTCGCCCGAGGCGTTGATCGTGTAGAAGGACATCTTGCCGGTGTAGGCGTTGACCACGACTTTCACGGCGTCGCGCACGTAGTTGTAGCTGCCCTGCAACGCCGACCCGCCGGGCAGCTCGTCGGTGCGCGCGGTCTCTGAGTAGGGGTAGTAGGGCGAGGTCGTGTAGGCGTCGAGGACCCACTCGATCTCGCCGTTGTCGATCACCGCGTAGGGGTTGGCGTCCACCTTCAGGAAGGGCAGCGCCTTCTGCACCTCGGTGAGCACGTCGGGGATGTAGATGAGGTGCGACTTCCCGGTGATCTCGCTCGAGATCAGCATGTTGAAGTCGTGCAGCTTCACCGCGAAGGCGAGGCGCGCCCCGAGCCCACCGATCGGGATGCCGCCCTCCCCGCCGTAGTGGCCCTCCTTGCTCTTCCCGTCGGCCAGCTGGTAGTCGACCTCCTGCTGCTTGGTGTCGGCGATCACGTACTGGTCGTCGCCGGGCGCGAAGTAGACCGACGGCTGGTTGATCGCGAGGTCCGGGATCTTCGCGGTCACCGGGACCGAGCCGACGAGGAAGTTCGGGCTCCCGTTGGAGTTCGGTGAGGTCGTGTTCGCGGGCGCCACCACTCCCGCGTAGCCGTGGGTGAACTGCAGGTGGGTGTTCACCCACGTCGGCGAGGGCACACCGCCGGTGTTCAGCGCGCGCACGCCGACGACGACCGGCGTGAGCTGGCCGTTCACGTAGTAACGGTCGATGGTGAGATTCGTGAGCTGGTAGAAGCTGAGCTGCTTCTGCAGCTTGGCGAAGGTCGCGTAGCTGTAGACGGGGTCCCAAATCTGGGTCGCGTCGAGGGTCTGTGCGTAGCGCGAGAGGACCCCGGGCGTCAGGTCCTGGTTTGCCGGGAAGGCCTCGCGGGTCACGCCGCCGATGTCGAAGGCCGCGGTCGTGGCGGAGATGTTGCGCGAGATGTAGGGCGTCTCGAGGGTGCTCTGTGCCGGCGTGACATGCAGCGCCTGGTAGAGCTTGGGGTAGATGACGCCGACGACGATCGCGAGGAAGGCCCACAGGCCGACGGAGACGACCGGGAGCACCCAGGTCCGCTGGTAGACGTTGAAGGCGAGCATCACGAACGCCACGAGGCAGACCACAGCGAGGAGGACCATCGCCGGCAGCCGAACGTGGACATCGGTGTACCCCGCCCCCTGCACGTAGCCGTTCGCCGAGACGTCGAGGCCGAAGCGGTCGACGTAGAAGTAGGCCCACGCCCGCTCGAGCGCCAGCAGGCTGAGCAGCAAGGAGAGGTGCGCGATCGCGCGGGGTTCGATGGTGAGGGTGCGCTGCACCCGGATCGCGCCGTTCAGGAAGTAGGCGACCGCCGTCGCGATGGCGGCCACGACGAGCAGGCCGAAGAGCCAGTCGACGAGGAAGGAGAGGAACGGCAGGCGGAAGACGAAGAAGGAGATGTCCCGGTGGAACAGCGGGTCCTTCATGTTGAAGGGCACCGCGTGGGTGAACAGGAGCCAGTTCTGCCACTGCGACGAGGCGCTCGAGCCGAGGGCGAGGCCGAGCAGCGCAGCCACCCCGGTGCGCAGCCAGAAGGCGTGCGGGGCGGTGACCTGCTGGAAGCGGCGCACGAACTCGGTGTCCGGCGCGAGGAAGAGGGTTCGTGAGACGACGAGGTCGACGAGGAAGAGGCAGCCCCAGACGACGGCGAAGGCGATCGCGATGAACGAGAGCGCGAGCGCGAGCTTGGAGACGGTGACGGCCGTCCACACCTCGCCGACGCCGCTCCAGTGGAACCAGAGGAAGTTCGCGTAGAAGCCGCCGACCCCCTGCGCGAGGACGAGCAGCACGACGAGGGCGATGACGGTGACGAGCAGCGCCACTGTCCGCCGGCGGGAGTGCGGGCGGGGCGGAAGGTCCGTCGGGATGCGCATCTACGCGGGGCTGAGGACGAGAAGGCAGCGGCACCCTGGGTGGATCGGCGGATGCGCGTGGCCGGTCGGGAACGGCTCGCCGGGGGGCTGCGCCCCGGCGATCGCGTTGTCGTCGCAGTCGGGGCAGCGCTGGTCACCGTCGTCGACGATCCACGTCACCGCGCTCCCCGAGGCGCGGGCCTGGTCGAGCACGCCCGCCGAGAAGGCCCGCACGGTGAAGTCCGCGGCGGTCTGCTCCGCCCCCGCGCCCTTCCACTCGCGAAAGGCGGCCCCGATTGCCACCGCGGGCTCCTCGCCCTCGCTCGTCAGCCCCTGTTCGACCCGACGGCGGATCGGGTCGAGGACCGCCGCGCCGAGCTCGGTGGCGACGCGCTTCACCGCCGCGACCGGCTGGCGGAGCGGGCCGGGATCCCGCGAGATCGAGCTCGCCGCGAAGCCCCGGCCGGCGGCGAAGGCGGCGACGAGTGCGTCTCTCACGTCCTGCTCGAGACGGCCGGACATCTCCGCCCCGGGGAGCAGCGAGAGCGGATCGCCTCCCTTTTTCATGTTGCGGAAGGCGTCGAGGAGCTGGTTCTGCTCCAGCCGGAGCTGGCGCTTCAGCACCCGCGTGAGCTCTGCGGTACTCGATGCGAGGAGCTTGTTGCGCGCCGCGAGGGACTCGTCCGCGGGCTCCGGCTCCTCCTCGGCCTCGGCGCGTCCGGAAGCATCGTCCTCCGACGGTGCCCGATCCTGTGCTGCGGGGTCCGCGACCGCGCCCTCCCCCGACGCCAGCGGTTCCGCCGGAGCATCCGCCGCCGTAGCCTCCGCCGAGCCGGCGCCCGCCGCCGTCTCGTCTGAGCCCGTCGCCGCCGGCCGCTGACCGCCTGCCGCGCCCTCGGGGGGAGCTGCGGGGGTCGCGGCCGGGGGCGCCTCCTCCGCGGCGGGCGGCTCTCCGGTGATGCTGTCCTCGAGGACGGTGCGCGCCCGCTCGACCTGCTCCGCACGGCTCTGGCGGATCTTCGCGAAGAGCTCGTCGATCGCGTTGGACGACTCTTCCTCGTCGGCCTCGGACCTCGCCCCCTCCGGCGGCTCGGACTGAGCGGCGCCCTCGCTCTCGACGACCACCGGGGGTTCCGCGACTCCGTCGGCGGCCTCCACCTCTTCGTCGGCGACCGGCACCTCGAGGAGCGCCTCGGTGAGCTCGACGGTGAGTGCCGGCACCGCTCCGACAGCGGCAGCCTCGAGCGCAGCCAGCTCGGCGGCCTCGGCGAGGAGCCCCTCCTCGGAGAGCTCCTCGACGAAGGCGCTCGGCGCGGCCGCGACCGCCTCCGCAGCGAGACGGGCACCCTCCTCGGCCCCGGCGAGCTGTCCTTTCAGCTCCTCGACCGAGTGCACCACGTAGGAGGCGACGGCGTCCACGACGTCCGCGAGGGCGTCCTTGCCGGCCCGCAGCTGCTCGAGTTGGATGTGCAGCTCACGCCGCCGCTCGCCGAGGTCGACGAGGATGCGGTGGCGGGCGGCGCGGGCGACCTCCACCATCTGCCGGCACTCCTCGCGGGCGGCGTTCGTGAGCCGCTCGGCCTCCGCGCTCGCCGCCGCCGTGATCGCCGCGGCAGCCGCCGAGGCCCGGCGTTGCTCGTCCTCGAGCAGGTTCGTCGCCGAGGCGCGCAGCGCCTCGGCTTCGGTGTTCGCCCTCGTCAGCACGTCCTCGGCCGCTTCGTGGGCGGCCTGCAGGACCCGTGCCGTCTCCTGTCCCACCGCCGCGGAGAGCGCCGCCGCGTCGAGCGGCTGCGGCGTCGCGGGGCGCTCCGCGAGGGTGAGCCGCTCGCTGAGCTCGGCCTCACGGGCCTGCAAACGGCGCAGCACCTCGGCGACCCCGACGAGGTACCCGTGCACCGCCTCAGGGTCCAGGCCCCTGCGGGCGCTCGGGAAGACGTGGGCGAGCAGCTCGTCGGGGGTAGGTCCGGAAGGCGAGGAAGAGGGCAGCTCAGGCATCTCGGCGCATGAGCCTACGGCGTCACGACCTCGTGGACGGGGCGATCGCGCCACCGAGGTGCTCGAGATCGGCGACGGCCTGATCGAGCGAGGCCACCGCGTAGACCTTCAGCCCGCCGCTCGCGTGCGCGCGGGCCGTGGCGAGCTCGGGCGTGGGGACGAAGAAGACCTTCGCGCCGGCCCGCTCGACGGCCACGGTCTTCTGGGCCACCCCGCCGACATCGCCCACGCTGCCGTCGATGGAGATCGTCCCCGTCGCGGCCACCTTCATCCCGGCGGTGAGGTCCTTCGTGTCCAGCTTCTCGACGATCCCGAGCGCGAAGGCGAGGCCGGCGGAGGGACCGATGATCCCTTCGGAGTTGATGTTCAACGAGAACGGCAGCGCCGTCGTCGCGAAGAGCTGCTCGGGGTAGATGCCGAGGCAGGCGAGCGGCTTGCTGCCCGCCGCGACGTGCCCTGCCCTGCCCGCGCGGAGACAGCTCGACGTCGCCGCGCTGCCGCTCCCGACGAGGTGGTACGCGCCCGTCACGAGGCGCACCGTGCGGGTGCGGGTGACGCCGATGCGGTGCGCGACGATCGTGACGGGGTCACCGGGGTGCAAGGCGGACTCCAGCTTGGAGAGCGAGGCGAGGGTCGTCACCGGGTGTCGGTCGAGTGCGGTGATGACGTCGCCGACCGAGAGGATGCCGGCCGCCGCGGAGGTCTGCTCGAGCTGGTAGACGATGACCCCGGCCGGCACGGCGTGCACCGGGTAGCCGAGCGAGCGCAGCGCCGCGAAGGTCGCCGCCTGCCGGGCGGTGTCCATGTCGATCACGCCCTGCTCATCGTAGGTGGCGACGCTCGCCTGCCCGGTGAGCACGGCCGTCGGGACGAGGTCGGCGTTGTGGTCGAGGCGGTAGAAGAGGTAGTCGACCGCCCGCACCTGCACGAGGTCGACGTCGGTGAGCAGGATCGCCCCCTGGTGGTGGTGGGTGAGCTTGGCCGGGGCACCGATCAGCGGAGCCACGTTCTGCGCCTGGCCGGGGACGATCGCGTACTCGTTGAGGTTGACGAACGTCGCTGCCACGACCGCGACGACGAGCGCCACGCCACCGCTCATCAAATGCCGCCACCAGCGGGGATGGCGGCGCCAGCGGGCCCGCGTGCCGACGCGGCCGGAGGCGGGGACGGCGGGGCCCTCCCCCGGGCCTCCGGAGCCGGATCTGCCCACTACCGTCTCGCGGCGGTGCCCGACGACACGCGACCACCGCGGGTGGGAAGCGACGACCGCCGGACCCGCACGGCGCGAAGCCTCCCACGACCGGCGGCCGGGACGGCCTCACCTCCTCCGACGGACCTCGTGACCGAGCGCCGCCGGGCCGCGGCGGCGGCCTGCGGCTTCACCGGTGACCAAGCCGGCGCCCGCGCCCTTCTCGCCGACGACGCACCGGTCGTGCGCGCCGCCGCGCTCGGAGCGCTCTGCCGTCTCGGCGAGCTCTCCGGCCGCGACGCGACAGCCGCGGCGGCCGACCCCGCCGCCGTCGTCCGCCGCACCTTGGCCGAACTCGCCGATCCGGCGGCTGCCGCGAGCTACGCCGCGCTGCTCGACGATCCCGACGCGGGCGTCGTCGAGGCCGCCTGCTTCGCCTGCGGAGAGCTCGCGCAGATCGGGGCGCTCGGCCGCCTCGCCGAGATCGCGCAGCACCACGAGGATCCGCTCTGCCGGGAGTCGGCGGTCGCCGCGCTCGGCGCGATCGGTGCGCCGGAGGGGCTGGACGCCGTCCTCGGCGCACTCGCCGACCGCCCCGAGATCCGCCGGCGGGCGGTCGTCGCGCTCGCCGCCTACGAGGGCCCCGAGGTGACCGCGGCCCTCCGGGAGCGGTTGCAGGACCGCGACTGGCAGGTGCGCCAGGCGGCCGAGGACGTGCTCCGGCTCAGCGAGCGCGAGCCGAGCTGAGCGAGAGGGCCGGCTCGCGACCCTCCTCCAGGCACTGCGCGGCACCGAGCACCGCGAGCAGCTCGGAGTCGTGCGGCACGTGCACCGGCACCCCGGTCGCCTGCGCGAGGCGACGGTCGAAGCCCTCGATGCGCGAGCCGCCGCCGGCGAGGATGAGGCCGTTCGAGATGAGATCGTTGGCGAGGTCCGGAGGTGCCGAGGTGATGCAGCGCGCGGCGGTGTCGAAGATCGGCTGCGCGACGCGGTCGATCACCGCGCAGAGCGCGGCGCGGGCGACGGTCGCCGTCCGCAGTGCCCCACTGCGGGTGTCGCGCCCCGGCACCTCGATCTCGCCCACTCCCCCGCCCGGGCTCATCGTGGCGTGCGCGCGGCGCAGCTGCGCGGCGGCGGCCCTGTCGATGAGCAGGCCGTGACGGCGGGCGAGATGCTCGCGGACGGCCTCGTCGAAGTTGTCGCCGCCGACTTCCACCGAGGCGCTCGAGACGAGGCCCCCGAGGGCGATCACGGCGACGTCGCAGACCCCCGCGCCGAGGTCGACGACCATCGTGCCGACGGGCTCGGAGATCTCGAGGCCGGCGCCGATCGCACAGGCGACCGGCTGCTCGACGAACGAGACGGTGCGCGCCCCGGCGCGCTTCAGCGCCCGGCCGACCGCTCTGCGCTGCACCCCCGTGGAGCTCAGGTGCGAGCAGACGAGCATCCGCGGACCGCCGAGGCGGGAGACCCCCGGTCGCCGCAGCAGCGCGGCGAGGAAGCTCTCGGCGAGGTCGATGTCGAGCAGCTTGCCGGCGCGCACCGGCCGCCGGAGCTGCACCCGCCCACCGCTGCGGGCGCCGAGGCCGAGGGCCTCGTCGCCGAAGGCGACGAGGCGGCGGGAGTCGGTCTCCACCGCCGCGACCGTCGGCCCCTCGTAGATCAGCTCGCCGGAGCCGTTCGCGAGCCGGGTCGTCGCGGTTCCGAGGTCGAGCGCAAGCGCGAGGCTCACCGTCGCGCGCGCTCGCGTCGGGCGGGAGGTGCCATCGCCTCATCGTAGGGAGGCGGGCGCCCCCTCGCGGGGACTTCCGGCGGCGGCGGCGCTCCCGGCCGACCTCCGGTCGGAGCCGTCCGCAACTAGCCTCAACGGCCGTGGCGGCACTCCCAGGCGAGTACGACGATGGGGGCGAGGAGGAGTTCACCCTCCCGCTCCCACGCGAGGACCGTCTCTGGCGCCATCCCTCCGAGCTCACCGACGGCGACTTCACCCTCCGCCTCGACCCGACGATGGTCCGCAACCGTTGGCTGTCGAGCCAGCCGAGCCGGGCCAGCGCCTGGACCGCCGGCCTCGTCGGGGCGCTGCTCGCGAGCGGCCTCGTCGTGCTCGGGACCCACCTCGCGACCGCGCTCACCGGCGCCCCGGCGCACCCCGCCGCGATCACGCTCACCTCGACGGCCGACGCGCCGAGCGCCACCACCGCCTCCTCCGGGCCGGAACTCGCCGGCCTCGGCCCCTCCCTTGTCGCCGGCGTCGAGCGCGTCGGTGCCGCGGTCGTGACCATCGACGTCGCGAGCGGCGGCAGCGATCTCCGCCTGCTCGGCCTGATCCTCAACAAGAACGGCACGGTGCTCACCGCTGCCGCGCCGCTCGACGGCGCGACGAGCGTCCTCGTCACGCTTCCGGGCAACGAGGTCGTCCCGGCGGTCGCCATCTACCCCGACGCGGCGAGCGGCCTCGCGGTGCTGCAGGTGAACGGGGTCGACAACCTGCCGACCGCGATCCTCGCTCCCCAGCCGGTCGCCACCGCGAACTTCACCGTGGCCGTGACCGCGGCGGGCGGCACCCGCTACGCGGTGGGCATGGTCCGCCAGCTCGACACCGCGCCGCAGTTCCCGACGGGGCCGCTCGTCGACGCGCTGATGACCGACCTGCCGACGGCCTCGACCCCGCCGGGGAGCCCGGTGCTCGACGCCGGCGGGCGGGTGATCGGCCTCGTCGCCGGGGAGAGCGGGGGCTCCACCGCGGTCGTCCCCTCCTGGCTCGCGCTCCCCGTCTCCGAGCAACTGATGCTCAGCGGCGAGGTGCAGCACGGCTGGCTCGGCATCAGCGGCGAGAACGCGAAGGCCTCCTCCGCCGGCGCCCTCGTCACCACGGTCACGAAGCGCGGCGCCGGCGCGGAGGCGGGGATCAAGAGCGGGGACGTGATCACCGCGCTGGACGGCACCCCGGTCCGCTCCTTCGCCGCCCTGCAGGGGCGCCTCTACACGCTGCCCCCGGGCACGACGGTGACCCTCGGCATCTCCCGCGGCGCCACGCACCTCACCCGCCACCTGCACCTCGACGACCGCACCGCCGCCTGAGCCCGGGTCTCAACCGCCGGTGATCGCGAGGCCGCCGCGGTTCACGAGGAAGGTGGCGGTGGCGGCGAAGTAGCCCATCAGCTCGCCCGCGACCTCGGGCGCGAAGCCGACCTCGGCGACCGCGTCCGCCATCGCCGCGACCCACGCGTCACGCGCCGGGGTGTCGATCGAGAACTCGACGTGGCGGAGGCGCAGCCGCGGCTCGCCGCGCAGCAGCGCGTAGTCCGGTGGGCCGCCGAAGTACTGGACGAGGAAGGCCGCGAGGCGGGCGCGGGGCCCAGAGAGGTCCTCGGGGTACAGGGCGCGCAGGAGCGGCTCCTCCTCGACGCGCCGGTAGAAGGCGTCGACGAGGGCGTGGAAGGCGGGGCGGCCGCCGACCGCCTCGTAGAGGGTCGGGCCCTCGCCGGTGGTCATCGCGCCGATGCTAGGGAGGCGCGGCGGCGGGCTGCGGCGCGCGGGCGCGGCGCATCTCGCGCCCTAGCATCGAGTGGATGGACCCTGACCTGCCGCCAGGGCTCGGAGGCTTCCTCCCCGGCCTGCTCGGGGACCTCCTCAAGCTGCTGAAGACGGACTCCCCGCTGCAGTGGGACCTCGCCCTGCAGCTCGCGCAGAGCGTCGCCTCGGACAACGCCCCCGAGGCGAACCCGGAGCCGCTCGACCGTATCCGCCTCGAGGAGCTCGTCCGCCTCGCCGACCTGCACATCGCCGACGTGACAGGCATGGCGAGCAGCGGGGAGCCCCCGACGGTGGTGGTCGCGAACCGCGGTGAGTGGGCGCGGCGGCGCCTCGAGGGCTCCCGGCAGCTGTTCGAGGAGATCGCCGGCTCGCTCGCCCCGCCGCGCAGCGCCGACACGCCGGCTCCCGAGCTCCCCGTCGAGGACGAGAACGAGGCGCGCGCCCTGCAGGGGCTCTTCAGCCAGTGGGCGAGCGCGGTCGCGCCGGCGATGATCGGGATGCAGTTCGGCTCGCTCGTCGGCCACCTCGCGCGCCGCACCCTCGGCCAGTACGACCTGCCCGTCCCCGGCGACACCGTCGCCCGCGAGCTCGTGATCATCCCCGAGAACCTCGCCGCCTTCGCCGCCGACTGGAGCCTGCCGCGCGAGGACGTCGACCTCTTCTTCCTCGTGCGCGACGTCGTGAGCCACGCGGTGCTCTCCCGCCCGCACGTCGCCGGGCGGCTGCGCGAGCTCCTCGTCGCCCACGCGAAGGGCTTCCGCCCCGATCCCGGTGCCCTGCAGGGACGCCTCGGCGATCTGAGCGAGCTCGGCGGCATGGGCGACCTCTCGGACCTCACCCGCATGCTCGGTGACCCGGCGGCCCTCGGCGAGCTCGTCGACACCCCCGAGCAACGGCGGGTGAACGCCGAGCTCGAAGCGCTCTCCGCCGCCATCCTCGGCTACGTCGAGTGGGCGAGCGACGCCGTCGCGAGCCGCCTCGTCGGCACCCGCGCCGCGATCCGCGAGGCGCTGCGCCGCCGCCGTGTCGAGCGCAGCGACGAGGAGCGGGCGGGCGACGAGCTCCTCGGGGTGAGCCTCGACCAGGAGGCGGTCGACCGCGGCGAGGCCTTCGTGCGCGGCGTGATCGAGCGCGGCGGCGAGCGCGAGCTGGCGGCGATGTTCGTCCACGAGCACGACCTCCCGACCCCCGCGGAGGTCGACGCACCGGGGCTGTGGATCGCCCGCGTCAACCTGCCCGTCGAGGAGGCAACGCCCGAGGAGGGGGACGCATCCCCGCCGGGGGGCGACGGGGGCGGGGGCGGCTCGGAGACGCCGTCACCCTGAGCCGCGGGCTCAGCTGACCTGGGCCTCTTCCTCGGGGATGCCGAGGTCCCACTGCAAGATGAGGTTCTCCCGCTCCGCGTCGCGCACGACGCGTTCACGGTTGCGGCGGAACTGCGGATCGTGCGGCGGCAGGAGCACGAGGCGAGCGAGCGCGCGCTCGCGGAAGGCCTCGATCAGCTGGCGGTCGCCGAACTCGGACTCGACCTCCCAGTGAGGCGCGACCGGGCCGAGGTAGACGACGCGCACGTGCCCGCGGGGCGGCTCGGGCGGCTGGTCGGTCGGCGGCGGGATCAACGTCAATGGGGGCTCCTTTGTTGCCCGCAGTGTACCGAGGGCGGCATCGTCCTCCGGGCCGGCCCCGCCGTCGTTTTCTCGGGAAACTCCCAGACTCGTGGGTAAGGGTTCGGCGAGGACGAATCCGGGTAGGCGCCAGTGCGGGCCGTACCCGGGTGTGTAGCGTTCTCCTGGGGAGGATGTGGGACCGGGCGCCGGCTGGTGTTCCCGGGGCTTCAGCACACAGAAATGGCGGGTGCGATGGACACGGAGTGGATGGCGGCGGGCCGGTGCCGGGAGCTGCCGCCGGAGACCTTCTTCCCCAGTGACGGTGTCGGCGTCGACGCCGCGCGCCGCATCTGCGCCGACTGCGCAGTGAAGGCGGCCTGCCTCGACTACGCGATGGAGAACCACATCGACCATGGCGTGTGGGGCGGCACCTCCGAGCGCGAGCGGCGGCGTCTCGCCCGCCAGCGTCGCCACCTCACCCTGCACAACGGCCGCTGAGCAACCGGCGCGACGGGCGCCGTGACGCTCGAGTGCGTCGTCAACGTCTCCGAGGGCCGCGACAGTGACACGATCAGCCTGATCGCCACCGCCGCGGGCCCCTGCCTGATCGACCTGCACAGCGACGGCTTCCACAACCGCAGCGTGTGCACGCTCGCGGACGTCGACCACGAGGCGCTCCTCGCGGCCACCCTCGAGCTGGCCGGCGCCGCTCTCGATCTCATCGACCTGCGGCGCCACCTCGGCGTCCATCCCCGCCTGGGCGCCGTCGACGTGGTGCCCTTCGTCCCCGTCGGCGACCCGCCCTTCGAGCTCGGCGAGGCGCTCGCGCTGCGCGACGCCTTCGCGGCGCGGGCCGCTTCGGAGCTCGGACTCCCCTGCTTCCTCTACGGCCCGGAGCGCTCGCTCCCCGAGGTCCGCCGGGGCGCCTTCACAGCCCTCGCGCCCGACCTCGGCCCACGAACGCCCGACCCGCGCCACGGCGCCTGCTGTGTCGGGGCTCGGCCGCCGCTCGTCGCCTACAACATCGTCCTCGCCGAGGCGGACCTCGCCCTCGCCCGGCGCGTCGCCGCGGCGCTGCGCGGACCACGGCTGCGGACCCTCGCCTTCGCGGTCGGTGAGGAGGTGCAGGTCTCCTGCAACCTCGTCGCGCCCTTCGAGCTCGGCCCCGCCGAGGCGGTCGACGCCTGCGCGGCGCACGCGGTCGTGGCGCGCAGCGAGCTCGTCGGTCTCGTGCCGGCGGGTGTCCTCGCCGCCGTGCCGCGCCACCGTTGGGCCGAACTCGACCTCGACGAGGCGCGGACCATCGAGTCCCGCCTCGCGCACCGCCCTCGCGCGGGCAGCGGCCCCGCTTAGGAGGCGGCGACCTGCCGCTGGGCGAGCACCCGCGCCCGCCGCACCCGCCGGCGCTCGCGCTCGCTCATCCCGCCCCAGATCCCGAACTTCTCGCCGTTCGCGATCGCGAACTCGAGACAGTCCTCGCGCACCACACAGCCGCGGCAGACCTCCTTCGCCTCGCGCGTCGAGGAACCGCGCTCGGGGAAGAACAGATCGGGGTCGACCCCCATGCAGTTCGCCCGCGTCTGCCAGTCCTGCTGCGGCCCATCAATGAGTGCCTGGAAGTCCACCAGCACCTCCCTCCAACGGCCCCCACGTCCCCGCGAGTGGCAACGGTGGAATTACACCGATGTCATATCGTGCACCCGATCGATGCCGCATGCAAGTGGAAATTTGCGCTGAGCTGGGTGCGCCCGCCCGCCCGGGTGCCGCTCAGGCGCCGCGCGGCACCCGCTTGCGGCGGCCGCCGCGCTGCTCGACGAAGTCGACGAGGAGGTAGTCGCCGAGGGCGTCGGGGGTCGTGTAGAAGGCGCGGCCGCGGTTGAGGTGCGTCATCTTGTCGACGAAGCTCCGCAGCCCCCCGGTCTGGTCGAGGACGAAGGTGTTGATCACGATCCGCTCCTTGGTGCAGCGGGCGACCTCTCGGAGCGTGACGTCGAGGGTCTCGCGCACCGGCGGGTAGTTGAAGAAGATCTCGCCGTCCTCCATCACGTGCGCAGTGGGCTCGCCGTCGGTGACGACGATCACCTGCTTGGAGCCGGAGCGGTGCGCGAGCAGCCGCCGCGAGAGCGCGAGCGCGTGCTGCAGGTTCGTGCCGTAGGCGAAGTCCCAGCTCACCTCGGGGAGCTCCTCGGGGCGGATCTCGCGCGCCGTGGCGGAGAAGCCGATCAGGCCGAGGTAGTCCCGGGGGTAACGCGAGGCGATCAGCGCCTGCAGTGCCATCGCCACCTTCTTCGCGGCGAGGAAGTTGTCGCGCATCGGCATCGAGAGCGAGAGGTCGATGCAGAGCACCGTCGAGGAGGTGGTGACCTGCTCGGTGCGCTCGATCTCGAAGTCGTCGGGCGAGAGGCGCACCGGCAGCTCGACGGCGCGCGGCCCGCCAGCGGCCTCCGAGACCGAGCGGAGCATCGCGTTGCGGAGGGTCCTCCCCACCTCGAGCTGGAAGGGGTCGCCGAACTCGTAGGCCTTGGTCTCGACGTCGCGGTCGTGGCCGAGGCCCGGCGTCGGGCGGGCGTGGTCGCCGAAGCGGTCCTTGCGCAGGTTGGCGAAGAGCTCGGCGAGGGCGTTCTGCCCGAGACGTCGCAGCCCATTCGGCGTGAGGACGAGGCGGCCGTCGCGCCGGCCGACGAGGCCCGCGGCCTCGAGGCGCCGGGTCAGCTGGGCGAGGGCCTCGAGGCTCTTGGTCGCGTCCGGGCCGAGGAGGCGCCGGGCCTCGTCGAGGTCGGCCTCACCGAGGGCCCCTGGCTCGGTCGCGCCGGCGAGCAGCTCCTCCAGGCGGCCGAGCTCGGCGAGGTCCGAGAGGGCGTCGTTCGCGCCGAGGAAGGAGAGGGGGTCGCCCGGCGGCGCGCCGAGCGGCTGGTCCCAGGGGAGGTCGCGCAGCGCCTCGCGGAGGTTCTGGCCGAGGCGGTCCAGCTGCCAGGAGAGGTCCATGTCCCCCATCAGCTGCGCCGCGAGCTGGTCGAGCTGGGCCCGCTGGCCGGGCGTCATCGCGGCGATCATCGCCGAGGCGGCAGCCATGCGGCGGCCGAGGTTGGCGAGCAGCTCGTCGAGGCTCTGCGGATCGCCGGGGAAGAGGTCACCGAACTCGGACATGAACTCCGCGAAGCTCGGGTCGAGCTCCTCCCCCGCCTGGCGTTGCTCGACCATCCGGTTGAGCGCGTCGAGGCCGGCGCGCAGGTGCTCGCGGTCCTCGGGGGTGGAGCTCGCCATCTGGCCCGCGGCGGCGTCGAGCTGGCTCTGGGTGAATTGGCGACGGAGCTCGTCGAGGAGCTCCTCGAAGTGCTGGCGGGCCGCCTCGGAGGTGAAGTCGTACTGCATCAGCCCCTGCACCTGGCCGGAGAGGTCGGGGGGCAGCAGGTCGAGCTCGGTCTCGTGCGCCGCGAGCCGCTCCCGCTCGGCCCGCCCCTGTTCGGGAGTGGCCGCCTGCTCGGAGGCCTGGCGGCGCGCCGCCAGCTCGGCGCGCTCCTCGCCGAGCAGCTCGTTGAGGGCCGCGGCGACCTGCTCGGCGAGCTCGTTGCGGGAGGCGGCGAGCTCCTCGCGGCGGCGCTGCAGCCGCTCCATCAGCTCCCGCAGCCCCTCGACGTGCTCGCCGTCGCGGGTGTCGAAGCCCTCGCGCAGCAGCTGACGCAGCGCCGCCGCGAGGTCGCCGTGGTAGAGGAGGTCGTCGGCGAGCGAGGAGAGGATGTCATCGCCGTCGACGACGAACGGCTCCTGGGTGCCGTCGAAGCGCGAGTACCGCCAGGAGCGCCGCGACACGGTCACGTCAGCGCGCCCGGTAGCTGACCCGGCCGCCGACCACGTCCTTGTTCAGGCGGCGGGAGAGGTGCAGGCCGTCGAGGACGAGCTCGACGGCGCTCGCGAGCAGCTCCGGCGCCGCCTCAGCGCCGACGAGATCACCGGCGATCTCGCCGAGGGCCGGGAGGGAGGCGGCGAGCTCGACGTGCACTATCGCCGGGACGTCGGCGCCGACCTCGACGACGCGGCCGTCCTCGAAGGCCTCGACGATCTCGGCGCCGCGCTCGCTCGCGGCGTGCTCGCGGAAGGTCGCGAGGACCGCGGCGCGCAGCAGCTGCTCGACCACCTCGACGTCCTCGTCGGCCTCCACCACCTCGACCTCGATCTTGCCGATCGTCGAGGCGACGAGGGCCTCGAGGTCGCTCGGCCGCGGGACGGCGCGCTCCTCGCCGAGGCGCACCGCCCGGCGGAGCGCGGCGGCGACGAGCGTCTCGTAGTTGGCGATGCTCGTGCGCACCGAGACCCCCGAGCGCTGGTTGATGCGGGACGAGGCGCGCGCCCCCTGGGAGATGCGCGAGACGATCTCGGCCATGAAGGGTGGGACCTCGACGGTCACCCCCTCGACCTCGACGGCCGTCGCCTCCTGGGCGACGATGGCGTTCTCGATCTCGATCTCGGTCGGGTAGTGCGTGCGGATCTGCGCGCCGAAGCGGTCCTTCAGCGGCGTGATGATCCGGCCGCGGCTCGTGTAGTCCTCCGGGTTCGCCGAGGCGACGAGGAAGAGGTCGAGCGGCAGCCGCACGCGGTGGCCGCGGATCTGGATGTCCCGCTCCTCGAGGACGTTCAGCAGCCCCACCTGGATCCGCTCGGCGAGGTCGGGGAGCTCGTTGATCGCGAAGATGCCACGGTTGGTGCGCGGCACGAGGCCGTAGTGGATGGTGAGCTCGTCGGAGAGGTAGCGCCCCTCGGCGACCTTGATCGGGTCGACCTCGCCAATCAGGTCGGCGATCGAGGTGTCAGGGGTGGCGAGCTTCTCGCCGTAGCGGTCGCTGCGGTGCACCCAGGCGACGGGCGCCGCATCGCCGAGCGACTCGACGAGCTCGCGGGCGTAGCGCGAGACGGGGTGGTACGGGTTGTCGTTGATCTCGCTGCCGGCGAGGATCGGCATCCACTCATCGAGGAGCTCTACGAGCGAGCGGATGAGGCGCGACTTCGCCTGCCCCCGCTCACCGAGCAGGATCACGTCGTGCCCGGCGACGAGGGCGTTCTCCAGCTGCGGGAGGATCGTGTCGTCGAAGCCGAGGATCCCCTCGACGATCGGCCGGCCGCTCGCGATGCGGGTGAGGGCGTTGGAGCGCAGCTCCTCGCGGACGTTGCGGCTCACCCAGCCCGAGCGGCGGAGGTCGGCAACCGTCGTCGGGGCGTCGGCGGGCGAGGTCGGGATCGTCGTCATACCGCGGCGAGCCTAACGACGGGTCCCGTCACCTCGCGGTCGCATTCGCCCGTTCGGGCGAGCCGCGCGAGTATTTTCGCCGGTTCGAGCCACGAGCACTCGACGCCGCTGTGACGTGGGCGGCGGGCGGGCGGCTCGCATCGACCGAGGACGGAGGATCGAGTTGACCATCGCTGAGCCGACCCAGGCACCACGGCCCACCCCGGTCGTGATCGGGGGCACGCGGGGGGGACCACCGCTGTCGACGGTGCTGCGCAGGGACAACTGGCGGCTGCAGCCCTCCATCCAGGCCATCGGGCTGACGCTGTTCGGCATCTACGCCGTGTGGGCGGCCTTCAGGAACGGCAACTTCTACGCCGGCAACATCGCCCGGCTCGGGACGAACGCCCGCGACTACCTGTCGCCCTTCTACTCCCCCTGCCTCACCCACGGCTGCGAGACCGCGGGCTACGTCTGGGGGCCGCTCTTCGGCGGCTGGTGGCGGATCTCGCCGGCGATTCTCATCCTCGTCTTCCCGCTCGGCTTCCGGATGACCTGCTACTACTACCGGAAGACCTACTACCGGGCCTTCTGGTTCTCCCCGCCGGCCTGCGCCGTCGCCGACGCCGGCTCCAGCAAGCCCGGCGGCCTGCGCTCGAGGTACACCGGCGAGACCCGCTTCCCCCTCCTCGCCCAGAACCTCCACCGCTACATGTGGTACTTCGCGGTCGCCTTCGCCTCGATCCTCACCTGGGACGCGATCGCCGCTTTCCGCTCCCCGCAGGGCCTCGGCATCGGGGTCGGCACGGCGATCCTCATCCTCAACGCGATCTTCATCTGGGCCTACACCCTCGGCTGTCACTCCTGCCGTCACCTCTGCGGCGGCGGCCTCAAATCCTTCGCCAAGGCCAAGGGGCGCTACTGGTTCTGGAAGAACATCGCCTCCGAGCTGAACGCCCGCCACCAGCTGTGGGCCTGGGTCTCGCTCGTGTGGATCGCCTTCGCCGACTTCTACGTCTGGCTGGTGGCCGCCGGCCACATCACCGACCCGTTCGTCCACTTCTGAGGACCCTGCCATGGCTGAGTACGAGACCCACACCATCGATGTCCTGATCATCGGCGCCGGTGGCGCCGGTCTGCGCGCCGCGGTGGAGGCGAGCGCGGCGGGCTGTCGCACGGCCGTCGTCTGCAAGTCGCTCCTCGGCAAGGCGCACACGGTGATGGCCGAGGGCGGCGTCGCCGCCGCGCTCGGCAACGTCTGGCCGGAGGACAACTGGGAGGTCCACTTCCGCGACACGATGCGCGGCGGCAAGATGCTGAACAACTGGCGGATGGCGCAGATCCACGCGCAGGAGGCACCCGACCGGGTCCTCGAGCTCGAGGAGTGGGGGGCGCTGTTCGACCGCACCCCCGACGGCCGCATCCTGCAGCGCGACTTCGGCGGTCACCGCTACGCGCGCCTCGCGCACGTCGGCGACCGCACCGGCCTCGAGCTCCTGCGCACGGTGCAGCACCGCGCCGTCGCGAAGGGCATCGAGGTCTTCATGGAGTGCAAGATCATCCGCCTCCTGAAGAACGCCGACGGCGCGATCAGCGGTGCCGTCGGGCTGTGGCGCGAGACCGGGAAGTTCGTCGTCTTCAATGCGAAGGCGATCGTGCTCGCGGCGGGCGGCGTCGGCAAGATCTGGAAGTTCACCTCCAACTCGTGGGAGTCGACGGCCGACGGCCACGCGCTCGCCCTCTGGGCGGGGGCGGACCTCATCGACATGGAGTGCGTGCAGTTCCACCCGACCGGGATGATCTGGCCCCCCTCGGCGCGCGGACTGCTCGTCACCGAGGGCGTGCGCGGTGATGGCGGCGTGCTGAAGAACATCGACGACGAGCGCTTCATGTTCCGCTACATCACGGACTACTTCAAGGCCGAGACCTCGGACTCCATCGAGGAGGCCGACCAGTGGTACGACAACAAGCGGGACTTCCGCCGCCCACCGGAGCTCCTCCCCCGCGATGAGGTCGCTCGCGCCATCAACTCCGAGGTGAAGGCGGGGCGGGGCAGCCCGCACGGCGGCATCTACCTCGACATCGCCTCGCGGCGCACCCCCGAGTACATCCAGCGCCGGCTGCCCTCGATGTACCACCAGTTCAAGGAGCTCGCCGACGTGGACATCACCACCGACGCGATGGAGATCGGGCCGACGCTGCACTACATCATGGGCGGCGTGAAGGTCGAGGCCGACACCGCGCAGACGACGGTGCCCGGCCTGTTCGCCGCCGGCGAGGTCGCCGGCGGGATGCACGGCGCCAACCGCCTCGGTGGCAACTCGCTCTCGGACCTGCTCGTCTTCGGCCGGCGCGCCGGCCTGTACGCCGCGGAGCACGCGAAGTCGGTCTCCGGTGACGCCGTCGCCTCCGAGGCCGAGGTGGACGAGATCTGCCGCAACGCGCTCAGCTACTTCGAGCACGAGTCCGAGCAGAACCCCTACTCGCTCCACCACGAGCTGCAGGACACGATGCAGGACCTCGTCGGAATCATCCGCACCGAGTCCGAGCTCGTCGCGGCACGCGAAAAGCTCGGCGAGTACGACGAGAAGCTGCCGGGCATCGGCGTCGACGGCCACCGCCAGTTCAACCCCGGCTGGCACCTCGCCCTCGACCTCGAGTCGATGCTTTCGATCGCCCGCTGCACGACGCTCTCCGCGATCGAGCGAACCGAGAGCCGCGGCGGCCACACCCGCGAGGACTTCCCCCTCCCCGACGAGCACCTCGGCACGGTGAACATGACGACCTCGTTCCGCGACGGCACCGTCACCCTTCGCCGGGAGCCGATCGCCCCCATGCCCGACGAGCTCAAGCACCTCTTCGAGGAGGCCCACTGATGACCACCGAGGCCGCGGCACCGCCCGCGAGTATCACCATGCGCATCTGGCACGGTGACGCGGAGGGCGGCGAGTTCAAGGACCACGTCCTCCCGGCGCTGGAGGGCGAGGTCGTCCTCGACGTCATCCACCGCGTGCAGGCCGAGCAGGCACCGGACCTCGCCGTGCGCTGGAACTGCAAGGCCGGCAAGTGCGGCTCCTGCTCGGCCGAGATCAACGGCCAGCCCCGCCTCATGTGCATGACCCGGATGAGCACGCTGCCGGTCGCCAAGCCGATCACGGTCTCGCCGCTGCGCGGCTTCCCGGTGATGAAGGACCTCGTCACCGACGTCTCCTTCAACTACGCAGTGGCGCGGCGCATCCCCCCCTTCCAGCCCGGCCCGCGCGAGGCCGACGGCACCTACCGGATGGCGCAGATCGACGTCGACCGCGGCCAGGAGTTCCGCAAGTGCATCGAGTGCTTCCTCTGCCAGAACGTCTGCCACGTGATCCGTGACCACGAGGAGAACAAGGCGAACTTCGCCGGGCCGCGTTTCTTCGCCCGCCTCGCCGAGCTCGAGATGCACCCCCTCGACACGATCGACCGCCGGCTGATGGTCTCGGAGGACTTCGGCATCGGCCTCTGCAACATCACCAAGTGCTGCACCGAGGTCTGCCCCGAGCACATCCACATCACCGACAACGCGATCATCCCGCTGAAGGAGCGGGTCGTCGACGCGAAGTACGACCCCGTCGCGTGGCTCGGCCGCAAGCTGCGAAAGCGCCCCGAGCCGATGCCCGCCGCGACGGCGGCGGCGTTCGCCTCCGAGCAGGCCTCCGGCGAGGTGATCGACCGGGCCGCGGCGGCGCCCGGCGGCAGTTGAGCGAGCCGCTCAGCGAGGCCTGGCGGAGCGAGCTCGCGGAGCGGCTCGCCGGCCAGCGCGTCGGCGAGGCCGGCACGCCCGCACTCCGCCTCGGGCTGCGCGTCACCGACGAGGACGGCGGGACGCTGCTCCGCTTCACCGTCGTCCTCGGCGCCGGCGCGCCCGGGGCGCTCGTCGAGGGCGAGGAGGGACGACCCGAGGTGGTGCTGGTCGAGTCCGCCGAGACCGCCCGCCGCCTCGCCGGGGGGGCACCGATCGCCGAGGAGCTCTCCGCGGGGTCGGTGAAGATCGAAGGCGACGTGCAGCGCCTCGTCGCCGCCGACAAGGAGCTCGCCGCCCTCGCCGCCGCCCTCGCCGGGGGCTGAGACACCAGCGGGCCGCCGGGCGTAGCCTCGCGGCCATGTGCCGGAACATCACCACCCTGCGTGGCCTCGAGCCGAGCGCGACCCCACAAGAGATCGAAGCCGCGGCGCGCCAGTACTGCCGCAAGGTGAGCGGGGTCCAGTCGACCTCCAAGGCGAGCGAGGAGGCCTTCGAGGTCGCCGTCGCCGCGGTCACCCGGGCGACGGCGCTGCTGCTCGAAGCGCTGCCGCCCCGTCAGCGGCCCCCGAGCACGGTGCCGCCGCTCCGGCGGCGAGCGGTCGCCGCGAGCTGACCGCTCCGGCCGGCGCGCACTGGCGCGCGGGGTCACAATTGCCACGGTGCGCGCCTTTCTCCCCGTCGTCGCCGCGGCGCTGGTCGCGATCGGGGCGGGTGTCGGCGCGAACGAGCTCCTCGCCCCGCCGAGTGGCGGCCCCGCCGCCGCGCCGATGCGCTGCTCGGGGCCGGGCGGCGCGGCGAAGGTCGAGGATTCCGCAGCGTTCGGCTTCGTCAGCGGACGGGTCCGCGCCAGCGTCGGGAACGCCGGCTGGAAGGCGGGGCTCTCGGCGTCGGCTCCCGCGCGGACACTGCAGGCGCCGCGCGCGACCTTCACCGTGTCGGACGCCGACGGACACTCCGTCCGCCTCACCCTCCTCCCCGACGGCCGATTCGGCGCCACCTACGGCGAGGAGCTCACCACATTGCACGCCCCCGGCACGAGCGGCGTCGTCTGCATCGGCGCGCTCGCGGGGAGCGCGGGCCCCGTCGCCCTCGCCGGCTGGTGGTCCGGCGGGGCGCACTGCTGCGAGGAGGCCACGGTCGTCTTCCGCGGCGCGAAGGGGCGACTCGCGAGCTCGGTGGTGAGCTTCGGGAACCCGGGCTTCCGCCTGGAGTGGGTGGGGGGCGCCCTCTACCTCGTCGGCGGCGACGACCGCTTCTCCTACTTCGAAGCCGATTTCGCCGACAGCATCTGGCCGGTCACGGTGCAGGCGCTGGTCGACGGCAGGCTCGTCGACCGCTCGCGGGGAGCGCCGGCGGTGCTGCGGGCCGACGCCGACAAGCTGTGGAGCTACTACCTGCTCGCGACGGACGAGAAGCACAACCTCGGGCGCCGCACCGCGCTCGACGCCTGGCTCGCCGACGAGTGCCGCCTCGGAAGTGGCCGCACGGCGTGGCAGCGCTACCTCGCCCTCTACCGGGAGGGCGCCTTCACCGACGCGACGTGGCCTTACAGCCCCTTCCGGAGCGTCGCCGCCTTCGGCGGCACCGCGCCCGGGCTGCGCGAAACGCTCGAGGGCTGGGGCTACTGCGGCGCCGCGCAGCTGGCGGGCGGCTAGCTGACCTCAGACGGTCGCCGGGGCGGGGGTGCGCGCCGAGATCCAGTCGAGGACCTCGGCGACGGGGAGGACGTCCGCGAACTTCTGGTGCAGGTCGAAGAGGTTGATGGCGTGCGTCGCCTCGTGGCGGTCAAAGACGCACTCCTCGGCGACGACCACGTTCAGCTGGTACTGGGCGGCGTCGACGACCGAGGCCCGCACGCAGCCGCTCGTCGACTCGCCGACGACGATCAGGGTGTCGATACGGTTGGCGATCAGGTGGCCGAGCAGCGGGGTCTGGGAGAAGGCGCTCGAGGTGACCTTCTTCACCACCCACTCGCCGGGCGCGGGCGCGAGCTCGGGGATGATCGCGTAACGGACCTCGGCCGAGTCGTTCGGCCCCTCGGCGGCGCGCACGTGCTGGCCGGCGAGGCCCTCGACGTCGGTCGCCCCCGCCGAGTAGACGACGAGCACCCCCGCGGCGCGCGCCGCCGCGAGCAGGCGCTGCGTCGGCGCGATCGACTCCCAGGCGACGAGGCCGCAGGCCCCCGGCCACTCCTCGATCGCCTCCAGGATCGGCAGCGGCCGGTCGCCGTAGACGGCGCGGTAGTTGTCGATCAACAGCAGGCAGACCCGCTCGGCGCGCTCGAGGACGTGCCGGTCGCGGCGCGGGCGGAGGGCGATCGCCTGCTTGTCCTGCTCGGTGAGGAACGCTTCCCAGACTCGCGGCACGGCCGCTCCTTTCAGGTGCCGGCGGGAGGAGGGGCTAACGCCCCTTCCAGGCCGCCGGACGCTTCTCGAGGAAGGCGTTGACACCCTCCTTGAAGTCCTCGGAGAGGTAGGCGGCGAGGACGAGGTCCTTGCCGTCGCCGGGGTCGACGGCGTCGCGGATCCGCTTCATCGCCGTCTTGGAGACCCGCAGCGTGATCGGCGCGTAGCCGGCGATGCGCGCGGCGAGCTCGGTGGCGCGCGGCAAGAGCTCCTCCTCGGTGGCGACGAGCTCGTGCAGCCAGCCGATGGCGAGCGACTCCTCGGCGCCGACGAGGCGCGCCGTGAAGAGGATCTCCTTGAGGCGCGACATGCCGAGCAGGTTCATCATGCGCGCGTAGTTGTCGGGGGAGAGGCAGTTGCCGAGGGTGCGGGCGATCGGCACCCCGAAGCGCTGCGAGGGCGCGCCGATGCGCAGGTCGCAGGAGGCGGCGATCGCGGCTCCCCCGCCGGTGCAGGCGCCGCGCAGCGCGGCGATCGTCGGCAGCGGGCAGTCCTCGACGGCGTTCAGCACCGCCGACATCTTGTGCTCGTAGCCGAGGACGTCCTCCTCGGTGTGGAAGTTGAGGAACTGCGAGATGTCGGTCCCCGAGGCGAAGGCCTGGTCGCCGGCGCCGGTGAGGATGATCACCTTCGCGCCCGCCTCCTCGGCGCCCCCCGCGCAGAGCGTCGCGAGGCGCTCGTACATCTCGAAGGTGAGGGCATTGCGGGCCTCGGGGCGGTTGAAGGTCAGGTAGCCGACGCCCTCGCGCACCTCGAAGAGGAGGTCCTCCTCGGCGCTCACGGGAGGGCGACGACCTTCTCGGCGAGCAGCCGGTCGATCTCGGCCGGCGCGAGGCCGAGCTCGCCGAGGACCTCGGCGGTGTGCTCGCCGAGGCGCGGCCCGGAGCGCTCCATCACCGTCTTGGTCTCGGAGAAGTGCAGCGGCGAGACCATCTGGCGGGTCGGCCCGAGGGTCGCGTGCGGGGCGTCCTGGAAGAACTCGCGGAACTCGAGGTGCTCGTCGTTGAAGACCTCGGGGAAGCTCTTGATCGGCCCGCTCGGGACCCCCGCCTCGGTGAGCAGCGGCACCCAGTGGCTGCGCGGCTTGGTCGTCGTCACCTTCTCGAGCTCCTCGATGAGCGCCGGGCGGTTGGCGAAGCGGTGCGGGTTGTCGATGAAGCGCTCGTCCTCGACGAGCTCGGGACGGCCGAGCACCCGGCACAGCGCGGCGAAGGTCGGCGCCGAGGGCGCCCCGATGCAGAACTCGCCGTCCGAGGCGCGGATCGCCTGGTAGGGGGTGGAGGCCTGGTGCGCGGTGCCGAGGCGGCCGTGCACCTTGCCGGTGGCGAAGTACTCCCCTGCCTCCCAGATCGCGAGCGAGACGCCCGACTCGAGCAGACTGACGTCGATGAACTGGCCGCGCCCTGTCGCGTTGCGGACGTGCAGCGCGGTCACTGCGGCGAGCGCGGCGTAGAGGGCGCAGGTGAGGTCGGTAATCGGCACGCCGACCTTCACCGGCGGGCCGTCGGCCTCGCCGGTGATGCTCATGATCCCCGACATCCCCTGCACGATGATGTCGAGTCCGGACATCTGCGAGTAGGGGCCGTCCTGCCCCCAACCGGAGGCGGCGACGTAGATGAGCTCGGGGTGCTCGGCCGAGAGCGTCTCGTAGGTGAGGCCGAGGCCGGCCATCGAGCCGGGCGAGAGGTTCTCCACGATGATGTCGGCGGCGGCCGCGAGCTTGAGGAAGAGCTCCCGGCCCTCGGGGGCCTTTAGGTCCAGGGCGAGCGAGCGCTTGTTGCGGTTGATGCGGATGAACGGCGAGGACTCGCCGTCGAGGAAGGGCCCGGTCGAGCGCACGAGGTCGCCCGAACCGGGGCGCTCGATCTTCACGACGTCTGCGCCGAGGTCGGCGAGCTGCATCGTGGCGTAGGGTGCGGCGAGGAAGTTCCCGACCTCGACGACGCGGATGCCCTCAAGCGGTGCGGTCATCGCCCCTCCTTCTCAAATGAGTGGCGACCACCGCGCGGCGGCCGCCGGCCGGTGCTCAGCCGAGCAGTTCCTCGACGTCGGCGCGCTCGGCCAGCAGCTCCTCGGTCGTGATGCGGATGCGCTCGGTCGCGAAGTCGTCGTGGCTGAGGCCCTCGACGATCTCCACGCCCTTCCCGTCCGAGCGGACCGGGAAACCGAACTGCAGCCCCTCGGGGATGCCGTACTCGCCGTGCGAGACGACGGCGAGCGAGCTCCAGTCGCCCTCGGCAGTGGGGAAGACAACCGCGCGCAGCGCCTCGACGGCGGCGTTCGCCGCCGAGGCCGCCGAGGAGAGGCCGCGCGCCTCGATGATCGCCGCCCCCCGCTTTTGCACCGTCTCGATGAACTCGCCGGTGAGCCACGCCTCGTCGCCGATCACCTCGCGGGCGGGCTTGCCGCCGATCTTCGCGTTGGTGAAGTCGGGGAACTGCGTCGCCGAGTGGTTGCCGAAGATCGCGAGGTTGGTGACCTCCGCGACCGGCACGCCGGCTCGCTTCGCGAGCTGGGTCTTGGCCCGGTTCTCGTCGAGGCGGGTCATCGCGAACCAGCGCTCCTCGGGGACCTCCGGGGCGTTGCTGCGGGCGATCAGGCAGTTGGTGTTGCAGGGGTTGCCGACGACGAGGACGCGCACGTCGTCGGCGGCGTTGGCGGCGATGGCTCGGCCCTGCGGCTTGAAGATGCCGCCATTCACGCCGAGCAGGTCCTTGCGCTCCATCCCGGCCTTGCGCGGGATCGAGCCGACGAGCAGCGCGTAGTTCGTCCCCGAGAAGGCGGTCGCGAGGTCCGTCGTCGGCTCGATGTCGCTGAGCAGCGGGAAGGCGCAGTCGTCGAGCTCCATGATCACGCCCTCGAGCGCCTTCATCGCCGGCTCGATCTCCAACAACCGGAGCACGATGGGCTGGTCGGGGCCGAGCAGCTGCCCGGAGGCGATGCGGAACAGGAGCGAGTAGCCGATCTGACCGGCAGCGCCGGTGACGGTTACCTGGGCGGGGCTCTTGGTGTTCGTCACAGGGGAGCAGGCTACCGGCTCGCCCGCCGGCCAGTCAGATCGACGCGGCCCCGGCGGGCGCCACGCCGCTCAGCGCCCCGTCCCCGGCAGGCCGAGGTTGGCGCATACCTCGAGGGTCGCCGCGGCCTCGTTCATCGTGTAGAAGTGCAGCCCCGGCACCCCCTCACCGAGGAGCTTCCCGCAGAGCTCGGTCGCCACCTCGACGCCGATCTTGCGGACCTCGTCCGGTCGGTCGGCGGCCGCCGCGATCTGCTCGGCGAGGTGTGCCGGGATGGCGCAGCCCGAGAGCTCGGCCATGCGCGAGAGGGTGCGGACGTTGGTGATCGGCATCACACCCGGTAGCACGGGCTTGTCAACGCCGAGCGCCGAGAGCTCCGAGACGAGGCCGAGGTAGTCGCCGAGCTCGAAGAAGAACTGCGTGATCGCGAGGTCGGCGACGGCGAGCTTCGCGGCGAGGTGGCGACGGTCGCTCGCGAGGTCCGGCGAGTCGGGGTGGCCCTCGGGGTGGGCGGCGACGGCGACGCAGAAGTCGCCCGTCTCCTTGGCGAGCTCGACGAGCTCGACGGCGTGTGCGAGCTCGCCCTCGGCGAGCGTGCCGGTCGCGTCGAGCGGGGGGTCGCCGCGCAGCGCGAGCACGTTCTCGACGCCCGCCGCGGCGTAGGTGCCGAGCGCCGCGGCGAGCTCGGCGCGGGTGTGCGCGGCGCAGGTGAGGTGCGCCATCGGGACGAGCCTCCCCGAGCGCTGCAGGTCGAGGACGAGCTCGTGGGTGCGGGCGCGCGTCGAGCCGGCGGCGCCGTAGGTGATCGAGGCGAAGGTGGGCTGCAGCACCGCGAGCCCCTCGAGGGCCGCCGCGAGGCGCGCCGCCGCCGTCTCGGTGCGCGGCGGCCAGAGCTCGAACGAGAGCGAGAAGCCCCGCCCGACGAGCGCGTCGATGCGGGCCATCGCCCAAGTCTGTCACCGGCGGCCCCGCCCCGGGCCGACCGTGGAGCCGCTCGCGGCTAGCCCGCGTCGGCGACCGTGGTGGCGACGGTGGCGGGGGCTGCCGGCGGCAGCGCCGGGGCGGCGATCTTCAGGTGGCTGGCGAGGATCACCCCGGCGGCGAACAGCAACCAGCCGGCGTCGATGATCGTCCGCAGCGCGGGGATCCTCCCCCGCCCCTGGAAGACGCCGGGGGCGACGAGCTGGAAGAGGGCGTAGAGGCCGACGACGAGGGCGATCAGCGCGACGAAGAGGCTCACGAAGCAGACCGCCGCACCGTAGCCCTTGGCGACGCGCACCGCCGGGGCCGCCGCCGCCTCCTCCTCCCCGACGAGGCGCCGGCCACGCCCCTCGTGGACCGCGAGCGCGCCCAGGCTGAGCAGCAGGATCAGCCCGCCCAGGACGACGCCGCGCGCCACGGCGTCGCCGACGGGGTGGCGCGCGCCGAGGGAGAGGGCCGTCGACTTCCCGATCAGCTGCACGAGCGAGGAGACCACCGCCGCCGAGCCGAGGAGCGCCGACCAGACGAGGATGAAGGAGGCACCGAAGAGGTAGGTGGCGTAGGGGCGCCGGCCGCTCGGGTCGGGGTCGGCACGGTTGGCGATGACGATCACCACGAAGGCGCCGACGATGCCGAGCAGCGCCACGAGGAGGAGCGCACCGACGGCGAGGCCGATGAACGAGGTGGGGGTGACGAGGCCGAGCGGACTCATGGTGCTCCAATCGGTTGCACAGGGCGCGCCGAGTGCGACCGCGACCCCCGCGCCGACCGCGGCAGGGCGCGGCCGCCCCCATTGTCGGTGGCCGAGATTGCGGCGCGATTTCAGATGGGTGGCAATGTGCACCAACTTCACGGCGCAGAGGCCGCTCCCGAGGTGCTATCCCGCCCGGCGCCTCGCAGCGCGCAGCGCGTTCCGCAGGAGCATCGCCCGCGTCATCGGCCCGACCCCGCCGATCCGGGGGGTGAGGTAGCCCGCCACCTCGGCGACGGACTCGTCCACGTCGGAGAGGATGCGGCGCCCCTCCCAGGAGACCCCGGCGCCGACGACGGCGGCCCCGGGGCGCACCATCTCGGGCCGCACGAGGCCCGCCGACCCCGCGGCGGCGACGATCACGTCGGCGTCGAGGGTGTAGCGGGCGAGGTCGGGGACGCCGGTGTGCACAACGGTCACCGCCGCGTTGCAGTGCGGGCGGCGCAGCGCGAGCAGCAGCGCGAGCGGCCGGCCGATGGTGAGGCCGCGGCCGATGACGACGACGTGGCGCCCTTCGACGGGGACGTCGTTCGCCGCCAGCAGCTCGACGATGCCCTGCGGCGTGCACGGCAGCGGCCCCGGCGCGCCCATCACGAGGCGGCCGAGGTTCACCGGGTGGAGGCCGTCGACGTCCTTGTCGGGGTCGACGGCGAGCAGCACCTTCTCCTCGTCGAGGTGCTTGGGGAGGGGGAGCTGCACGAGGTAGGCGTCGACGGCGGGATCGGCGTTGAAGGCTGCGATGACCGCGAGCAGGCGCTCCTCACTCACGTCCGCGGGGAGGTGCTCGTGCACCGAGGCGATGCCCACCTCGGCACAGTCCTCGTGCTTCATCTGCACGTAGCGCGCCGAGGGCACGTCGTCACCGACGAGGATCGTGCCGAGGCCGGGCACCACCCCCTGTTCGGCGAGGAGCGCTGTCTCGGTGGCCACCTCGGCACGCACCTGCTTCGCGAGGGCCTCGCCGTCGAGCAGCCGCGCGGTCACGGTGTCGGCGCCGCGCTCGGGGCTGCGGCGACCCGGTGGTGGGGGGCGGGGTGATGGGGAGACGAGTAGAGGAAGAAGGTGACTCCTTGGTAGCGGCGGACGATGTGCGCAGCGTATTCGCGGGCCACCTCGTGCTGCAGCTTCCCGAAGGTGCTGCGCAGCACCCGCGCCGCGGGCGTCCCGTGCGGGTTGCCGTCGTGCTGTTCGATGAGGAAGAGCCTCCCGCAACGCTCCGGTAGCGCGGCCCGCGCGGCGCGGTCGAGGGTCACATAGCGCTCGACGATCACCGGGTCGCTCCCCATCGGGCGCGCCGGGAGCAGCGACACGAAGCGGGGTGCCTCTCCCATCCCGGGAGGGGGATGGGAGAGGTAGTAGTTGAAATCGACGAAGCCGTCGTTCGCGTAGAAGGCGATGCAGTCGCCGGGCGCGGCGAGCGAGACGACGCCGACCACGGTCGCCTGCTCGTCGTCGATGTCGACGCCGTAGGTGGGGGTGAGCTGCCCGACGCGCAGCGCCGCGAGCGCCACCACCGCGAGCAGCCCGAGCGCCGCCGGGCGCAGGCGCGCGAGGGGGAGGGCGAGGGCGACGGCCGCGGCGGGGAGGCAGGGCGAGAGGTAGCGGTCCGTGAAGACGGGTTGGCCAAGGCGCGAGACGACGTAGGAGACGAGCGGCAGCAGCGCCGTACCGAGGACGGCGAAGACCGCCGCGAAGAGCGCCTCGGGGTGGCGGCGCGGCGTCCGCAGGGCGAGCAGGAGGCCGAGGGCCATGAGCGCCGCGGCGCAGAACACGAGCGCGAGCGAGAGGTCCCCCCAGCGAGCGCCGTAGCGCGCGCCGGCGAGGTAGTCGAGCACCGAGCGCACCGTGTTGGCCGTCGGCCGCGGCAGCCAGAAGAGCTGCCCGTCCCCGCGGTGCGCGGCGATGAGCACGAGGGGGAAGCCCCCCGCCGCGACGAGCACCGCGGCGGCGGCGAGGCGGCGGCGCGCCGCGGGGGCAGCGCCGGGGAGGCAGAGGGTCGCCAGCCCGGCGACGACGACGAGGGCGCCGAGGAGGAGCGTCCAGCAGAGTGCGAGCGCGGCGAGCGCCCACAACAGGCAGTCCCGTCGACGCCCGCTGCGGCGGGCGACGACGAAACAGAGCCCCGTGAGCGCGGCGAGGGCACTGCCGAGGGTGTAACCCCGCGCCATCTGCCCCCAGTAGACGAGTGGCAGGCTGAGGCCGATGAGGAGTGCGGCGTAGAGCCCGGCGCGGCGGCCTGCGAGCTCGCGCCCGAGGAGGAAGGTGAGGAGCACCGTCGCCACCGCGGCGAGCGCCGAGGGCAGCCGGAGGACCACCTCCCCGCTCCCGAACAGCGACGTCCAGCCGTGCAGCAGCAGGTAGTAGAGGGCGAGGTTGCCGCCGTCGTGGCCCACCGCCCACAGCAGGTGGAGGCCGTGCTGGGTGGCGATCGCGTAGGTCGCCCCCTCGTCGAGCCAGATGCTGCGGGCGCCGAGGTGGTAGAGGCAGAGGCCGAAGGTGGCGGCGGCGATCGCCACCAGCGCCCCGAACGTCGGGGTGGGGTGCCAGCGCGGCGCCCCCTCGCTTACCTCGACTCTTTCCTCGAGGGTCTCAGTGGCGGAAATGCCGCTCCCCCGTCATCACCATCGCGATGCCACGCTCGTTGGCCGCGGCGATGATGTCGTCGTCGCGCAGCGACCCGCCGGGCTGGATCACCACGGTGGCGCCGGCGTCGACGACGGCGTCGAGGCCGTCCCGGAAGGGGAAGAAGGCGTCGCTCGCCGCCACGCCCCCCTCGGCGCGGCCGTCCGCCTTGGTCGCCGCGAGGCCGGCGGCGTCGACGCGGTTCTGCTGGCCGCAGCCCACCCCGACCACCTGGTTGTCCTTCACGAGGACGATGGCGTTGGAGGAGGTGCGCCCGCAGACGAGCCAGGCGAGCTCGAGGTCGGACCACTGCTGCTCGTCGGGCTGGCGCTCGGTGACCACCTTCCAGCTCTCGCGGCGGGCGAGGAAGCGGTCCTGTTCCTGGACGAGGAAGCCGCCCGAGATCTGGCGGAGGCCCAGGTACTCGGCGCTCGGGAGGGGAGCGCCGAGGGGGCGCATGTTCTTGCGCTTGGCGTTGAAGAGCTCGATCGCCTCTTCGCTCATCCCCGGCGCGAGCAGCACGTCGGCGAGGGCGTTCTTCACGATCGCCTCCGCGAGCGGGAGGTCGATCGGCTCGGAGAGGGCGACGATGCCCCCGAAGGCCGAGATCGGGTCCGAGGCGAAGGCGCGCTGGTAGGCCTCGGTGATGTCGCCGTCGATCGCCGCGCCGCAGGGGTTCGCGTGCTTCACGATCACCGCCGCCGCGCCCCGCCCGAGCGCCTTCAGCTCGTGGCAGAGGCGCCACGCCGCCTCACCGTCGAAGAGATTGAGGTAGGAGAGCTCGCGCCCGCCGTGCTGCACGACGCCTTCCCAGAAGCCGGCCGGCGCGCCGAGGGTCCGGTAGCGGGCGCCGTGCTGGTGGGGGTTCTCGCCGTAGCGGAGCTCGCCGACGCGCTCGAGGGCGAGGTGCAGGGTCGGGGGGAGGGCGTCCTCGGCGTCGGAGTTGGCGTCGAACCAGGAGACGATCGCCGCGTCGTAGGCGGCGGTGTGCGCGAAGGCGGCGCGCGCCAGACGGCGGCGCGTCGCAGCCGAGACGGCGCCCGCCGAGGACAGCTCGTCGAGGACGACGTCGTAGTCGGCGGGGTCGACGACCACCGCGACGTGGTCGTGGTTCTTCGCCGCGGCACGCACCATCGTCGGGCCGCCGACGTCGATCATCTCGATCGAGGGCTCGCGCCCGAAGGGGTAGAGGTTGCAGACGACGAGGTCGATCGGCTCGATCTCCTGGCGGGCGAGGTCGGCGAGGTGCTCGGCCTTGGAGCGGTCGGCGAGGATGCCGCCGTGGATCTTCGGGTGCAGGGTCTTCACCCGGCCGCCGAGCATCTCCGGCGCGCCGGTGACCGAGGCAACCTCGGCGTGCGCGATGCCCTCGGCGGCGAGCGCCGCGGAGGTCCCCCCCGACGAGACGAGCTCCACGCCGAGCCCGGCGAGGCCGCGCGCGAGGGGGATCAGTCCCTCCTTGTCGTAGACCGAGATCAGGGCCCTCAAGACAGCTCCTCTCCGTTGTCGAGTCTCGCCAGCACCGCCCGCACCGCCTCGGGATAGAGGCGCCGCTCCACCTGCTTGATCCGTTCGTGCAGCGACTCCTCGGTGTCACCCGCGAGCACGGGCACCGCCTCCTGGGCGAGGATCAGCCCCTCGTCGACCGCCTCGGTCGCGAGGTGCACCGTGCAGCCGGTGACCTTCACCCCCATCGCGAGCGCCTCGCTGACGGCATGCCAGCCCTTGAAGGCCGGGAGCAGCGCGGGGTGGGTGTTCATCACCCGCGCCGGGAAGCGGCGGTGCACCGCCGCCGAGAGCACCGTCCCGTAGCCCGCCATCACCACGAGCTCGACGGCGTGGGCCTCGAGCACCCCGACGACCGCGGCGGTGTAGCCCTCCCGGTCGAAGGACTTGCTGAAGTCGCTGCGCAGCACGACCTCGCACGTGACGCCGGCGTCCGCCGCCACCTTCTCCGCAGGGCAGTGGCGGTCGACCACGACCACCGCGATCGGCAGCTCGGCGCCGAGCAGGGCGCTGAGGATCGTGCCGCTCCCCGAGGCGAGCACTCCGATCCGCATTGGCCGAAACTACTCGGCTGCTCCCGCCGCCGGGGTCGCCTCAGGCGAGGCCCCGCACGACCTCGACCATCAGCTCGCCGGCGCGCGTCGGGTTCTCGGCGACGCGCACCCCCGCGGCCTCGAGCGCCGCGATCTTCGCCGAGGCGGTGCCCTGCGAGCCGGAGACGATTGCCCCGGCGTGGCCCATCTTGCGCCCCGCCGGCGCGGTGACTCCCGCGATGTAGGCGACCACCGGCTTGTCCATCGACTCGGCGATGAACTGCGCGGCCCGCTCCTCCCCGTCGCCACCGATCTCGCCGATCATCATCACCGCGCGGGTCTCGGGGTCCCCCTGGAAGGCGGCGAGGACGTCGATGAAGGTCGTGCCCGGCACCGGGTCGCCGCCGATCCCGACGCAGGTCGTCTGACCGACACCCTGCTGGGAGAGCTCGTGGAGAGCCTGGTAGGTGAGGGTCCCCGAGCGCGAGACGATGCCCACCGGGCCGCCGGGGAGGGCGATCTCACCGGCGGTGATGCCGATGTTGCACTTGCCGGGCGAGATCACCCCGGGGCAGTTCGGCCCGAGGAGGCGGACCTCGGGGAAGTCGCGAACGAGGCGGTTGTAGACGACGGCCTCGTCCTTCGCGGGGATGTGCTCGGTGATGCAGACGATGAAGCGCACCCCCGCCTCGGCTGCCTCGAGGATCGCCGGCCCCGCGCCGCGGGGCGGCACGACGACGAAGCTCGCGTCGGCGCCGGTCGCGGCGACCGCCTCGGCGACGGTGTCGTAGACCGGGATGCCCTCGACGGACTCCCCGCCCTTGCCGGGGGTGACCCCGGCGACGACCTGGGTCCCGTAGGCCTTGTTGCGCAGGCCGTGGAAGCGGCCCTGGCTCCCGGTGAGGCCCTGCACGACGACCTTGGTGTGCTCGTCGACGAAGATGCTCATCAGTTGCCTCCAGCGACGTTGACGGCATGGCGGGCGGCGTCGAGCATCGTGGGCTCGACGATGATCATCTCGGAGAGGTGCGGGGCGAGGATCTCGCGCGCCAGCTCGGCGTTGGTGCCGTCGAGGCGCATCACGATCGGCGAGTTCAGCTTCACCCTGCCGAGAGCGGTGAGGATGCCGTTCGCCACGTCGTCGGTGCGGACGATGCCGCCGAAGATGTTGATGAGGATCGCCGCCACCTTCGGGTCGGCGTTGATCACCTCGAGGGCGTCGGCCATCACGTCCGCGTTCGCGCCGCCGCCGATGTCGAGGAAGTTGGCCGCGGAGCCGCCGACCTGGTTCACGACGTCGAGGGTCGACATCGCGAGGCCGGCGCCGTTGGCGATGATCCCGACGGTGCCGTCGAGGCCGATGTAGTTCAGCCCCTTCTCGCGCGCCGCGCGCTCGCGCTCGTCGACCTCCTGGAAGGCGGCGAACTCCTCCCATTCGGGGTGGCGGAAGGCGGCGTCCTCGTCGAGGGAGACCTTGGCGTCGAGGGCGTGGATCTTGCCCTCGGGGGTGAGGATCAGCGGGTTGATCTCGACGAGGTCGGCGTCGCCCTCGATGTAGCAGCGGTAGAGCTGCACGAGCACCTTCGCCATCGGCTGCTGGGCCTCCTCGTCGATCCCCGCCGCCCGCACGACGGCGAGCGCCTGCTCGACGGAGATGCCGTCGAGGGGGTTCACGTGCAGGCGCTCGATCGCCTCCGGCGACTCGTCGGCGACCTGCTCGATGTCGACGCCGCCGCGCGCCGAGACCATCAGCAGGTGCAGCTTGGCGCTGCGGTCGAGGGTGAAGCTCGCGTAGTACTCCTTCGCGATGTCCGACGAGGGCTCGATCCAGAGGCGGTGGACGACGTGCCCGTGGATGTCGAGGCCGAGGATGTTCCTCGCGTGGGTCTCGGCCTCGTCCTTGGAGAACGCGAGCTTCACGCCCCCGGCCTTACCCCGCCCGCCCACCTGCACCTGGGCCTTCACCGTCACCGGGTAGCCGAGGCGCTCGGCGGCGGCCACCGCCTCCTCGACGGTGTCGGCGGTCTCGCCGACCGAGGTCGGGATGCCGTAGCGGGCGAAGTACTGCTTGCCCTGGTACTCGTAGAGATCCACCCGGTGCGGCCTCCTGTTGCCTCGCGGTCGTGCCGACACTAGAGGGCGACGCTCGGCGAATCGAAATCGGCCCCGCCGGGGGCACAACCGGGCCCCTCGGTACCATCGACTGATGCTGACCACCGGCGGCCCCGTCGCCGTGGACGGCGCGACGGCTGCAGACGAGGGCGCTAGAGCGCGCTCGCGGTGGGGCGACGCGGCGCTGCTGGGCGTGGTCTTCGCCGTCGGCGTCGTCCCGGTCGTGCTCGTCCTGGCGCTGCGCGGCGGCCTCTACGGGATCACCGAGTACGACGACGGCGTCTACTTCGCCGCCGCCCTCCGCCTCGTCGCCGGCCTCCTCCCCTACCGCCACTTCGTCTTCGTCGAGCCGCCGGGGATCACCGTGCTGCTCGCCCCCTTCGCGTTGCTCGCGCACCTCACCGGCGGGCGCGACGCGCTCGCCGCGGCGCGCCTTTTCACTGCGCTCGTGGCCGGCGCGAACGCCCTCCTCGTGGCGACCCTGCTGCGCCGCCACGGGCGGCTCGCGATGGCGGTCGGCGGCCTCGCGCTCGCCGTCTTCCCCACCGGCTACGCCGCCGACCACACCTTCCTCCTGGAGCCCTTCTGCGTGCTGTTCTGCCTCATCGGGGTGCGCCTCGTCTTCACCGACGAGGGGCGGTTCGCCTCGTCCCGGCGCTGCGCGCTCGGGGGCGCGTCGGTCGCCTTCGCCTGCGACGTGAAGACGTTCGCGGTCGTCGTGCTCGTCGTGCTCGCCGTCGTGCTCGTCTGCTCGGCGCCGCGGCGCGCCGCCGCTTTCGCCCTCGGTGCCGCCCTCGCGGTCGCGGTCACGGTCCTCCCCTTCTTCCTCGCCGCGCCGCACGCCTTCCTGCACGAGGTGGTCGTCTCCCAGCTGACGCGCGGCACGGCGCGCCCCACTCCCCTCCTCAACCGCCTGTTCGCCCTCGTCGGCCTCGCCTACGCCGCCCCCTCGCTCGCCGTCGCGCCGAACCTCCCCTCGCTGCCGCGCGGCCTCGCCCCGACCCTGGCCGCCGCGCTCGTGCTCGGCGCCGTGCTCCTCCTCCTCGTGCTGCGCCTCCTCGGGCGCCGGGACCGCAGCCCGTGGTCGTGGTTCGTCGTCCTCAGCGCGCTCGCGACGGCGGCCACGGCCCTCGGCCCCCCCGCGTACTACGCGCACTACGCCGCCTTCCCTGCCCCCTTCCTCGCGATCGCCCTCGGCACGGGAGTCGCGCTCCTCCCCCGCCCCGCCGGGCGCCGCCGGCTGCTGGCGGGCGGCCTCGCCGGCCTCGTCGTCGGAGCCGGCAGCCTCGTCGTGCTCGTCATCTCCGGCGGCTACCACGACACGATCGCCTCCAAGTTCGGCGACTGGGGGCCGGTGGTCGCGGCGCGCGTTCCGGCGGGGGCCTGTGTGGTCGCCGACTCCGAGAGCGTCCTCGTCTCGGCGGGGCGCGCCTTCCCCGCAGGCGACGGCTGCCCGCAGCTCCTCGACGCCACCGGCATCTGGCTCGCGGCGGACCCCGCGAACCCACCGCACCGCCTCTTCCAGCCCTTCGCCAGCCACCTGCAGGGGGGCAAGGACCCGGCGCTCGTCGCGCTCTGGGCGGAGGCCTTCCGGCGCGCCGACTACGTCGTCGTCTCGGGCTGCACCGCCTTCCGCATCCCCTGGACCACTGCGCTGCTCAGCGAGTTCGAGGAACGCTACGAGCGCCTCCCGACCCCGATCGGCGCCATCTACGGCCGGCGGCCGAAGCCGCTCAGGAGCCTCCCGGCAGGGGGGCTGCCGACGCCCGCGGGCTGCCTGCTGCCCTGAGTGACCGGGCGCCCGTGGCGGGCCGAGGAGCTCAGGCGCGCTTCAAGGGGGTGAGGGCGAGGAGGAACTGCTTCTTCCCCTGGCGGGGGAAGGCGATCGTCGCCTCGGCGCGCTCGCCCTCACCGCGCACCGCGACGACCTTGCCCTCCCCCCAGCGGGCGTGCACGACGGCGTCGCCGGGGGCGAGGCCGAGCCCCTCGGCGCCGGTCGAGGGGACCGGGCCGTGGCGCGGGCGCAGCGCCGACTCCGCGAAGGCGGGGCGGTCGGCGCCCGAGCGGAGGTTGCTGCGCAG
>Ga0307373_10002077_pt1 | contig 36609 bp, 36 predicted proteins | sample OX2MG_FD_202534 | JGI IMG/M metagenome (GOLD analysis project Ga0307373, IMG submission 202534) | Soil microbial communities from Risofladan, Vaasa, Finland - OX-2 | ecosystem: Environmental > Terrestrial > Soil > Coastal area > Acid sulfate soil | place: Finland: Risofladan, Vaasa | collected...
CGGACGGGCGTGCATCGGTGTATCTGCCAGATGCGTTGGCGCGCAAGTATCCTTCCGCGGCTGCCGCCTGGCACTGGCAATATGTGTTCGCGGCCGCGACTCTTTCCACCGATCCACGCAGCGGTGAAGTCCGCCGGCATCACCTCAACGAGCAGCGGGTGCAGCGCACGGTGCGGGAGGCGGCACGTGCTGCCGGCCTGGCCAAGCCGGTGTCTCCACATGTGCTGCGGCATTCTTTTGCCACGCATCTGCTCGAATCGGGCTACGACATCCGCACGGTGCAGGAGTTACTTGGACACGCGGATGTGAGCACGACGATGATCTACACGCACGTACTGAATCGGGGTGGACGTGGCGTGCTCAGCCCGCTCGATAGATTGGGTTGATACGGGGCGCTGCTCCGTCTACGCTATTTCACTGATCTTCGACTCGCTGGACTCCTGGCGCTGGCTGTGTGGAGAACGCGAGGTCTTGGGAACCGGGTCATAAACCGACTGTGCCACGGACTCGGCGCAGCGCCCGCAACGCGGGAGCGGGAGCGGGAGCGGGAGCCGGAGAGACCGCCGGCGCCCGCGTCCCGTTAGGTCGATCGGGATCGATTGCGCCTGCTGCCGTGCCCACCGTTCCGGGCACCGTGTTGCGGGCGCTCCTTGAACGGATTGTCGCCGGTCTTGAATTCCAACCTGAGCGGTACGCCCTTGAGCTTGAATGCTTCGCGAAAGACGTTGGCGAGATAACTTTTGTAACTGTCCTTTAGTTTCTCGGTTTGGTTGCCGTGAATCATGATGGCCGGTGGATTGCGGCCCGATTGATGTGCGTAACGCAGCTTGATGCGACGGCCCAGCACCGCATGCGGCGCGTGGCGTTCCACCGCCTTGATCAAAACCTTGTTGAGTTCCGGCGTGGACATCTCTCGGGTGGTCGACTCGTAAGCGGCGACCACGCTCTCCATCAGTTCGCGCAGACCGGAGCCGTGCAGTGCGGAGAGGGTGTGCAGCGGCACGTAGTCGAGAAACGGCAAGCGGTAGCCAACGACGTCGCGCACTTCACGGCGGCGGGCACCGTCCAGCCCATCCCATTTGTTCACCGCCAGCACCATGGCGCGGCCGTGATTGGCAATCAGGCCCATCAGGCGCGCGTCGTGGCTGCCGATCTCATCCTGCGCATCGACCATCAGGATCACCACATGTGAACGCTCTACCGCCTGCAGTGCCTTGATGATAGAGAATTTCTCGACCTTTTCGGAGACGCGCGCCTTGCGCCGGATGCCGGCGGTATCCATCAGCTCGAACGCGAGGTCGTCCCAAGTGAACGGCACGATGATCGAATCGCGGGTGGTGCCGGGTAGATCCGAAGACAACAGGCGATCCTCGCCGATCAGGCGATTGATCAGGGTGGACTTGCCGGCATTGGGTCGGCCGACCACGGCCACCCGGATGATGCCATCCGCTTCAGCCACGGCCGTGTCGTCGATCGGCGCCGAATCGGCCAGCAACTCGCGCAGCAAGGCTGGAACGCCGTCGCCGTGTTCGGCTGATACCGGACGCGGCTCACCCAGACCCAGCACGTGGAAATCGGTAACTGCCGATTTCACCAGCCCTTCTGCCTTGTTGACCAGCAACTGCAGCGGTTTGCCCAGCTTGCGCAGCGCGCTGGCGATGTCCCGATCAGCGGGCAACAAGCCGGCCTTGGCGTCCACCAGAAACAAAATGCTGTCAGCTTCGCTCAGCGCAACCTGCGCCTGTTGCTCGGCCAGCACGGCCAACGCATCGGTGGAATCGGGGTTCAGTCCACCGGTATCGACGACGATGAAACGTCGCCCGTCAAAACTGCCGCGCCCATACTGACGGTCGCGGGTGAGTCCCGCATAATCGGCAACCAGGGCATCGCGGGTGCCGGTGAGTCGGTTGAACAGAGTCGACTTGCCGGTGTTCGGACGACCCACCAGAACCAGTACCGGCAGTGCGTCGGCCATTGCCTATTGCCTGTTCAAGTTTCAGCCAGCCGGCGCGCCCTTCTTGTAGGCCGCCAGATCACCATCGCTGTCCATCACGTAAAGCAGTCCGTTGGCCACCACTGGCGGCGCAATGATGGGATCGCTGCTCAGCCGGGTACGGCCGACGATCTTGCCGTCGGAGGGTTCAAGCCAGTGCAAGTACCCATCGTAATCGCCGACCACAATAAAGCCGTCGAACCAGACCGGCGGCGACAACCGGCGGTATTTCAACACTTCTTGCTTCCACACTTGCGCACCGGTCGTCGTATCCAGCGCCCACACGTAGCCATCGTCATCCGTGACATACAGCGTACGGCCGTCACCGCTGAGGGCCATGCTGTTGTAGGATTTGACCCGGCGCTTCCAGCGTGGCTGGCCGCTGGTCGGATCGAGCAGGGCAATATCGCCGCCGTAGCTGACGACGAATACCCCGACCGATGACGACAACAAGTCGGCATCGATATCGACCAGACGATCCAGTTGTGTGCGGCCCGTGGCCACCGACAGGTTCTGTTCCCAGGCCAGCTTGCCGTCCTGACTGTTAAGCGAGATCACGTCACCGTTGTCGAGCCCCACGAGGACGTTACCGCCCTCGAACAACGGCGCCGACTGGCCGCGCAGGGTCAGGCTTGGTTCGTCACGATCAAAACTCCAGATGCGTTTGCCGCTACTGGCATTGAGTCCGAAGATTCGGCCATCGACACTGCGCACGACAACGACGCGGCCATCGCTGACCGGCGGCGCCATCACCTCGCTGGACGTATCGCTTTTCCACAACCGCTTGCCGTCGGCGCGATTGAGCGCGATGACCTGTGCGTCCAACGTTCCCAGCAGCACCGCATCACCGTTGACAGTAGGGCCGGAGATCAGACGCGCATGCGTATCGGTGCGCCAGATCGTACCGCCGGTCTTGGGATTGTAGGCGGCGACATCGCCATCTTCGGCGCCGACATAAACCGCATCCTGCTCGGCTGCGATACGAAACGCGGGATAGTTGCCGCCGCTACCGTTGCCGATGCTGCGCGACCACAGCTGCCGCGGCTGCACCTGCGGATGCGCGATATCGACCAGCTTGGCCGGCGTACGCACGATACCTTTGCTGCCGCAACCGGCGACAAACAACGCCACGGCCAGCAGCGGCGTGACGCGCAATAACCATCCAGACTTGAGTGATTTCATGATTGTCCTGCGGCAACGCCCGCCAGATTGTCGAGCTTGTGTTGCAGCGCTCCGCGGTCGATCGAATCCGCCGGTAGCGCCGCCAGCGCCTGCTGGTAAGCGCTGCGTGCCTCAGTGGTCTTTTTCCGATCCATCAGGATGTCGCCGCGCAGCTCACCATAGAGCGCGATATAGGTCTTGGGCGGCTGTTGCAACAGCTTCAAGGCATCGTCGTCCTTGCCAAGCTGCCACTGCACCGCTGCCAGTCTCAGCCTGGCGATGGCGCGTATCCCGTCATCATCGGCGTGATCGACGACCCATTGCAGATGGTCGGCCGCCGAGTCGAAACGCCCGTATGCCACGTCGGTCTGCGCCAGTTTCAGTTCGGCCTGAGCCGCGTAAGGCGTGTTATCGAAATCCTTCTTCAAGCGCTCGACGATGGCCTTGACGTCGGCGTCCTTTTTGCCGGTCATCGCCTGCGTCATGTCCTGATACAGGGTCGCGGCCTGCAGTTGATGCGCGACCTGGTGACGATGCCACATCTGCCAGCCAAAGATGCCGGCCAGACCGATGACCAGACCGGCCACCAGTGCTTTCCAGTTGTCGTCCCACCAGCGGCGCAGGGTTTCAATCTGGGCGTCTTCATCGTATGTAGCCAAAATCAGTTCTCCGTGGGCCGGCGGCCACGCCATATTGCAGTCGCTGAGACAAGTGCGAGACAAGATCATTCCATGATACGAGGGCGGTCTCCCCTTCCCCACGCAGGGATTTTACTTGAACACCACCGCCGGCAACTTCCTGGTCGCCGAGAATCAGCGCATAACGCGCGCCGCTGCGGTCGGCACGCTTGAGCTGGGATTTGAGCCCGCTGGCACCGGCATGCAGCAGCAGACCCAGTTGCGGCAGCGCATCGCGCAACCGCTCAGCCTGACGCAAGGCCTCGGCGCGCGCGGTTTCGCCCAACCAGCAGAAATAAATCTGTAGTGCGCTGCCGGCAACCGGCGCGTTTTGCGCCTGCAACAACAGGATCAGACGTTCGATGCCACTGGCCCAACCCACGGCCGGCGTCGACGCCCCGCCCAGTTGTTCGACCAGATGGTCGTAACGTCCACCCGCACAAACCGTATCCTGTGCACCCAGTTTGGTGCTCACCCACTCGAACACGCCCTTGGTGTAGTAATCCAGACCGCGAACCAGCCGCGGGTTGACGACGTGGTCGATGTCGAGATCGCCCAACCCCTGACGCAGACCCTCGAAATGCGCGCGCGAGGCGTCGTCCAGATAATCGAGAATCGACGGCGCATCGCGCAGGATGTCCTGCGTTTGCGGCACTTTGGAATCCAGCACGCGCAGTGGGTTGCTGTCGACGCGACGCTGCGAATCGGCGTCCAGGCTGGCATGGTGCCGCTGCAGAAATTCGCCCAGCGCGGCGCGGTAGCGCGTGCGGGTATCGATCTCGCCCAACGAGTTCAACTCCAGCCGCAGATTGCGCAAACCCAGCCGCTTCCACAGCCGTGCCGACAGCGCGATCACCTCGATATCGATATCCGGCCCGGCTATACCATAAGCCTCAACACCGATCTGGTGAAACTGTCGGTAGCGCCCGGCCTGCGGGCGTTCATATCGGAACATTGGCCCGCTGTACCAGAGACGCTGTTGCTGGTTGTGCAACAGGCCGTGCTCGATCCCCGCGCGCACGCAGCCGGCGGTGCCTTCAGGTCGTAGCGCCAGCGGCTCCCCGCCGCGGTCCTCGAAGGTGTACATCTCCTTTTCGACCACGTCGGTGACTTCGCCGACGGCGCGCTTGAACAACTCCGCGCGCTCCACGATCGGCAGCCGAATCTCGCCGTAGCCGTATGCCTTCAGCACGGCCCGGGCACTGTCCTGCAGGTGCTGCCACGGTGCGGCCTGCTCTGGCAACACGTCGTTCATGCCGCGAATGGCCTGGATGCGCACGCTCATGGGAAAGTTGGAATCCGCTGAGACGCGGACTCAGCCCTGCGGCACGTTGAAGCGCGCCGTCGAGTTGGATTTGACGAAGGGTTGCACGTTGAAGGCGTTGCCCGCGTATTCGACGATCACACCTGGAGCGTTGCCGAGAAATACCGAGTAGGGCGGCTTGCCCGTCAGCACCTGTTTAACGCCGGCATGGATCACCCCCGACAACAACAGCTTGCCGGTACTGCTCTCGACCCGCACCCAGGAAGCCTTATCGAAAATCAGGGTCAACGACTGCGTTTCGGCCGGGATCGCCGGCGCAGCCACCACCGGTGACGACATCGTGTCTGCCTGCTTGTCGGTAGGAGCCGCAGCAGTCGACGACGCTGCGGGTGTCGGCGTTGCCATCACCGCCACCGCCACCGCGTTTCCAGCAACGGTGGGCGCTGCACTCGATTTCAGTGTGGCGGACGGCGACACCACCGCCGGGTTTGAACGGCTATGCAGGTACCCGTAGACTGCGGCCAGCACTGCGATGACGATGATCAGGCCAACCCACCAGCGCAACGAACCCGCACCCCGGGAGCCGAACACCTCGTTTTCGGGAACCAACAACAATTTGGAAGGCATGGCCGGGCCTGCCGAGCCGGACATGCGCTGATACGCGGCGATCAGAGTCGCTTCCGAGAGCTTGAGCGACTTGCAGCATTTGCGGTAATACCCCCGCACGTAAACCGGCTCGCGCAGCGTCTTGAAGTCGTCCCGTTCGAGGGCGTCAAGTACACCGTGCGACAACTTGGTCTGTGCGGCAAGTTCGTCGAGACTCATCTGCACACGTTCGCGTGCCTGACGGATCAAACGCCCGGGGCTATCGTTATCCGCCTGCTCCGCATCCGTTGTGTCTGGCGTATCGATATCCGGATCTGGAGATTCCGGCTGGGTCTTGTCGATCATCGTGATTGCTGGGAGCCGAGTTGATTTGCTTGCGGGGAATCGGGGTATTGCTGAACCAGTTGCATCTCATAATCCATGGCCTTGGCTTCATGGCCCAGCGCGCGCTCGGTATGCGCAGACAACAACAAAAAGTCGGGTCCTGGAGTCGCCACCGCACGATAGCGTTGCTCAAAAGCGCGTGCTTGCAGGTACTGTTTGCGGCCAAAACTGATGATCGCCATCTGCTTGAGTGCCGCCGGAAATTTCGGGTTATTCTGCAGCGCACGCAAAAAATCGGATTGAGCGTCCTGCTGCGATGTTCCTGGGCAGATACCCGCGTTGGTCCAAGCCGCTTCGGGCGTTGAATAGTCGGGATTGGAGACAGCGAGATGAAAATAACGCTGCGCCTCGGCGCTCTTGCCCTGGCCACACAGGAACACGCCGAAATTGTTCTGGATATCGGGATCGTTCGGAGCCAACTTCAAGGCATGCTGGTACTGCTGCTCGGCCTGATCCGGTTTGCCGGTTTCGGTATAGACGTACGCTAACGCGGAATAGGCGGGCGCATAATCGGCTTCTTCGCTGATCGCGAGTTTCAGTTTTTTTTCGGCGATGTTATACAGACTTTCCTGCGCATATTTGCTGCCAAGCTGGGTGTTGATCCGCGCCGCCTGCGACAAATTGGGTTTGTTGGGTAATACGCCTCCGGTACTCACGGTAACGCAGCCCGAAATACCCGACATCAGCAGCACGCAGGATGCGGCTGTCGCGAGTCGGCTCCGGGCCTGCGGCGTCATTGCACCGACACCGGGATGTCACCGAGCCGTTTCTTCTGGCGCGACTGTACGCGGCCCACTAACTGTCCGCAGGCCGCATCGATATCGTCACCGCGTGTTTTGCGGGTCGTGGTCATCACGCCCTTGGCACGCAGGATTCCGGCAAAGCGCTGGATAGTCTCTGGCGAAGATCGTCGGTAACGCGTCTGCGGAAATGGATTGAACGGGATCAGGTTGACCTTGGCCGGCATGCCGCCCAGCAGTCGCGCAAGCTGGCGCGCATGCTCGGGCTGGTCATTGACACCATCCAGCATCACATACTCGTAAACGATGTGCGTTTTGCGATCCTTGCCGTCGACATAGCGTCGGCAGGCCGCTATCAACTCGGCAACCGGGTATTTGCGATTGAGCGGCACCAGTTGATCTCGCAGCGCATCGTTGGGTGCGTGCAACGAGATCGCCAGTGCGGTATCCACATCCACGGCCAGCCGGTCGATGAACGGCACCAACCCCGAGGTTGACACCGTCACCCGCCGCTTGGACAGACCGAAACCGAAGTCGTCGAGCAGGATGCGTAGCGCTGGCAACACATTGCCGTAGTTGGCCAGCGGCTCGCCCATGCCCATGAAGACGACGTTGGAAATCACTTTCTCATTCTGGAAATCTCCTCCCAGCGTCTTCGCCGCGAACCACACTTGGGCGACGATCTCGGCGGTACTCATGTTGCGCGAAAAGCCGCCCTGTGCGGTCGAACAGAACGAGCAGTCCATGGCGCAGCCGGCCTGCGAGGAGATACACAGAGTGCCGCGTCCGGTTTCGGGAATGTAGACGGTCTCGATGGCGGTTTCAGGCTTGCCCTCCCGGCTGTCGAGACGCAGCACCCACTTGCGCGTGCCGTCGATCGAGACCTGCTCGGTCACCAGTTCGGGCGGGCGGATCATAAAAACACGGCTCAGGCGCGCGCGCAGATCCTTGCCGAGATTGCTCATGGCGTCGAAATCATCGACACCGCGCCGGTAGATCCACTGCATCACCTGATCGGCGCGATAGGGCGCCTCGCCCATGGCTGCGAACTCGGCACGCAAAGCGATACGGTCGAGGCCAAAAAGATTTCTCTTTCGGGAATCGGGAGTGGGGAATCTGGAATCGTCAGACACAACCGGACTGGCGACAGACTGCACCCTCTTTCCGATTCCCGGCTTCACCGTGTCCTCGGGCAGATTTCGGTGATACGGAAGAAGTAGGCGATCTCGATGCCGGCGTTCTCCACACTGTCCGAGCCGTGCACCGCGTTTTCGTCGATGGATGCGGCGAAATCGGCGCGAATGGTACCCGCATCGGCCTGCTTCGGATCGGTGGCGCCCATGAGGTCGCGGTGCCTGGCCACGGCGTCTTCACCTTCCAGCACCTGCACCATCACCGGCCCAGAAATCATGAAATCAACCAAGTCCTTGAAGAACGGACGCTCGCGATGCACCGCGTAGAAGCCTTCGGCTTCGGCACGGGTTATGTGCTCCATGCGGGCGGCGATGACGCGCAAGCCGGCCTTCTCGAAGCGAGAATAGATTTCGCCGACGACGTTGTTGGCCACCGCGTCGGGCTTGATGATGGAAAGCGTGCGTTCTGCCGCCATGAGCTGAATATCCCTTGATCGATATTTGGACTAAGTACGCCGGAAAACCCGGCCGAGTTAAAAGCGTACGAGTTTAGCTGCCGCGCGACCACCACGGCAATGCCAGCCTCTTCCAACGAGAGATGAACCTGAGCGGTCATTCTTGAAGAATGATCGTGATTCTCAATACTCAATCGTTGATCTCGCTGGCCGAAGTACGAGCTTTTCTGGAGGGCAGCACCGCGGCAAGCTTCCCGCCACCCGCCGAGGCGGACCGTTAGGGTGGGCTGGAAGCCACGCCGTGCCCGTTCCACGACAACGCCCTCAAACTGGCCGCCAAGGGCGTGCTGCAGGTATTCATGCGAAGGGGGTGACCGGCGACTCGCGGGCACCGCCGACGCGGTTGATCGGGCAGTGGCGAGATCGGCGGCGCATTGCCGGCCTCGCTGTAGCGGCGCGCGAACGGCGCGCTGCGACTCAGATCGCGAAGCTCTCGCCGCAACCGCACTCGGCCGACACATTGGGATTGATGAAGCTGAAGGCCTCATTGAGGCCGTTACGTTTGAAATCGACCGTCAGGCCGTCAAGCATCTGCAGACACTCGTTCGCCACCACCACCTTGGCGCCGTGAGACTCGAACACCGCATCGGCATCACCAACGGTATCCGCATAATCAAGTGCGTAGGCATAGCCCGAACAGCCGGATTTCTTCACGCCCACGCGCAGGCCGACGCCGCGGCCACGGCCGGTGAGTTGCGACTGGATGCGCCGCGCGGCGGCTTCAGTGAGTTGGATGCTCATGACGGCTGGTCTCCTTCAATCGAGCGAGCAACGCTTTCAAAACGTCCTCGCCCAGTAATGCACAGTGGATCCGATCTTCGGGAATTTCAAGCGCCAGCTGCAAATCAACGGCCTGCAGAGCGGCCAGCTCGGACAGCGTCCGACCAACGCTCCACTGCGCAATCCAGGCGCCCACGGCGATGCAGACCGGGCAACCATAGGCTCGAAAGCGGGCATCGGCGATCTTGCTGCCTTCGCAGCGCAGCGCCAGACGCAGCACCGCACGCGCCGCCGGCGTGCGTACTTCGGCGACCCACACGTCCGGCACACCGGGCGGGAAATCACCGACCAGCGGCGTTTCGTTGAATAGCCGCCAGACCGGTGCCGGATAGTTTTGCGGGTTGGTGGGCAACGCTTTCACGGCGTCCACAGCGGCGACAGCTCGCGCAGGCGTTGCACACTGTCGACCACCTGCCCGGCCGCGCAATCGATGGTGTCTGCGTCGCTGCCGCGGCCCAGCGAGAAACGCAGGCTGGCATCAGCCAGCGCATCGCCACGACCCAACGCGCGCAGGACGTAGGAAGGCTCCGCGGTGGCCGAAGAACAGGCCGAACCACTGGATACCGCCAGCGACGGCAGCGCCGCGCGCAGCGACTCGCCGTCCACACCTGCAAAGCTGATGTTGAGAATATGCGGCGCACACGCGCTGGGGTCTTGCGGCCCGTTGCGCAACACTTCCGGCAACCCGCGCAGACGATCCCACAACCGCTCGCGCAAAGCTGTCAAACGCGGCATCTCGATCGTCCACTCGCGCGCGGCCAAGGCAAACGCCGCACCCATGCCGACAATCTGATGCGTCGCCAGCGTGCCCGAGCGCATCCCTTGCTCGTGGCCACCACCGTGCATCTGCGGGGCCAGTCGCGCCCGCGGCCAGCGCCGTACAAACAGCGCACCGACGCCTTTGGGCCCATACAGCTTGTGTGCCGACACCGACAGCAGATCGATCGGCGTGTCTTGCAGATTGATCGCCAATTTGCCGGCAGCCTGTACCGCATCGACGTGAAACTGGATGCCGCGTTCACGCAACCGCGGCGCCAATTCGGTGACCGCCTGCACTGCGCCGATCTCGTTGTTGACCCACATCAGCGATACCAGCGCAGTGTCGGGAGTAATCGCATCCAGCACCTGCTGCGGCATCACGCGGCCGTCGGCGCCGGGCTTGAGATAAGTCACCGCCACGCCCTGTGTCTCCAGATAACGGCAGGAGTCGAGCACGCACTTGTGTTCGGCACGTGAGGTGATGATGTGAATCGGCCGACCTGGGGCACGATTGAATTCGATTGCGCCCTTGATCGCCAGATTGTTCGACTCGGTGGCGCCTGAAGTCCAGATGATCTCGCGGGGCTCGGCGCCGATCAGCGCCGCCACCTGCGCGCGCGCCCGCTCGACCCCCTCGCGTGCACGCAGGCCAGGGCCGTGGGTCGACGCCGGATTGGCCCAGCGCAACGCCGGATCGTCCGCGCCTTGCAGGTACGGCAGCATCGCCTCCAACACCCGTGGGTCCAGCGGCGTGGTGGCGGCGTAGTCGAGATAAATTATTGCGTTGCCCGCGTCATCCGGCAGCGGCGACAATACAACAGAAGCAGGGGAGTTCATGGTCGAGTCAGGCGTCGGTTCATACAGCCATCGCTTCGGCGTGCAGTACGGTCAGCACCGCCAGTACGCGATCGACTTCCGCCTCGGTGTTTTCCGCCGAGAAACTCACCCGTATCGCGCCGAAAGCGACATCACGCGCGACCCCCATACCCAGCAGCACATGGCTGGGCTCGCCGCTGCCGGAATGGCAGGCCGAACCACTGGAGACGGCGATGCCCTTGAGATCCAGCGCCATCAGCAAGGCCTCGCCGACGTAGCCCGGTAAGGCGAACTGTACGGTGTTGGGTAATCGCGGCGTGGCTTCGGCAAAGATACGGGTGCCCGACAGCGCGTGCAGGCCGGCTTCGAACCGCCGACGCAGCGTCAACATCTGTGCGGCGCGTGTTCCCCGCCCCTGCACCGCCAGTTCGGCGGCGACGCCAAAACCAACGATGGCGGCCACGTTCTCGGTACCGCCACGCAAACCCTGTTCCTGACCGCCGCCGTGATGCAACGGCGTTAATTCGACCTCTGCCCGCTTGATCAACGCGCCGATGCCACGCGGTCCGTGCAGCTTGTGTGCCGACAGGCTCAATAGATCGGCGTTCAACGCGACAAAATCGAGCGGAATCTTGCCGGCCGTCTGCACCGCATCGACCAGCAGCCAGGCGTCCTGCGCATGGATCGCGTCCGCCACGCGGGCGAGATCCTGGATCACGCCGGTCTCGTTGTTGGCGCGCATCAGCGCCACCAGCCGCAGCGGCCCCTGCGCCAGTTGTGCGGCGAAACCCTCGGCGTCGATCAAGCCGTCTTGGCGCATGACGATGGCATCCACGGCCCAGCCCTGACCGCGCAGCGATTGCACCGACTCCAGCACCGCGGCGTGCTCGGTGGCGCCGTACAGCATTCGGGTGGGTTTGGCGGCGCTGGCGGCGGCACCCTTGACGGCGAAGTTGTCGGCTTCGGTGCCGCCGGAGGTCCAGATCACTTCCGCCGCCTGAGCACCCGCCAGTACTGCGACCTGCGCACGCGCGGCCTCTACGGCATCGCGCGCCGCGCGGCCGTAGCGATGCAGGCTGGACGGGTTACCGTACGGCCCTTGCAGATACGGTTGCATCGCTTCAAACACGCGCGGGTCCAGACGCGTGGTCGAGTTATTGTCGAAATAGATCGCCACGGCCCTTCGACTCTCTAATCGTTTGAAGATTCATCGCCGGACGCGTCCACAGCGTCCTTGTCGAAATCCGGCAATTCCAGTTTCGGCAGGCCGTTCTCAGGCATGCGCGAATCGAGCTGATGCAAGTTTCGGCACAGCGTCAGCACTCGCTCGTCGAGTTGCTGGATGTGTTCGAGCATGGTACCGATGGCATTGGCCACCGGATCAGGCGTGTCGCGAGTCAGTCCGTAGGCGTCGAACCCCATCTGTTTGGCGATCGCCACCATGCGCTCCGACGGCCGGGTCTTGTGCACCACGCGACCGGGAATCCCGACCACGGTGGCGCCCGGCGGCACTTCCTGCACCACCACCGAATTGGAGCCAATGCGGGCGCCGTCGCCAACCTTGAATGGTCCTAGCACCTTGCCGCCGGCACCGATCACAACGTTGTTGCCCAGCGTCGGATGGCGCTTGCCCTTGTTCCAGGTAGTCCCGCCCAGGGTGACGCCGTGATACAGCGTGCAGTCGTCGCCGATCTCGGCGGTTTCACCGATCACCACCCCCATGCCGTGATCGATGAACAGACGCCGGCCGATCACCGCGCCCGGATGGATCTCGACACCGGTGATCCAGCGGGATAGATTTGAGTTTGCCCGCGCCAGCCACTTTAGGCCGTGGATCCACAGCCAGTGGCTGACGCGATGCGCCCAGATCGCCTGCAAGCCAGGGTACAGCGTGACCACTTCCCAGACGTTGCGAGCTGCCGGGTCGCGATGGAAGACGCTGTCGATGTCTTCACGAATGCGGGTGAACATAAGAACTTCTCGTTGACACAAAACCAATACCACCGGATGAACGCTCAGGTTTGGCGTCGACAGCGCTCCATCGGGGTGTTCCTCGTGTTCATGATCGGACTAGTTGTGCTGGCAGCCTATTTTAGCGTAAAGGAGAAACATGGAGCCGCCATTGACCGGGATCAGGGCCTGAAACAGCTGGCCGACGATGGGCTGACCGCGGTCGGCAAGGATCTGGACACCTGGTCGCGGCGCAAACCGTCGTGCACGACGCGACATTGTCAACATTGGTCAAAAAGTGCCGGGCGACTCGTTAGCTCGCCGGTGGCGTACAAACCCCCGCAGCGGTATTACCGCGGGGGTTTGTACTGCAGCGGCAGGGGCGATTTCCTGAATGGCGCGGTCTGCCTCACAAGCTCAATGCCGTGACTTGAACACCGGTTTTTCACCCGGCGCCAGTTTGCGTTCCTTCAGCAGGAAAGTGGCCAGCGCCGGCATGATGAGGATGGCGCCGAACATGTTGGCGGTAAACATGAACACCAGCATCTTGCCCATGTCGCGCTGGAACTGCAGGCCAGAGAACAACCAGGTGGCAACGCCGATACCCAGCGTGATGCCGGTAAAGATCACGGCCTTGCCAGTCATCGTCATGGTCTTGAAATAGGCCTCGCGCATCTTGTAACCGGAGTTCAGCGCATCCGCCAGGGTGGCGTAGTTGTAGATGCCGTAGTCGACACCGATCCCCACCGCCAGCGCAATCACCGGCAGCGTGCCCACCGTCATGCCGATACCGAACAACGCCATCACCGCATAGGCCATCCACGACACCAGGGCCAACGGCAGCATGATGCAGACGATGCTCTGCCACTCGAAGAAGGAGATGAATACGCAGGCGGCGATAGCGATGTAGACGTAGAGCAGGATGACCTTCTCCAGATGGTGGACGACCTCGTTGGTGGCGGCCATGACGCCGACGTTGCCCGAGGCCAATGCGAAGTTCACCGGACAGATCTTGGTCATGCCCAGCCACTTCAATTTGGCCTGGGCTTCCTCATCGGTCAGATTCTGGTAGGCGGTATCGGCCGATATCTTTTTGTCGTCGTAACCCCGCTTCTTCAACTTGGCTTGCAGATTGTTCCGCTCCGTACCCAATACGCCGTAGTGACGCCGTGCCGCGGTCTTGGCATCACAATATTCATCGTTCACATTCTTGTGCAACTCAAAGAACTCCTGTGCGTTCTGCTGGTTGAAACGCTCGGTTGCATCGACGATTCGATTGATGGTGGTGGCGCGATGATCCTTGGTAAAGATCATGATGTTCATCGCGTTGCAGCTCGGATTGAGCAGGTCGGTAGACGGCGGGATCTGCGTTAGGGTCTGGGCGATGGCGTACTTGTTGCGCGGCAGCGCGTGCCACTTGGGCTCGCCTTCGGTGAACGCCTGGTAGACGATGCCGGTGACCTGCGGCAGGGAAATGGTCGAAGTGACCGCGCTGGTGAGGTTGCTGATGCGCCAAGCGAAAGTATCGATCTGCTGCAATACCGGATAGTGCGTGCAACTGTTGGCGTCGGCTTCGGCAATCACCGACAGAATGTCGGTGCCGATGGCGAAGTGCTTGTTGATTGCAGCATCGTCCTGGTTGTAGCGTGAATGCGGCAACAGGATGGGCACGCCTTTGTGACTGTCGCCGATCTGCAGGCCCTTGCCGGCCCACAGGCTCCAGCCCAGCAGCGCGCCGCAGATCAGCAAGGCAATGATGGCCGGCTTGGGCCGCACCATATTGGAGATCAGCCGCCAGACGGGCTCGTAAAGATCGTCGCGTCGCTTCTGCTTGACCATGAACGCGTCGATATCCTTGACCTTCACCCAGGTCAGCCAGATCGGCATTATCACCTTGTTGGTGATGATGATGGCCAGCATGCCGAGACAGGCGTTGATGGCCATCTCGCGGATGATCTCGATGGGGATCAGATAGATCATGGCGAAACCCGCCACGTCGGTCATGATCGCCATGGTCCCGTAGATCGCCAGCCGCCGCCAGGTATGGAGCGAGGCGTCGAAGCTGTTGCGGTGGTTCTGCTTGACCTCACCAACCCAGGCGTTGACGTACTGCACGCCGTGACTGACCGACACCGCCAGGATCAGGAAAGGCACCAGGATCGCGAACGGATCCAGCCCATAGCCCAACAGGTGCAGCAGACCGAATTCCCAGACCACCGCCGTGACCGAGCACACCAGCGGCAGCAGGGCCAACTCGAACGAGCCGATATACAGCCACAACAGAATCATCGTCATGACCAGCGTCAGCAGGAAGAAGCCGACCACCACCTTGGCCTGATCGATGACGTCGCCCACCACCTTGACAAAGCCGAGGATGTGGATCGAGATGTCCTGGTCCTGGAATTTCTGGCGAATCTGCTCGAGCTGCTTCGCGGTCTCCTCGTAGTCGATCCGCTTGCCAGTGACCGGATTGACCTCCAGCAACTGGGCGAACACCATCGCGCCGCGCTGATCCTTGGTGGTGTAGCGACCGATGATGCCGGCGTCCGCGACGTGGTTCTTGATCTTGGCGAATTCCTGCGGTGACGGCGCGAAATCCGAAGGCACCACGTTGCCGCCCTTGAAGCCGTCCTCCACCACTTCGATATAGCGTACGTCCGGCGTAAACAGCGAGGAGACGCGCGAGCGATCGACCCCCGGCAGGAAGAACACCGCATTGGTCACTTCCTTCAAGCGCTTGAAGAATTTTGCGTTGTAGATGTCCGGATGCTTGTTCTGCGGCGTTTCGATCAGCGCAATCAACACCGTATTGGCCGAACCGAAGTCGGCCTGGTACTGCTTGAGCACATGCATGTAGGGATGACCCAACGGGATCGATTTGTCGAAACCGGCATCGTTCTTGAGCATTGACGCCTGCCACAGGAAAAATGCCGTCAACACCAGCAACACCCCCATGCTCAACCAGCGGCGGGCATAGATGAATGGCTCGACCGCGTTGAGAATGCGGCGCCCGATCATGACGTGGCTTTCTTCGTTCATGGGGTCTTCATCCCTTCAGCTATTGGCGTCAGTGCATGGACTTCTGTAGCTGCATTCCACTCAATCCGGCCAGGACCAGGCCCGATCCCTGCGGCAAGACGGCGTCCAGGTACTGATCGCTGGGGCCCGTCAGCGATTTCACCGTGTTGCCGTCTGCGCTGATCTGCATGATGGCGCCATGAGCGCCAACCAACACAAAACTGCCGTCCTTCAATCGGCTGCCCCCAAAAAACGAGGTGGTGACGTGGGTCGGCACCTGTTTCCACAGCCCGGTACCGACGTCGTCGGTGATGTAGGCATTGCCGCGCAGACCATAGACCAGCGCGCCTTTGGGACCCGACGGCAACGCGCCGAAGAACGAGCCTTGGTAGGGAGAGTCCAGCTTCTGCCAGGTCGCACCCTGGTCGGTCGATAGATTCAGCGTGCCCTGTTCGCCGACGATCAGCAGGCTGCCGTCGCCGAGTTTGATCATGTCGTAGAAATTGAGTCCCGCACTGCGGATGTTGTCCGCGTCGACATCGTGCCAGCGGGCGCCGCCGTCCGTGGTCCCCCGCAACTGACCGAATGCCCCAACCGCAAAACCATGCTGCGGATCAAGGAAAGACACGTTGAGCAACGGCGACTGCAGTTGCGGTTGAAAGGACTGCAGCGCCCAGGTTTTGCCGCCATCGGCGCTGTGGATAATCACGGAGTCGTGACCGACCGCCCAGCCGTTGTCGGCATCCACAAACGTTACTGCCGTCAACAACTCACGCACCGGTGATTGCGACTGCGTCCAGTGGATGCCGTCGGTGGAAGTGACGATATCGCCGTGCGCACCGACCGCAACCAGGTGATCACCTGCCCGGGCCACGTCCAGCATTAAACCTTTGCCTGCCAGCGGCACCTTGTAAGCCGGGTACGGTTTGCGCGGGACCTTGTCGGCGGCGACTGCGTTGGCTTCAGTCTCTGCTGCGTCTTCGGCTTCCTGCTGTGCCATCTTCTGTGCAGCCGCAGCAGCAGTGGTCCGAGTCTGGGCCTGCGCGGATTGGGCGGAACTTTCCTCGGGTGCCCCAGCAGGTTCCGCACCGGGTGGCAAGCCCCCTCCCGCAACTGCGGCCGGAGTAGCACCCGCCGGCGCTCCACCTCCATTCTGTGCAACTGCAGGCACTAATACCAGTGCAGCTGCCGCCACGCAGGAAACTGCCAAGATTCTGAGATCAAATCTCATCGGTTCATCCCCTTACCAGTTTACGTCCGCAACGCCTCGCTCGATCATTTGTAGAGGATCGGGTGATGAACTCATTGAAGGGCACCTCCAAGAATTCAGTTTAATCGTGCCGCGATGTAACGTCTTGCCATTTTTTGCAACGGCAATCGGCTTTGGGCATAAAACGGTTCGAATGCTGCTGATGAGGTGTTCATTTCCGCTGTTTTCGCCCTATCCCAGCCGCTTCATCCCATGGCAGGCACACCGCTCCTGTCGTGTTTAAGCAATTGCCCCAAGCGCACCCTAAGTTGTACACCAGACTCATCAGCCCAATCTTCACCTCAGCACAAGATAATCCAATGGTGCGCACGAGATGCCCACCTATCTGAGCCTGAGCGCCGAAAGTTCTTGTGCAGTTGATTGAGGTCATTATCCGGCATGGGCGCCACCGCATAGAGATTCATGTGCGGCACACGCACTCACCAGATGGCCCAGACGATGGGTGTAACGGCTGCCCGGGCCGACGAAGTCCAGATGCTCCGTACGCTGGCCCGATCGGCCGATCGCCACTTCGAACGTATTCAATGTCCAGCGCCAGCGGCCAACCCATCATCCGTAGATCATAAACCCGTCGACGCAGGCGACGATTCGGACGTCCACGAAAACCCGCCCGGTGCTCCACCGGAGCATGGCGTTCATCTCGCCGGCACTGCATCACCAATCTGCGTCCCTCATCTTCCAAGTCCACCCGCTGTAAACATTGCCCGCTTGAAATCAATCGTTTTCGGCGTTGATAAGCTGGGCATGACCTCTTATAATGGCCGACTACTCCGGTGCGGGGTGGAGCAGTCTGGCAGCTCGTCGGGCTCATAACCCGAAGGTCGCAGGTTCGAATCCTGCCCCCGCTACCAATCTGGTTGATGTAACCAGGCCCGTGAGGGCCTTTTTTGTTGGCTGAACGTGTGTTGGAAGGACGGCAATGTTGTACGAACGTCTGATGCGGGTGGTCGAGCCGGTGGTGGAAGCCCTCGGTTATGAGTTGGTGTTGCTCGAATTCGTGCCGAGCCAGCGAAGTGCGATGTTGCGGTTGTTTATCGAGGCGCCTGCGGGTATTTCACTGGAGGATTGCGAGCGGGTAAGTCGTGAGGTAGCCGCGGTACTGGATGTTGAGGATCCCATCAGCCAGTCTTATCGGCTGGAGGTGTCGTCGCCGGGGATGGACCGGCCGCTGGTCAAGCCGGAGCATTATCGGCGATTTTGCGGAGAGCGGATTCAGGTGCAGATGTTGAATCCGGTGGACGGTCGCCGCAAGTTCAGAGGGGTGTTGTTGAGCTATGTTGATGGCGTGGTGGCCGTGCAAACCGATTCGGGCCCGGTGGCGTTGCCGTTGGTGGATGTAGAAAAAGCACGTTTGGTGCCCAATTATAGAATATCGAGGATCGGATCATGAATAAAAATATTCTGCTGATGGTCGACGTCGTCTCGAACGAGAAGAACGTCGAACCGGAAGTGATCTTCGATGCGCTGGAAGCGGCGCTGGCCTCGGCATCCAAGGAACATTACGGCGACGACTGGGATATCCGGGTGACGATCGATCGCGAGACCGGCGATTACGAGACGTTTCGGCGCTGGACAGTGGTCGACGATGAGGACCCCGCATTCGAATCGCCGGTTTATCAAATCTTGTTGGCGCGCGCGCAGCAGGACAACCCGGATGCCCAAGCGGGCAATGTTGTCGAACAACCGTTGGAGTCAATCGCATTCGGGCGTATTGGCGCACAGAAAGCCAAGCAGGTGATTTTTCAGCGCATCCGTGATGCCGAACGCGCCCGTGTGGTCGAAGCCTACAGTGATCGCGTGGGTGAGTTGCTGACGGGTCTGGTCAAACGCATCGAGCGGGGCTCGGTGATCGTCGATCTGGGGGGAACCACCGAGGCTATCGTGCTGCGTGAGCAGATGATCCCGCGCGAGCCGATCCGGCCGGGCGACCGAATCCGCGGCTATCTGTACGAAGTCGCCCCGCAGGTGCGTGGGCCGCAGCTGTTCCTATCGCGTACCCGGCCGGAATACCTGATCGAGTTGTTCAAGCTGGAAGTGCCTGAAATTGCACAGGGATTGATTGAGATTAAGGGTGCGGCGCGCGATCCGGGGCTGCGCGCCAAGATCGCGGTACAGGCTAAGGACAAGCGGATCGACCCGGTCGGGGCCTGTGTCGGTATGCGCGGATCGCGAGTGCAGAGCGTCTCCAACGAATTGGCCGGCGAGCGTATCGACATCGTGCCGTGGGACGAGAACATCGCCCAGTTCGTGATCAATGCGATGTCGCCTGCCGAAGTCGAATCCATCGTCGTCGATGAAGAAGCCCACGCCATGGCCATCGCCGTGGCCGAGGATAAGCTGGCGCAGGCCATCGGCCGTGGCGGCCAGAACGTGCGGCTGGCATCCGAGTTGACCGGCTGGGTGCTCAACGTCATGACCGCGGCCGAGGCCGACGAGAAGAAGGATCAGGAAAATCAGTCGCTGCTGGATATGTTCAAGGAGGCGCTGGATGTCGACGAAGACATCGCGGTGATTCTGGTGCAGGAAGGCTTCACCTCGATCGAGGAAGTGGCCTACGTGCCGACCGAAGAACTGGTCGCGATCGAGGAATTCGATGAACAGGTGGTCGAGGAGCTGCGTACGCGCGCCCGCGACCTGTTGCTGAACAAGGCACTGGCCAAGGCCGAGCTGGCGGCGTCGGTAAAGCCGGCCGAAGACCTGCTGGCACTGGTCGACGAAGACCTCGCTTACAAGCTCGCGGAAGGCGGTATCAGCACTCGCGAGAATCTGGCCGATCTGGCCACCGATGAATTGCTGGAAATCGTGCCGATGGACGAGGAGCGAGCCGCAAGCCTGATCATGGAAGCCCGCGGCTTCGGGACTCAGCAGGCTTGATCGTTTTTTCCCATCTACATTCCATGCAGGCAGCCATCGCAGAGCGCACATCATGAGTACACTCACAGTCCGCGATCTCGCCTCCGAGCTACACAAGCCCGTAGACGAAATGATCGCTCAACTCAAGGAGGCCGGTGTCGAGGTCTCCGATAAGTCCTCGCCAGTCAGTCCGGAAAACAAGCTCGCGTTGCTTGGTTATCTGCAGAAAATCACCCGCGGTGGCGGCGCTGCGGAACCGCGCCGCATTACCCTCAAACGCAAGGAAACCAGCGAGCTCAAAATGGGCCGTGGCGGGCGTGGCACGGTCACCAAGACAGTCAGTATCGAGGTGCGCAAACGGCGTACTTACGTCAAGCGCGAAGGGTTGACTTCGGCTGACGATCGTGCCGAGCAGCAAGTCGAGGCCGCGCGGGCCGAGCAAGTCGCACGCGAAGCGGCGGCACACGCCGCGGCTGAAGCACAAGCGAAGCGCCAGCAGGAAGAGGCGGCCCGCGAGCTGCGCGAAGAGGAAGACGCGCGCAAGAAGGTGGAGACCGAAGCGGCCGAGCAGCAGCAGGCTGCAGAAACCGAACAGCTCAAGAACGATCCCATCTACAAGGCCAAGATGGAGGCGGAGGCATCGCGTCGCCGGGCCGAAGAAAATCTGCGCCGCAATGCTCAGGTGGTACCGGCTGCGGCTGCGGCTGCGCCACCGCCGGCGTCCACCAGACCCCGTAAAACTGATAAACCGGCGTCGCGTGGCGATCAGCGCAACGAATTGCACCTGGCTCAAGGCCGCGGCGGTAAGCGCGACACCAAAAAGAAACGCCGTAGTTCGAGCCGGATTCAGGTCGAGAACGTGCACGTTTTCGAAAAGCCCACCGCGCCGGTGGTGCGCGAGGTGGAAGTGCCCGAGGCGATTAGCGTCGGCGATCTGGCCAACCGCATGGCGATCAAGGCCACCGACCTGATCAAAGCGATGATGAAAAACGGCGTGCTCGCCAGCATCAATCAGGTGATTGATCAGGATACTGCGACCATCATGGTCGAGGAGATGGGGCACATCCCCAAGCTGGTCAAGAACAGTGATGCTGAAGACACCTTGATCCAGGCGGTGTCGAGTGGCAGTTCCGACGAGAATGCGGAACCGCGGCCACCGGTGGTGACCATCATGGGCCACGTCGATCACGGCAAAACTTCTTTGCTCGATTACATGCGCAAGACGCACGTAGCGTCGGGCGAGGCGGGTGGCATCACCCAGCACATCGGGGCCTACCACGTCACCACCGACAAAGGCGTCATCACATTCCTTGATACCCCCGGACATGCAGCGTTCACTCGGATGCGCGCACGTGGTGCGCAGATCACTGACATCGTCGTGCTGGTGGTGGCCGCGGACGATGGCGTGATGCCACAGACCCGCGAAGCTATTCAGCACGCCAAGGCGGCTGGCGCGCCGATGGTGGTGGCGATCACGAAATCCGACAAGGCCGACGCCGACCCCGAAAAAGTCAAGAATCAGCTGTCGAAGGAAGGAGTCGTGCCTGAAGAGTGGGGCGGCGACTATCAGTGCGTCAACGTGTCCTCGCACACTGGCGAAGGTGTCGATGCACTGTTGGATGCGATCCTGATTCAGGCCGAGGTGCTGGAACTGAAAGCTACGGTGAATGCACCGGCGCGCGGCAGTATCGTTGAAGCCTCGATCGAAAAAGGACGCGGTCCGGTTGCGACCGTGCTGGTTCGCGCTGGCACCTTGAAGCAGGGTGACGTGATCCTGTCGGGCTCGCATTTCGGCCACGTGCGCGCGATGTTCAATGAGTCCGGTGCGGCGGTGAAGTCCGCCGGGCCGTCGATTCCCGTCGCCGTGCTGGGATTGTCGGGAGCGCCGAACGCCGGCGATGAAGTCATCGTCGTCTCGAACGACCGCAAGGCGCGCGAGTTGGCCGGATTGCGTGAGGTCAAGCAGCGCGAAGCCAAGTTGTCGCAGTCGCAGGCTGTCCGCATGGAGCAGGTGTTCAGCCAGATGGGCGGGGTTGAGTCGAAACCGCTCAACCTGTTGATCAAGGCCGACGTACAAGGCAGCGCCGAGGCGTTGTCGGAATCATTGCGCAAGTTGCCCAGCGAAGAAGTTAAGGTCAACATCATCGCCTCCAGCATCGGCGGCATCAGCGAGTCCGACATCGATCTGGCGATGGCTAGCCAAGCCAGTATTATCGGCTTCAACGTGCGCGCTGACGCCGTCGCGCGCCGTCGTATCCAGGACACCGGCGTTGACGTGCGTTACTACAGCATTATCTACGAGGTGATCGACGATGTCGCCGCCGCCATCGCGGGTCTGCTGGGTACGGAAACGCGCGAGCAGATCGTCGGTACGGCCGAGGTGCGCGAGGTGTTTCGTTCGTCCAAGTTCGGCTCCGCCGCCGGCTGTCTGGTGGTCGAAGGCGAGGTTCGACGCGGTCTGCCGATACGTGTGCTGCGTGATAACACCGTCATCTACGAGGGCGAGCTTGAGTCCCTGCGCCGTCACAAAGACGATGCGAGCAAGGTCGTGGCCGGTACCGAATGTGGCATCGCGGTGAAGAATTACAACGATGTCATGGTCGGCGACCAGATCGAGTGTTTCGAGCGCGTGGAGATCCAGCGCAAGGTCAAGGCCGAAGCCTGATCCGCCAAGCTCGCTGGCTGCAGAGGACCTAAGCGATGCCTCGGGACTACTCACGCGTACTGCGGGTCAATGCACAGTTGCAGCGCGAAATCGCGGATCTGATCCGGCGCGAGTTGACAGATCCGCGGGTGGCGGCGGTCACAGTGACCCGCGTCAGCGTGTCGCCAGATCTGCGCAACGCCTCCATCTTTGTCAGTATGCTCGACGACGATGCCGCGCTGGCCCAGGCGTTGAAAGCGCTGAACGGAGCCGGCCAGCGCCTGCGTCACGGGCTGGCCAAGCGATTGCGTCTGCGGTTGACGCCGACGCTGCGCTTCAATGCAGATGTCGCACTGCGCGAAGGCGATCGCGTTGCAGTCCTGATCCGCCACGCCGTCGAAGAAGATCGCGGCCATCATCCCGTTGTTCTGAACCCAACAACGGCTGACGACGATTCCGACGTAGTTGATCCGCACGCATGAGCCGGCCGCGGCGTGATGCCCGTGCGGTGGATGGTATTGTGTTGCTGGACAAACCGGCTGGGATGACCTCCAACGCCGCGCTGCAGCGGGTCAAGCGGCATTTCCGCGCGGCCAAGGCCGGCCACACCGGCAGTCTTGATCCGATCGCCACCGGCCTGTTGCCGATCTGTCTGGGACAGGCGACCCGGGTCAGTACCTACCTGTTGGATGCCGACAAGCGCTACCGTGCCGTCGCCCAATTGGGCGTGCGCACGGAGACCGGTGATTGCGAGGGCGAAGTGATTGCCCGTTCCGATCACGCGCTGGTGCCGGCTGCTGCACTGGCGCGAGCCGCCACTAACTTCCTCGGCCGTCAGCAGCAGGTGCCGCCGATGTATTCGGCCCTGAAACGGCAGGGCGTGCCGCTCTACAAACTGGCGCGCCAAGGCCTGGAGGTGGCGCGCGAACCGCGCGAAATCCATATTCACGATCTGCGCCTGCTGTCCTGTGAAGCCGATTGTTTCGAGTTTGAAGTGTCGTGCTCCAAAGGCACTTACATCCGCACGCTGGCCGAAGACTGGGCGGCGGCGGTTGGGCAGTGTGCACACTTGGTGTCGCTGCGCCGCCTTGAACTCGGCGGTTTTGGTGAGACCGGCATGGTCGGCCTGGAGGCCATCGAGGCGCTGCAGGACTTTACTGCGCTGGATGCCTTGATGCTACCGTTGGCCGCAGTGTTTGCCGACTGGCCTTCGGTGATCGCCGACGCTGCGTCAGTGTTCCATCTGTCGCACGGTCAAGCCGTCAAACTGGTCGGAGCACCGGAGCACGGTCGACTGGTGGTGTTTGACGATGCCGGACAGTTGCGCGGAATCGCCGTCATTGATGCCGAGGGACGGGTCGCCCCGCGACGCTGGTTCGGTAGCGGCAACTGCTGAGCTAAACGTTTCGAGTTGTGGGGAAACCGGCGGGCCGATACAATGCGCGGCTTATTGAATGAAAAATGTTGCGGAGTCCTAAAGAAATGACGTTGTCTGTTGAGAATAAGCGCGCTGTTGTTGAAAAATACCAGCGTGGCCAAAGCGATACGGGTTCGCCAGAGGTTCAGGTTGCTTTGCTGTCAGAGCGCATCAACGGCCTTGGCGGCCACTTCCAGGTCAACAAGAAGGATCATCACTCGCGCCGTGGCCTGCTGAAGATGGTCAATCAGCGTCGCAAGTTACTCGATTACCTCAAGCGGGAAGACGAGAGCCGCTACTCTAGGCTCATCGCCGATCTGGGTCTGCGCCGTTAAGGCGCGGGCCTTCTAACTCTTTCGCTGCTGTATCTATCGAGCCAGACATGGTCTATCCCGTCACGCCCATCAAAAGAACCTTCTCTTACGGCACGCACAGCGCCACCCTCGAAACCGGCGCCATCGCTCGTCAGGCTGGCGGTGCGGTACTGGTCAGCGTTGACCAGACCGTCGTTCTGGTCACCGTAGTGGCCAAAAAGGAAGCACGTCCCGACGCCGATTTCTTTCCACTGACAGTCGATTATCAGGAACGTTCCTACGCGGCTGGCCGCATTCCCGGCAGTTTTTTCCGCCGCGAAGGCCGACCGACTGAAAAAGAGATCCTGACCTGTCGTCTGATCGATCGTCCACTGCGCCCATTGTTTCCAAAAGGATTCCGCAATGAAGTCCAGATCATCGCCACGGTGCTGTCGCTGAATCCGGAGATCAATTCCGAAATTCCGGCGATGATCGGCGCCTCCGCTGCGGTGGCGCTGTCAGGCCTGCCGTTCAACGGCCCGATCGGTGCGGCGCGGGTGGGCTATATAGACGGCCAGTACGTGCTCAATCCGACCGAAAAACAACTCGTCGTTTCGCAGTTGAACCTCACCGTTGCCGGTACTGCCGATGCCGTTTTGATGGTGGAATCCGAGGCCCAGCGCCTGTCCGAAGAAGTGATGTTGGGTGCGGTGCTGTTTGGCCACGAGCAGATGCAGGTCGCTATCGGCGCCATCAACGATCTGGTGGCCGAGGCCGGCAAACCCAAATGGGATTGGCAGGCGCCGACCAAGGAAAACGATCTGGTCACGGCGCTGGCAAGCTACCGTACGACGCTGGAAGAAGCCTACACCCTGGCCGACAAGCAGGAACGCCACGCCAAGATCGATGAGATCCGCGAGCAGGCCATTGCTGCGCTGGCCACTGGCGACACGCCGAAGTGGACGGCCCGCGAGATCGATAACGGTATTCACGGCATGGAAAGCGAAGTGGTTCGCGGCCGCATTCTCGACGGCAAGCCGCGTATCGACGGGCGTGACCTGCGCACCGTGCGCAAGCTGTCGATGGGGGCTGGCGTGTTGCCGCGTACCCACGGTTCGGCGCTGTTCACGCGCGGCGAAACCCAGGCCATCGTCACCGCCACGCTAGGCACCGGCAAGGACGCGCAGTTGATCGACGGCATGGACCGCGACTGGCGCGATCACTTTTTGTTGCACTACAACTTTCCTCCCTACAGCGTCGGTGAGACCGGCCGAGTCGGCAGCCCCAAACGTCGCGAGATCGGTCACGGCCGTCTGGCCAAGCGCGCCATCATGGGCGTGATGCCGGATCTGGAGAAAGACTTCCCTTATGTGATCCGTATTGTTTCGGAGATCACCGAGTCCAACGGCTCTTCGTCGATGGCGACTGTCTGCGGCACCAGCCTGGCGCTGATGGACGCCGGTGTGCCGTTGAAGGCGGCGGTCGCCGGTATCGCCATGGGGTTGATTCTGGATGGTGACCGTTCTGCGGTACTGACCGACATTCTCGGCGACGAAGATCATCTCGGCGACATGGACTTCAAGGTTGCGGGGACTCAGGATGGCATCACCGCGCTGCAGATGGACATCAAGATCACCGGCATCACCGGTGAGATTATGCGCGAGGCGCTGGAACACGCCCACAGTGCGCGTCTGCACATACTCGAACAGATGAATCAGGTGATTGCCACATCGCGCAGCGAGATGTCCGAGTACGCGCCGCGCATCACCACCATCAAGATTCACCCGGACAAGATTCGCGATGTCATCGGCAAGGGGGGCGTCACCATTCGCGCCATCACCGAAGAGACCGGCACGACCATCGACATCGACGACGACGGCACTATTCGTATTGCCGCCGTCGACGGTGATGCGGCCAAGGCGGCGATCAGCCGGATCGAATCGCTGACCAAGGATGTCGAGGTTGGCGAAATCTACGATGGCAAGGTTGCCCGGTTGATGGATTTCGGCGCCTTTGTCACCATCCTGCCGGGCAAGGACGGCTTGGTGCACATCTCGCAGATTTCAGAGAAGCGGGTCGAGAACGTCGCCGACGAACTCAAGGAAGGCCAGGCGGTGAAAGTCAAGGTGTTGGAGATCGACAAGCAAGGCCGCATTCGGCTGTCGATGAAAGCCGTCGACCTGGCGTAGTCGGGTTGCGGCATCGAGTCAGACTTCGGTGCCGTACGCAGACTTGATTCAACCTTGAAATTACCTCACACTCCGCGCGTCTATTAAAAGGTTTGAAAAATACCCCCTCGGTTTGAAAGGGGGCAAGTGCGAGAAAGGCCTTGGCCTTTCTGGAGGAGAAGGAGATCGAAGAAGGCGTCGGCCTTTGTTGCAGTGCGGTATAAAAAATAAATGTAATGAGTGTCAAGCACTCAACGTGATCGATAAACAAGTAACAGCTTTTTGAAGTCAGCACTCCGCAGCCTTGTCGCCGCGGATTTTTTTTGTCGATATCGCCTCAGTTCCGGTCTGTGCGCCGGTTCCGTTGAACCGGCATGGAGAGGCTTGAATGCAGGTGAATCTTGCTACTGAACCAGCCGAAGACCGAATTCTATTCGCGATCTTCGCTGGCAACTGCGCTCGCTTCGTGCTTGTCCTTGAGCGAATGAGCGGTCTTGGCGGTCCGTGACAGGTTCTTGAGGAATTCCTTGCGCACGGTGCGCCAGATCGGTACCTGTCGATCCGCCAGCTCCTTCAAAGTCTGCACCGGTTCCTGTACCTGACCCAACAGCTCACCAATCTTGTCGGCAAAACTCTGCTGTTGCTCCAGAAACAAGCGCATGGATAATTCGAGATAACGGCTGATGCTGGTCTGCATCGGGTCGCCGTAGAGGCGGATGATGTGGGTCAGCAGATCCGAGCTGAAAATCGGATTGCCGCCTTCCTCGCGTTCGGAGATCACCTGCAGCAATATCGTGCGGGTGATGTCCTCCTTGCTGCGTTTGTCTTCAACCCGAAAATAGACCTGGTCGATCACCAGTTTGCGCACTTCTTCCAGCGTGATGTAGCGACTGATGTGGGTGTCGTAGAGGCGGCGGTTGGGATACTTCTTGATGACGCGGACGTCTGAGGACATGGTTTGATCGAAATTATTGCACTGCGGCAATAATGCCAGAATGTGCCTCAATCGACCACCCGCAAGCTGATTTAGGCGTGTTATTGAACCGGCACGAAAGGAGCATTAAATCCGGCAGACATGCCCTGCAGACAGAATGTCGTCGTTCAGCCCTGCTGTGGCAGCAAACGTGCTGCATCAATAAGCAAAGGGTATGCGTGCCGGATCCCAGTGCAGCCGCGCCCAGTCCAGCAGTTCGGCAACGGTGGCCGCCCGCATGCTCGCAGGCGGGTCCTGACCCAGCAGCTTCAAGTCGTCGTGAAGGTTGTGAGTCGCCCTGTCAGGGTCGATGGGGGAGGCATGATTCTGCTTCGACAATTTGCGGCCGTGCGTGTCCAGCAGGACAGGCAGATGTCGATAAGCCGGGGCCTGCTGTTTCAACGCATCGAGGACCAGCCGTTGACAGAACGTGGCGGCGAGCAGATCGGCGCCGCGCACCACTTCGGTGATCCGCTGATGTGATTCGTCCATGGCGCAGGCCAGGTGGTAGCCGATGACGCCGTCGGCGCGGCGCAGAATGAAGTCGCCGATGTCGCGGCTGATGTCCCGCACGATTCTGCCTTGCCCAAGATCATCGAGAGTCATACGGCCCGGTTCAGTGCGGAGTCGTACTGAGTTCCGTTCGTCATCGAGCGAGAGATCGCGACAGTGACCGGGATAAACCGGCCCATCCGGGCCTTGTCGGTGTGCTCTCGCCAGTACGGCGCGCGTGCAACAGCAGCGATACAGGCAACCCTCAGAATCGAGTTCCGCCAGTGCTGCGCGATAAGCAACGATGTGCTGCGATTGATAGCGCGGCGTTTCGTCCCAATACAGTCCATGCGCTTCCAGTTGGCGCAGGATTTGATCCGCGTGTTCAGGACGACAGCGCGCGCGATCCAGGTCGTCTATGCGTAGCAGCCAGTGACCACCGGCAACGCGTGCGCACAGCCAACTCGCCAGCGCGGTCAACAGCGAGCCCGCGTGCAGCGGCCCCGACGGCGTCGGCGCAAAACGCCCGCGATATGGTGGCGCTGACCTTGCAGTCATCCTTGGTCTTGTCCAATCAAACCTGCGCCGGGTTTCGATGCGTCCGGGCTCAAGATCTGTATCGGCGTATCCGACGCATTACCGGCCATCCCCATTTTTATTGAACCGGCACGCAAAGACCAGTAATTGCGACACAGGTGTCGCCTTGCTTTTGGCCCGGCAGATAGCCGCGGACGTGCCGGTTCAATAATCAGACAATGCCCCCGTTCTATTGATGCGGCCGTTGATCGAGCGATCACCGCGATGCAGGAAAGGTGTCGAGGTGAGCATTTGATAGTTATTGTGTGCCGCATCAATAGTTGCTGAGGTGATGTACGGATGTTGGCGGTGAAGTTGGGCCCGCTCAGGAGTCGACGATCAGAACTATGGCCTGTGTGCTAACTGTGCAGGATCTCCCGTGCCATTCATGTTGAGTGCCCCGGACGATTCCTGTAATCGGCGATCGCTCGTCGCTGCAGCTTCCGCATAGACGACCGTTGTGGCTGCATCAGATTCAGACTCAAGGCCTCGATAGATATCCGCCAGCGACGGGCCAGGCCAGCCAAGTTTCATGGGTATTTGCAAACTTGCTTCATGAATCGGCAGCACATCATCGTTGAGGGTCAAGGGTATTGAAGTACCGTCATCGGGTCTGGAAGAGATGAAATGCACCTCCAGCAGATCACCATCGCGTCGGCCCCAGAGCAGGATATGTGCCGATGAACTCTGTAGCAACTCACGACCTCTGGCTCTCAAAGCCCGTAACGCTGCGCCGGGTTCGTTGTCGTTTCCAGGTACGAGGCACCGGCAGGTGGTAACCACGGACACATAGGGCGCCATGCGCTCATCATTGCGGAACACAGCCGCCAGATAACTTTGTCCCAAGTTATCCGGATCGTTTTCGAAACGGCCAATCAAAACGCCCAGACGACCCTGTGCGCCATGCGTGCGATACAAGAAAGACTTGATCAAGCAGATCTGTCGCGCACTCGGCCAGTAGATCGCCAGCCCTGTCGTCAACAGCAGCGACAAACCGATACAGCCGGCAGTGATCCAGCGCCCGCGCGTCGTAGCAGGCGAAGGTGGCGCCACTATTTCCGGGTTTGTAGGGATTGCAGGGTTTGCAGGCAGATCGCCAGTTTCATCGCTCGACAGATACAGCGTGTGTGCCGCTACGTTCAGCGCCCGTGCCACGCGTTCCAGCGACGACGGCTCCACCCACTTGCCGCGGAATACCCGGTTAACGAGATCCTTCGGCGCCGACTCAAGCCCCTCAAGGTCGGCAATGCGTCCGGCCAAGGCTGCTTGGGTCTTGATCCCGGCATCGGCCATGGCGCGATTGAGCTTGGCGCGTGAGGCGCGCACACCACGGATACGCAAGCGTTTCCCTATGATTTTCGTCCGCTCATCCATCATAGTCTCCGGGCCATCCCCCGATTGCCCAAGGCCATTTTAGCCGCTTACGGCGCCAGCCGTAAATCAGGTTAATCCTCGTTAACTACGGTTAGCTGTCGATGCAAATCCTTCCGCGGCGCCAGACAATCTCTGATCGTCGCCGGTATTAGGCGTTAGCCGAACGTTCAATACATGGATTGGAGACTATTGATGACTAAAAATACGCACCTCAAAGCGTTGGCCGCCGCGTTGTTCATGATTGTTGCCGCCGGACCACAGATTGCCGCTGCGGCTGCTACTGAAACCCTGGCCACTTCGAGGCACCGACGGCGCTGTGCCGTTCACCGGCGTGATCCAGGGCAGCGACGGCAATTTCTACGGCACCACGTCCGATACCAACACGCTGACCACCTCCAGACACGTCTATAAGCTGACCCCGGACGGCACGATCACGGCGCTGCACGTTTTCGACGGCGTTTCCGGCACTTTGGCGGGAGAAGCCCCGAAGACCGCGCTGGTGCAGGGCAGCGACGGCAGCACGCCTACTGCCAGTTCAACCCGATACACCGGGCCGATCACCGTATCGAAGACTGAAACCACAAAAGCGATTGCCGTCTCCGGCGGCAACCAGAACAGCGCCGTTGCGACGGCCGCTTACACCATCACCCAGAGCGGCGGTGGCGGCGGTGGCTCTGGAAGCAGTGGCGGTGGCAGCTCAAGCGCGGTCAGCAGCGGTGGTGGCGGCGCGTCGTCCCCGGCGATGTTGCTGATGCTGGCCATTGGACTCCTGGTGCGGCGCCGATGGACCAGCACATCGCTTCGGTACTGAACGCAGCTGCAATCGCGCACATGCAACATCGCCCCCTCATCGAAGTGAAGTTAAGCAGCATGAATACATTTGGGACTGCGCCAAACGCTGTGGGTCTGCTGCTCGTCGGCACATTGTTGGTCGGCTGCGGTGAACCCACCTGGGTCGACTACAACTCGCCAACCGGATGCAGCGACAAAAGCGCCAAGTTGGTCAATGCCGCCCCCGTCCTTCTCGAAGGGATGAGCTATGTGTGCATAGGCAAATAATTATGTCAGGCAAGGCGGTGCAGGTTCGCTGCAAGGGGCAGGTCGTGCAAGTGGCCAGCCAATGAAGCCGAAGCAATGAGCCTGCCCACCGACACAAGCAAACGAGGATATCGATCATGAAACTCGTCCATCTTCAATCCAAGCGGGCGCTGGTGCTGGCCACCTACACGTTGCTGATCGTGCAATCGGTCTTCATCTTCTTCGGTGCGCTCGTCTTTGGACTCGTCTTCTTCGGCATCTTTGGATTCAGCATTTTCCTCCTGACCCCCTTCGTGGTGACACCGTTATTCGTGATCAAGATGCGCAAGTACAAGGCGAAAACGATGGGCACACGGGAACCCGCACTGGCGTCGATCCGGGACGGAGGAATCCAAGTAACCCGTCGATCCGGCACCAGCACGGTGCCCGCCGAACTCATCCGCCGTCTAGTCATCGGCAACACCTACGACCAGAATCGTGTGCCTGGCACCAGCAAGTACGTGACCTCGGCCGCCCAAGCCCACGGCATTGCGGTCCGCGACCGTGTGGACGCGATACCGACGCGTGTCTCCTTCACGCTTGAACTGCAGCACGACAACGACAGCACGCTGATCGTTGACAGGTTAGACAAACTGACGGCCGACAACCTGCTGGTCGACATGAGCAAGAATCTGCAGATGGCCTGAGGCACTGGTCTCAGGCCGGCATTATCCGTGAATCAGATCGAACCATCCGGCGACCTCTGTATGCGACAGCGCAATTCCACGACCGCACGAGGGGCAACCTCACATGATCGGCAAATGGCTGATGCTGTTGTGCGTCGCCGGCGTGCTGGTTCTGGTCACGCAATGCTGGCGAGCGTATCTGTGGCACCACCGCGGCGCGGGCGCGGGCGCGGGCGAGCGCAAGGCACGCGCCGAATATGCGTGGATCCGGCGCGAACAGCCGGACACCGCCGAGGCGCGCCTGCCCGAAGCGGAATTCATTCGCTACTACGTGGACCTGCGTCCGGGCATTGCCCGTTACCTGATCGCCACCTTGCTGCTGCTGATCGGCCTGTCGGCGTCGTGCGTGCTGATGGCGGGCTGGCCATGGGATTGATTTCGCTGAACGGGGGAGCCGGGTCATGAAGGCACACTACCCATGGTTGTCCGCCGCTTTGCTGGCACTGACCTGCACCCCGTTCACCGTGTCAGCGGCTTGCGCCGGAAAAGGCGCGAACCTGCAATCCTTTGCCGGCAAGTACCTCGCCGACCACAACCTGCTCGCCGCACCCGCTGTCGCCGCGCGTCTGCAACGCTTGCCGGAAAAGGAGCGTCTGCACCTCCAGCGCAATCTCGACGTCTCGGGGCCGATCCTCCTTGATGGCTGTCATCTCGTCATCACCGGCAACGCGCAGCACATGGGTACCGAGCAGGACGCGATGCTCGACGTGGACCTTGCCTCCGGCGACGTCACCGCCGCGATCCACGACGGCGGCCGCATCGACATCTGGTTCCTCGCAGAGCCGCCCGCCGGTGCGCCTCGATGGGAAACACTGCCGATGGCCATGCGCGAATGGGCAGTAAAGGCCGACATGGGTTTCCCGTCCCAGCCGCCCCGCAGTCTCGCGCAGCCACGCAGCGTCCATTTCCACGTGCCGCCGGCTTCAACATCGAATGCCGTCGCCGACGCGGGGGCGCCGCCGGTCAAAATCGATATAGGCAAGGACGCAATCAAGCCGACCCCGGCCCAGACCGCCGCGATTCGGCGCGCGACGGAGAACGACCCCAAGGACCCCCTTCACCCGGATCAGCCGCTCTATTCGGTGGCGCTGGCCGACCTCAATGACGACATGGCGCCCTGCGGTTCCTCCGGCTGCAGCGGCGTGATCGTGATGGCGACCCCAACCGGTTACGCCAGCAAACCCATCAGATTGCCGAATTTCGGCGGTGAAATCGACATCCTGCCGACCAAACACCAAGGCATGCACGATCTCCGGTTCAACGGCGACAGCCCGGTCTGGCAATGGAACGGCAAGCAGTACGGCATCGACAAAGCGGACTTGCCCGGCTCGAATGCGCCGCCCTGGCAGACGCGACAGGCCGCGGGCCATCCCTTGATGGCCGTGGCGACACCGATCGATTCGACCATCAAGGACCTGCTGGTGTTCTGCGAGCAGGGTCATCCGCTACTGGCCATGGTGACCAAGATGCCCCTTCCCGCAGGGCCGGTCACGCTGACCTTCGCGTTCCGTGGCTGGACGGTGAGCGTGCCGATGCAGCGGAACCGTCAGACCAAAATGCTGTGGACGGCCGACCTGTCGCGCTCGGAGCTGCCGCAATGGCTAGCCCACCGCGGCACCACCGCCACTACCAGCAAATTGGCAGGCCTCGCCACCGAATCGTTCCTGCGCATCAACGGCCAGATGCAAGGCGAAATCTCGCTGGAAGGTTCGACGCAAGCCACGCAGGCCACGTTGGGCGCCTGCTACCGCTACTGACAAGTGGGAGCCACCGGCATCGAAGTTTCGTACCCGTAACCGGCGAGCGTGCAGCAACACGCGCCACCGCGTTGATCCTCCAATCCACAACCATCACCGACAGGAGACACGACCATGCGAGGCGAGATTATCCAGTACAACGGCGCCGACGGCAGCGGCACGATCGTAGCCGACGGCAAGCAGTACCCGTTCGTGCTCGCCGTCTGGCGCGGCAACAGTGCGCCGATGGTCAACAAGACCGTCGAGATCGTATTCGACGGGGACACGATCAGCGCGATCAGCGCGGTGGGCGATGACGTGCTGCTCAAGGAGAAGGCGGCGGAATTGGGCGGCAAGTTCAACGCGTCGATCCCGGCTTCGGGCGGCACCACCCCGATCGGTGACGCAGTGGGTAGTGTCGCAGTGAATGTCCCCGTTTCGTGTGGCGCCATACCCGTCAACTCGATCATCGAACGTTACGGCAAATTGATGCTGGGCGCGTACGTGCTGTTCCTGATCAGCACGCTCATGTTCAACGCGGTCTCAATGTCGCTGGGGGGGCCAGCATGGGCAAGTCGCTGTTCGACAGCGCCAGCTTGATGAGCCAGTTCGGCAATAGCGGCGGCATGATCAAGGTCTTGCTGTTGCTGGGCTACGCCAGCATCGCCCGGCCCAAAACGGCATCCAGTTTGTGTTTAAGGGAGGTAGCAAGTTGCAGACGAAGTTGGGCGGTGTGAGGGAACAGACATCGTCTGGTCAGGTATCTACAAGGTCGACTGCAAGAGATCACCGTTTTCGACTTGCACGACCAGTGGGTTACATTAGACTGTGCGAGATTGCGCGAAGTTATCTTAGATCAATGAAGTTAACGTAACCGATTAAGAGATAAGACAATGCCATACGCAACGAAAATCAACACATTGGTAGAATTCCAGCAAGAGCTGGTCGGCTACTGGGAAAACGCGCCATTTGGGACGGATTCAAAAGGTAAATCCGTAGGAGGAAATGATAACCCGCTGTCCTACAACATCATGCCGTTGCCTGAGGCAAAAGCGCCAGACGGTTACATCCTCAAGAATTTCAAGTACCACGAACGTCTCAAGTTCAACAACGACGACTCAGTCAACACCCTTGCCGTTACCGCAGAAGCCCCAAACCGCGGGGGCTAATATCACAAAATTGTCGTGCGCTGTTCTACGAGCAGCAGGTCAAGTTTGCTGAGGGTCCCGCCAAAGGGAGTGTCGTGCATGTGGAGAACGGCGCGTGGTTGTGACTGCCGAGGTTCGTGCAGCAGCCAGGCCCTTATCCTGCTGACATCGACAAAGAATCGGTTACGGAAGATCTGTATGAACCGGCCGACGGAAACTCGCATCGAAGATAAAAGGAAAGCCCGATATTCCTGACGGTGCGTTGCCTTATCCGATGCCGGCAATACCAATCGACAATGGCAGTCCACCACCAACGCTGAAATCTAATCTCAACGCATGTAAGCACTACTCACATAAAGCGTCGAGCATGAGTGATTTTCAAAATCCACATCCGGAATTAACCCGATTCCCAAACCGGCCCCTGCAGGAGGCAGTCGCAATAATAAATCCCGACCATTATATACATTGGTATGTCACTACCGACCAGCTGCCGAACGGCAGAGGCCATGTGATCAACATTCCATTTGAACAGCGCGCCTCCGATGTGATTGGCTTTTCTGCGGCCTACTGGCTTTTATTCAAGGGGAAGAAGAAATATCTTGCCTATACGCAAACGATTCCTATGGTTCTGACAATCAAGGACACGAAGTACATGTTTCCGCACATTACGTGCAATACAGTTTCTTACTGTTGAATGTGTTGGGATTGGTTGACGGCTATTTTCAAGAAATCTGTACTTTGGAGGATGTGAATATGAACCCAAACGTTATGAAAATGGGCAAGTTCGGCATGGCTGCGAGCATCGTAACCGCGGGCGCGTTCATCCTGCTGGCTGCCTGCGGCGGGGGTTTGTCGGGCGCCTATGGTAATTAGACCAAGGACGGTATCCAGTTCGTGTTTGAGAAAGGTGGCAAGTTGCAGATGAAGTTGGGCGGGGGGCAACTGGCATCGTCAGCTCGGGCACCTACAAGGTCGACGGCAAAGAGGTCAACGTGTTCGACCCGCAAGGCCGGGACATGACGCTCAAGCTCGACGACCAAGGCTGCCTGATCGGAGCCGTAATCAAGGGCGCGGCATGCCGACAGTGAGTTGGGTCCGGCAATTCAATTAACAACGGCAACGATTGCGGAGATTGTAGACAGCGCGTGCAATTCAACACGGGTACTGAGCCATGTAGATGTCTTGACGATTTTTTAGCTAGTATTTTCATCCACATAGGGGATTTCCAATGAGCAGTTACGTCGAAAGCGCTCTCACTCCAGGAGAGCAAGTTGTATATGAAGGCAAGGTCAGCATCTGGTCGATGCTACCGCTTATCGTACTTGGCTTTATATTTTTGTTTGCTTGGGGTTTAGGCATCATCTTCTGGATATGGGCGGCTCTTCGTTACGCAACCACGGAACTAGCCATCACAAACAAGCGCATCATGGCCAAGTTTGGGTTCATCAGCCGTACCACAATCGAGTTAAGCATGCAGAAAACTGAGAGCATCCAAGTGCGTCAAGGTATGCTTGGCCGCATCTTTAATTACGGGTCTATCGTTGTGTCGGGTGCGGGCAACCCCGCAGGCTCCTGTGTCTGGCATCTCGAACCCGTTAGAGTTCCGTCGAGAATTCCTCGCCGCTCAAGAGCAGGCAACCGCAACTACTGCAGCTCCCGCAGCTCCCGCAGCTCCCGCAGCTCCCGCAGCATAGTCCAACAAAGAAGCCCTACAGCGGCCGACCACAAATAACCGTGGCGGGCCGCTGAGCCCCGGTGATGCATGCCAAGAAGATCGCCGGCAATCGGAAACGAGCCGCGCCGTTGTAGGGTCATAAGCGGAAACGACCGAGCGTTCCAGCCGTCCGAACAGTGTGAAGCCGGTGATGGCCGCGGCAACCCGCTTCGAACTAACGTCGGAGAGGTTCATCATGAACGCTCGCCACTACAAACTGCAGACTAGCTTGGTCATTCTGCTGACTGGATACCTGTGTCTGACATGGCTCTTCATCAGTAGCATGAGGTAGAAAAGGGATAGCCGACTGTCGCAGATCCTTGTACAACGGGAGTTCTTGAAGCTTCCGAGATCAAAGACACATGGCAGCAGCTATCCCCAGAGGGATGCTT
>Ga0307373_10002079_pt1 | contig 36566 bp, 35 predicted proteins | sample OX2MG_FD_202534 | JGI IMG/M metagenome (GOLD analysis project Ga0307373, IMG submission 202534) | Soil microbial communities from Risofladan, Vaasa, Finland - OX-2 | ecosystem: Environmental > Terrestrial > Soil > Coastal area > Acid sulfate soil | place: Finland: Risofladan, Vaasa | collected...
GCTCGAATGCCTGGGAGGCAACGGGTTCGTCGAGGAGTCGGGCATGGCCCGCCTGTTCCGCCAGAGCCCGGTCAACGGTGTGTGGGAGGGCTCCGGAAATGTGATCTGCCTCGACGTGCTCCGGGCCCTGGCCCGAGAGCCCGACGCCCTCGAGGCTTACTGGTCCGAAGTCGCCCAGGCCAACAGTGGAGACGCCCGCCTGGCTCGAGCCATCGACGACCTCCACGTCGACCTGTCCGAACCCGAGACGCTCGAACCCCGGGCACGCTCGGTCGTGGAACGCATGGCGGTGGTCTTCCAGGCTTCCCTTCTTGTCCGTTTCGCACCCGAAGCCGTCGCTGATGCGTTCTGCGCCTCGCGCCTTGGAGGCGCAGGAGCCGGCGTCTTCGGGACCCTTCCGGCGGGAACCGACACCGCCGCCATCTTGCGGCGGCACGCTCCGGTGTGATCCTCCCTCCCGTTACCCAGCCTGCCGCTACGCCGGCGATGGTGTGTCTCCTCGTCTTCGCCGGGCAGGTCGAGCTGAAGGGCACCAAAATCTCGCTCAGCCCTGAACTGGGGCAATGTTGGTCCGACCTGATCGGGACCGATCAGAGTGGGAACGGCACGCAGGTCGACCGAAAATCGGGACTCCTGGCAAAGAGGTGGGTCGATTCAGCGATCGGCGCTCTGTTGACGCCCATGGGGAAGGACGTGGTTGATCGGCCCGAGGGTGAGCATGATGAGAGCGAGTGCCGCGTCAGCTGAGTGGAAGGCGTGGGCGCGGTTGACGATGAGCCGAGAGCGGGTGAGGCCGAGTCGCACGGCAGACCGGATCCCCGCATGGCTCCACCCCCGCCCCGGGAGAAATGGTCGTCCCGGAAACTCGGTGGCTGGGGGCCGGACCTGCAACCGGGCGCTAGGAGGGCCACCCCGACCACGTCACCGCACCTCCAGCATCGCGGACGAACCGCTGGATGCCGACCAACGTGCTGTACCCGTCGACGTCGCGGACACGAAGATCGTCAATCTCGATTCTCACGTCGCGACACCCGTTGCCGAATAGTTCCTCGACGACGCACCGAGTGTTGTTGCACGTTCGGTGGTCGAGGACACCGGCCAGGCGGACGGTTGCCCGTGAGGCCTCGACGTCAACCCACATCTCGAGATCAGGATCCATCTTCCACTCGACGTCCGCCAAGTAGCCGACCGCCCGGTCCGCTTCGTTCTCGGCCACGAGGGGCCACTGATCAATCATCGCTAACATTCCCCATAGGGCGCGCAGAAACCGCTTGTACGACACTCATTGCGCCACTACCTCCACGGCGCGCTTGGCGCCGGTAAGCGCCGCTTGGTGGCGCTCTGCACGTGCTGCCTGGTGTTCTGTGCTGCGACGCTCGAAGTCCTCGGCGCGGCGGTAGGCCGCCGCCAGTTCCTCGGGGTCAGAGAGGATACGCACCGTGGCACAACCGCAGCGCGGCCGACTCGGTGTATTGGCCGAGGGACCGGGTTGCCCCTCTTCGGGACCCACCGGTGATGGTTCCACAAGGACTGTGCCCGATCGGAAGACCGTCATGTCCATATCCCTCCTCCTGCTTGATCGTCCGCTGGTCAGGCCCAGCGTCCTCTGGGCTTACGGTGCCATCTGCCCGGTGGCCCCACTAGGGACATAGGTCCCGAGTTTCAGTTGGCGGCGCCTTCTTTTGCAACGGTCACTGAAGCCCAAGTCGCCCTGCGGTCGCTCATCCCAGCGACCTCCCGACCCGACCAGGGGACTTTTGGCCCTGTTCCAGGTCAGCTCATCGGGGTCACACTGACCTTGAAGTTGCGAGGAACGAAGGGAGTTCTTCGGGCAGAGAGGCCACCGAACTCAAGGACAAGGCAGGTGTGATGTCCCATTATCTTCAGGCCAAGGTCGAGAGCCTCGCACGCCAAGGGGCGGTATTCGTCGGACACGACGAGACATTGCGGAACGTTGCACGCACGATGTGGATGGGGTCCGTCGGCGCGCTGGTGGTGGGCGACGAGCATCACCCCCTCGGAGTTATATCCGAGCGCGATCTGGTCGCCAAGGTTGGTCAGGGTGTGGATCTGGACACGATGACGGCGGAGGAGGCTATGACGAGGGATGTCGTCTCCGCACGGGTGGGAGATCCTCTGTACGACGCCGCGTATCAGATGCTCGACGGCGTGATCCGCCACCTTCCTGTGGTCGACGACAACGGCCGCGTGATCGGGGTGGTGTCGGTCCGTGATCTCCTTCGTCCTCTGTTGCTCGACGCCGTGGAGGGGGCCGAGCGGGCGTAAATGTCCGAAGACTCGATTCAGCCGATGATGAGGGATCTTGTATTTCCGTCGTGCATCCCACCCTTGGTGCTACCGGATGAAGGACCTTCGTGCCATGGGAGGTACCCGACGGGTCTTCTCATGCATCGTCCCTGGCGGGAGTACCGGATGACGTTTTCGGCACCCACACGCTTGACCCCCGCTGAGGGTCTCGTCGCAAGCGAAAACTAATAGAGGCCGTAGGGGTGACACGTGGAACCAACGGACGTCGAGGATCCGAGCTACTACCACCAGGTAGTGGACTGCCAGTGGGCGTGTCCGGCGCATACGAACGTTCCCGAGTACATCCGCTTGATCGCCCAGGGTCGCTACGACGACGCCTACATGGTGAACCGGGAGTCGAACGTCTTCCCGTCGATCCTCGGTCGCACCTGTGACCGGCCCTGCGAGCCCGCGTGCCGACGCGAGCGGGTCGATGGTGCGCCGGTCGCCATCTGCCGATTGAAGCGAGTCGCAGCGGACCTGCGCGGCGACATCACCGATCGCCTGCCGCGGGTGCCGGAAGAAAAGAACGGGAAGCGGATCGCCTGCATCGGAGCCGGTCCGGCCTCGCTCACCGTGGCGAACGACCTCCTGCCACTCGGGTACGCCATCACGATCTTCGAGCAGCATGACAAACCCGGCGGGCTGATGCGGACGAACATCCCGGCGTTCCGCCTCCCCGCTGAGGTGCTCGACGAGGAGACGCAGGTGATCCTCGACATGGGTGTCGACATTCGGTACAACACGCCCGTCACGAGCCTCCGGGCGCTGCTCGAAGAGGGCTTCGACGCGATCTTCGTCGGCAGCGGTGCCCCGCGGGGCAAAGAACTCGACCTCCCTGGCCGTTGGGGTGAGACGCCGGGCGAGTCGCGGATCCACATCGGGATCGACTGGTTGGAATCGATCGCGTTCGGGCACATCGACGGGATTGGCGAACGGGTCCTCATCATCGGCGTCGGGAATACCGCCATGGACTGCTGCCGTTCCTCCCTCAGGCTCGGCGGCAGGGACATCAAGGTCATGGCGCGCCGCCCTCGCGGATTTTTCAAGGCGTCGCCCTGGGAACTCGATGACGCCGAGGAGGAGGGCGTCGAGATCCTCGTCAACTACTCGCCAAAGCGCTTCGTCGTGGAGGACGGCCGGCTGACGGGGATGGAGTTCGACATCCTCGAGTGGGACGACCGAGCGGTCGTGTCCCGTTCCGTCGACACCGTCGTGCTTCCGTGTACCGACGTGATTCTCGCCATCGGCCAGGAGAATGCCTTCCCGTGGATCGAGCGGGATCTTGGGATGGAGCTGGGGGAATGGGACATACCCGTCGTCGACGAGACGACCATGGAGTCGACGCTTCCCGGCATCTTCTTTGGGGGCGACTCCGCGTGGGGGCCGAAGAACATTATCTGGGCCGTTGCACACGCCCACCAGGCCGCGATCTCCATCAACAATCGCCGTCAAGGGCTCGCGCTCACGGACCGACTGCCGAACGGGATGAACCTCGTAAGTCAGAAGATGGGGATAAGCGAGTGGAGCTACCACAACGACTACAACCCTGCGAGCCGCCAGCGCATGGATCACGTCGAGCTCACGCGGCGGTTCGAACAGCTGAACCTGGAGGTCGAACTGGGGTTTTCGGCCGAACAGACGATCCGTGAAGTGCAACGGTGCTTGAACTGCGACGTCCAGACAGCGTTCAAGGCTCCTCTGTGCATCGAATGTGACGCATGCATCGACATCTGTCCGGTCGATTGCCTGACCATCACCGCCAACGGCGATGAGGAGGAGGACCTCGTCTCCCGCCTCACCTCGCCACGGATCAACCCTTCCCAGGGGATTTACGTCTCCGCGCCGCTGCCTCAGACCGCTCGGGTGATGGTGAAAGACGAAAACGTCTGCGTCCACTGCGGCCTATGTGCCGAGCGGTGCCCGACGTCAGCCTGGGACATGGAACGCTTTGATCTCCTCATCCCGTACGCGGCCAGCGGTTTGGCGGATGGTCCCTCGAGAGCACCGGAGGCCCACCATTGACACGTGACACCGCTGGGGGCATCCCGGCACAGCACGATCTCGGTATCCGCTTCAATGACTTCGCCGTCAAGATCGCGAACGTCAACGGAACCGGATCGGCGAGCGCGAACACCCTGTTGGTACGCGCTATCTTCCGCATGGGCATTCCCGTGTCGGGAACAAACCTGTTTCCGTCGAACATCCAGGGACTACCGACCTGGTATGAGATCAGGGTCAACAAGACCGGCTACACCGCACGAGCTATCGACTATGACGTTATGGTCACAATGAACGCCCAGACGTACGCCGCGGATATCAGTGAGGTCCGCAAGGACGGCTACGTCTTGTACGACTCGACCTGGCCGCTCGCTCCCGAGTTAGTCCGCGCCGACGTGCATTTTCTCGGGGTGCCGCTCACGAAGCTTTCTGTGGACAACTTCAAGGAGTCGCGCGAACGCATCTTGATGAAGAACATCTGCTGCACCGGCGCGCTCGTTGCGTTCCTCGCGATAGATCTCCAGATCGTCTCCAACCTGCTCGACGAGACATTCCAGCGCAACACGCAACAGCGCGAGTTCAACCAGCTCGCGCTTCGGCTCGGCTACGAGTATGCGAGGAAGCACTTCGACTGCCCCTTGCCATTCCGCCTCGAGACGATGGACGCCACGCGCGACAAGATCCTGATCGACGGGAACACCGCGACCGCACTCGGCTGCCTGTACGCCGGGGCGACGGTCGCGGCTTGGTACCCGATCACGCCGTCGACCTCGGTGATGGACAACTTCACGGCGTTGTGTCAGGCGTACCGACGCGAGCCGCAGCCCGAACCCGGCCCAGACGGGACGGTCCAGTACCGGAACAACTTCCTCATACTGCAGGCCGAGGACGAGCTCGCCGCCATCGGCATGGTGCTCGGAGCAAACTGGATCGGCGCACGGGCGTTCACCTCGACTTCGGGTCCGGGTATCTCGCTCATGAGCGAGTTGCTTGGCCTCGCCTACTACACTGAGATTCCCGCCGTCGTGATCGACGTACAGCGTACGGGACCGTCGACGGGCATGCCGACACGGACCCAGCAGGGAGACATCCTGGCGTGCGCCTACGCGTCGCACGGCGATACCAAGCACCTCCTCTTGTTCCCCGCCAACCCGGCCGAGTGCTTCGAATTCGCCGTTAAGGCCTTCGATCTCGCCGAGCATTTCCAGACCCCGGTCATCATGTTGTCGGACCTCGACATCGGCATGAACGACTGGGTGGTTCCGGCCCTCACCTGGGACGACTCGTTCGTCCCGGACCGGGGACGCGTCCTGGGCGCAGCGGATCTCGACGCGATCACGCGCTTTTACCGGTACGCCGACGCGGATGGCGAATTCGTGACGCCGCGCACGCTGCCCGGTGTTGACTCCAGAGGCGCGTACCTAGCCCGCGGTTCCGGTCATGACCACCACGGTGCTTACACCGAGGTGCCCGACCAGTACCAGGAGGTCGTGGACCGTCTCGCACTGAAGCATGCCGCGGCCGCCGAGCACATGCCCGCGCCCATCGTCGAGCGGCGCGACGGTGCCACGATCGGAGTCGTGTCGGTCGGCAGCTGTGACCTCGCCGTCCGCGAGGCGGTCGCCCTCCTAGGTGACGCCGGCATTGCCGTCGACTTCATTCGGATCCGAGGATTTCCCTTCGCCTCGAACGTCCGGGAGTTCCTCGACGACCATGACGTCTGTTTCGTCGTCGAACAGAACAGAGACGCGCAACTCCGATCGCTGCTGGTGATTGAGACAGGTGTCGCGCAGCACAAATTGCGCTCCGTGCTCGTCTACGGAGGATTCCCTCTCAGCGCGAAGCAGGTCGTTGAGGGCATTACTGGCCAGCTGGAGAACTGACCATGGCATCAATCAGCAAACCGCTCGTCCCGCTTCTGCACCTGCAGCAGAATGAACTCGGGCTCACCATTCGCGACTACGAAGGCGCGATGTCGACGCTGTGCGCCGGATGTGGTCATGACTCGATCACCGCTGCGATTGTTCGTTCGGTGTTCGAACTCGCGATACCACCCCATATGATCGCGAAGCTTTCCGGGATCGGTTGCTCCTCGAAGACCCCGGCGTATTTCGTCCGGGGCGCGCACGGCCTCAACTCGGCGCACGGTCGAATGGTCACGATCGCGACCGGTGCGAACGCCGCGAACCGCGAGTTGCAGTACATCGGGATCTCCGGTGACGGCGACTCGCTCTCAATCGGGCTCGGGCACCTCGCCCACGCGATCCGCCGAAACGTCCGCATGCTCTACGTGATCGAGAACAACGGCGTCTACGGGCTGACGAAGGGCCAGATTTCCGCCTCGGCCGATATTGACTCGAAGTCGAAGCGTGGCGAGCCGAACATGCTTGCGCCGATCGACCCGGTACTGATGGGGCTCAGCCTCGGAGCGACATTCGTTGCCCGCGGCTTTTCCGGCGACAAGGAGCGCCTCGTACCGATCTTGAAGGCCGGCCTATCACACCGCGGATTTGCCCTCATCGATGTCATCTCGCCATGCGTGCAGTTCAACGACCACGAGGGGTCGACGAAGAGCTACCAGTTCACCCGCCAACACGAGGTGTGGGCGACGGATTTCGTGCCGCCGCACGATGAGATCCTCGCGAACGTTCCCGATGACGGTGCGATCAGCGTCACAATGCATAGTGGCAGCGTGATGCGGTTCCGTTCCGTTCCCGAAGGCTACGACCCGACGGATCGACTGTCGGTGGCGAGCTACCTCGAGGAGCGGCACGCGAAAGGCGAAATCGTTACCGGTCTGCTGTACACGAACGAGGACGTGCCCGATGTCCACGAGCTGAACATGACCCCGGACGAGCCACTCGTCTCGATCCTCTACGACAAGCTCTGCCCCGGATCCGACGAGCTGGCGAAACTCCAGGAGCGCTACAGATAGACGATCCGATGAACGCGGGCTCGACGATCAGATAGGTGGGAACTTTGCCTGGCGGCTACATGGCTCCTCTGGGCAACTACGCCTCCCCGGACATCGCCCCTGGCCCCGTATTCCTGTCGATTCTCCCGCAGCCGACCGTGCATCGCAGGAGACCTTGACTCGCAAGCTCAGCCATTTTGATCTCCGAACTTCCTCAAATCGCCGGGTGAGATCCAAGTCGCTCGCTGGTTCGTCTGGCGGCAGGCCGATCAACGCATGCCCCAGCGACAGGACGCTCTTCCCCTTCATGGCTTCATTGCGCCTCACGGTGGGCCCAGGCCACGACGTCAATGCCGACGTGGCCGAGGTCGGCCATGTGCTCGACGGTCCGCAGCTCGTCGACCTCGAGTTGGCCGATGAGGCTCGATAGCAGTTCCTCGGTGTACAGGCGCTCGGGGTGCGGGTGGCCGCCGGCGCCGAACGCGTCCATGTGGTGTCCGACCACGAAGAACCGTCCGCCTGGGGCCACGGCATCCTGGGCCACCCTGAAAAGCCGGTCCCGCTCATCGAGGGGTACGTGCATGTTGGCCAGCACCACGAGGTCGAATGACCGGCCGGCCGGCTCCCAGGTCCGTAGGTCGGCCAGTTCGCTTGTGAGCGATGCCCCGACCGCGGCGGCTCGCCGTGCCGCCTGGTCGAGGCCGACGGATGAAACGTCGACACAGGTGACAGTCCAGCCCTGCTCGGCCAACCACACCGCGTTACGCCCGTTACCTGCGCCGAGGTCGACGGCGGTGCCGGGTGGGAGCGGCCCGGCCAAGGCGCAGAGCTCGGCATCCACCTCGGTGGACCACTCACCCTCCGCGTACCGCTGATCCCACATCACCGCGGGATCGGGGTCCGTGGGCTCCTGCCAGCGGGCGCAGTGTCCGCTCCCGTCTTGTCCGTGCGCGCCGTGGCGGTGCTCGTGGGTGGTCATCTCTGATCCCTTCTTGGGTTGGTCGGTTGGAGTCCTCGCTCACACCTGGTCTCAGCCAGGTTCCGAGGCCGAGACGTCGCTCGAATGCCGTCAGGCTCGAATGCCGTCAGGCTCGAATGCCGTCAGAATGTCGTTAGGTGCTCGCCGCTGTTCGCTAGTGAGCTCGTCGGAGACGACTTCACAGTGCCCGCAAGCGCTTGTCGATCTGGACCACCAGATTCCTCCCTTTCGAGGTCTCCCCCGAGCCAGCGGGTTTCGAGAGGTGGTTCGCACCAGTTCCCGCGCCTCGAGTTCGTCCGTGCCGCTCCTCGCCGACATGCCGTCGGTCCAGAGCGCCCATGCCAGCCCGCAATATGGAGGTGCCGCGGTGCTCGTGAACACCGACCGCGCTTGGAGCCCTGCCCACAGGACCGAACGTGCGAGCGATCCCTAGTCAGCACAGAGCTCGGCCGTTCGCTCCAGCACCACCCGGGCGGCCTCGTCGGTCCGCCGGCCCAGACCGCATGCCGATGCGATCACGACCGGACGCCCAGGGTGCCCCTCGATGATCGTGCGGATCCGGCGCTGGTCACCAAGTGTCTGTGCCTCGTGCACGAACCCTGCGGCGAAGCGGACGCCGGCCGGCAGTCGGATCTGACCTAGCGGTGCGTAGAAGTCTGGGTCGACTGTGGCCGGGCGGTCGGCGGCAGCGAAGGGAGCATGGACCAGCTCGAGGGGGCGGTCCGCGGGCCAGGCATCCACTAAGGCGTTGGCCAGCAGAACCAACGGGCCGACATCACCCATCGTGCCGTACGCCCGGTTGTTCATGTCTCCCAGGCACAGGTGAACGGCGAAGCGAGTTCCCGGTGGGGCACCGGCGGCCAGCTGCGTCAGGCCACGCGCGAGCAGCCGCGCGAGCGGGGGGCGTGCCGGGGCCGGAGCGCGGGCAAGCAGCACGAGTTCGGCCGGCATCTCTACTTGGAACAGGGTGCTTGGCCCGGTGAGGGTGGCGACCGCTCGCACCTCGACCAGCGTGGCTTCGGTGAAGGCTCGGCGATGGCGCAGCGCGCCCAGCGGACCGAAGGAGAACATGGCGAGATCCAAGTCAGACGGCACGCCCTGCTGAAAGGCGAGATCGCCTTCACGTCCCGCAGCGGTTCGCAGCTTCTCGAAGACCGGGAACGTCTCGCGCACCGAGGCCACGTGACCGAGGTCGAGGGTTGCACCAAAAAGACGATGGCCGCGCCGCACGCGGAATCGTGGAGTCTTGTCGTAGTCGGACCAGTCGCCCTCCCGTTGCAACTCGAGGTCGGGGTGGGCACGCAGTTGTTCGACGATGGAGAGGATCCAGTTGCGATGCTCGCCCGTTTCTCCGTCGGGCAGCGAGTGAAGAAACGGACCGAGAATGTCGAGCGCCATGCCCATCGCCTCGGCTGCGCTGGAGCCAGGTAAACTCCCGACGAGATGCGCTTCGCGCGTTGTCATGATGCAGTCCCCTTCTCTTACTGCTCCGGCAACTCTTCCGTTCGACGCGGAGAGCCAAGACAGGTTCCCGAGCAGTGTGTCAGAAAAAATACCTCTACGGCACCTCGCCGGCTTACTTTACCGACGACTTCTAGGAACAGCCTAGAGGCGGAGATGTAAACCAAACAGAGACCTTGGTCCCTTCGTAGAAATGCTGATGTCAGTGGCCGCCCTCGCTTCGAGGTCGTCGCCGAGTACGGCCATCAACACAACGATTGCGGTCCTCGCTCAGTGATGTCGGCGGGGGCCGCATCCCTCCTACGTGGGAACTGTCCCAGTGGGGTTCGGTTCCATCAGTTCTCCAGATGGGGGGCACTCCCCCACCGGTGGCCACCTCAAAGTGGTGGATCCCGATTTCTACACCACTCGAGGAGACATCAACCTGCTCCTCGGTGATCGCAGGGCATCGTGTGAGGCCACTGCCGTCTGGAACCCGGGGGTAACCGCGTGGCGCTAGCGAGCGCTCCTCACAAGGTAGAGCGGCCATTACGCACCACTCATTCGGCCGGAAAGCGTCGGCGATCTGCGGACTTGGCATGGATTCCTCACCCGCTCGTCACGCTACCTACCCATGGCCGCAGAATTATCCGGCCTCCTGGTTGTCAGGCCAGAGGACATTTGGCCCTATTCGCATGCCGTGACGGGTGCTGAGAATAGAGCTAGATCGGCAGGCCGAAGGAGGCCACGATGAACCAGGTGTGGAAGCCGGCTGAGAAGGATAAGGAACAAAGAAAGACATGACGCAACCGAACAGGAGCGCCGACGAGGATCGAGAGCGAGCGACGGCACAGTGGACGTCGGCATCGAGCGAAGGGCCATACGATTCGAGGTCGTCCCGGTCTTGCCAGAGGGTTTGTGGAGCTGATCTGCCGCCTGGGACGGGAGAACCCCCGGTGGGGATATCTCCGCATCGTCGGCGAGCTGGAGAAACTCGGCGTCTGCGTGTCGAAGACGAGCGTCGCGACCGTGCTGCGCCGCCACGGACTCGGACCGGCACCCGGCGAGAGGGCCCAACCAGGGGCCAGTTCCTCTCCGAGGGGGCCAAGGGCATTGTGGCCACCGACTTCTTCCACGTCGACACGGTCCATCGTCACCCAAGTGCAGAGCCGGGTCGTGCACGTCCTCGGAGCCACCACCAACCCGAACGGCCCATGGGTCACACAGGTGGCCCAAAGCCTCGGACCTCGAGGATGCCGGCCGGCGATTCCGGTTCCTCCACCGCGACCGGGACACCAAGTTCACCGCCACCTTCGACGAGGTGTTCGCCTCGATCGGTGTCGAGACCATCGGTACTCGGGTCCGTTCGCCTCGTGCGAGCGCGTGCGCCGAGCGGTTCGTCCGCACCATCCGCACCGAGTGCCTCGATCATCTGCTCGTCGTCTCACGACAACATCTCGAATCGGTGCTCGACAAGTACGTCGAACACCACATCTAGGCTCGTCGACACCGTGGCCTGCACCTCGGACAGCCGATCCCCCGCTCCCTCCCACTCGCGCCAATCGACGATGGCACCGTCACCCGCCTCGCCATCCTCGGCGGCATCACCCACGAGTACGAGTGCGCCGCCTAGGCAGTGCTTCGAACGGGAGACATGTGACCTGGGCATAATCACCAGTCGAACAGGCGGGAACACTCGAAGTCCGACGCCTGCGTATTCCCGAGGATCGAGGTTCGCGGGTAACATCGAAACCGGGCCCGCGGGAATTCTGCCAGCTCGAAAGGGGCGCACATGAGCGAGCGCAATGGACCCCAGGCCGAGGGCACAGGATCTTTAAAGGTAGTCGCCGATGACGGCACGAACGCCTCCACGGATCCTCCGGACAAGATATCCGTGCGTGATTTGCTGGCCTCGTATGACCGGCAAGTCCAAGACCTGTTGGACCGAGCCGACGCATCGACCACGGGGGGCGAGCGGGTCCGGCTGTTGTACCAGGTCCGCAGTTCGATCGCCGTGCACGACGCGGTCCTCGAGGCCGCGCTGTGCCCTTTGCTCGAAGATCTCCCCGGCGGGTCCGAGATAGCGGAGCGCCTCCGTCAGGGTTGTCGAGAGCGTGCTGCATTGCTGGTGCGCTTTGCGAAGATCACCAAGGGGGTCGCGGCGCACAATGTCTATCCGGTCTCAGGGGCCGAGGTTGAACAGATCCTCGAAGACTTGGACCGGAGCTTTGGCACCCACGCCGATGAGGAGACCGCGAATGTGGGTGATGTGCTCGTGGCCGCGGCAAAGAGCATCGACCCTGACGTCGTCGCCGCCAGAATGTCCCTCGAAGCAGATGCGGCCCCGAGTCGGAGCCACTCCAGATCGACGGAGCACTTACGCTCGACACGTTTGAGAAGGATGTATCACCGCATGGACCGGGCTGCGAACTGGGTCGACGCTCACCACGGATGGACTGAATCCGCGGCGACGCATCGATCGACTCGTACGTTACAGGTAGAGCAGTTGAAGCGCTTGAGCAGTGCGTCGCCAACAGTGCGAGACCTACTGGCACTCCAGGACGCGACAGTGCGGAGCGTCATCGAGGAATTCGAAGCTGCTCGAACCGACCTCGAGAGGGACGAGGCGGCCGACCGGATGACGGCCGCCATCATGGTCCATGATTCTGTCCTCGAGGGTGTGGTGTGCCCACTCCTCGATGCCATGCCCGAAAGGGCGGCGTCGGCACTTCGCCTTCGTCAGGGATGTCGCCAGCGGGCCGGACTCCTGCGAGCATGGCACGAACTGACGAATGGAGTCTCAAAAGAGGACCTCGATACGGCCCAACGCACCGAGATCGCGACAACACTCGGGTCTCTCATCGAAAGCTTTCACGTCCATGAGGGCCAAGAGACCGACGATGTCGGAGCGTTGCTCGAGCAGCTCAAAGACGGGGCCTACCGCACGTGGCACTCCCAACTTGATGACGTTATGTGGCCGTGGCGCAGTGAGGGTCCTGAGTTGCTCGCTCTGCGGATGGCGCTGTGGGCTGAAACCGCACCCACCCGTGTGCATCCTTTGGTAGCAAAACACCCATCGAGTCATGTCCTGAAGTCGCTCGCCCGCCTGTCGGACATTTGGACCGGCCGCACCGAAGATTCTGCGCTGAAGCGCTGGCTGAAACCTGAGTCCTCATCACGCCGATAATCTCGACACGATGCCGAGATGTCATCGCAAGGCCGGCCCGCTCGATGAGGCGCTGCTTAGACCGAAGTTACTGCCGATGAAGTAGGACTCCTACGTTGACGAGGGGCTTTGGCTTGGAGCGCCAGATTGTTCTGGTCATTGCTTCTCCACCTTTGCCGTAGTGCATGGGCTGGAGGATGGTGAACGGCATCCGCGACAACAGGACTTCGCGTTCCACCGCCAGCTCGGCCTGGTGGTTCAAGAGCGGCTCGAGCTGAGGGTGGGTGACAGAGAACTGAACGAAGTGCTCCACGCCGGCCTTGCGGGCCGCACTCACCACGCCGCGGCCCATCTCGGCCCCCTGTGGGTGCATGGGAGGGCCAATGTGGATGACCGAGTCCACACCGACGAGTGCGCGCTGCAGATCGTCGGTGCTGAGCAGGTCACCGACCACAGCCTCTGTCGTCGACGATGTCGAGGGCTCTGACGTCGTGCCCGGCCCGGCCAAGAGCGCCGACCACGCTCCGCCCGGTCCGCCCGCTGGCCGCAGTGACCAGGATCACCTGGGTTGCTCGTCGCCCGTCACGGGGCTCGCCGTCACGCTGGACTCGGAACCAGCCTCGCCCGGCGCGTGCACCAGATGGGGAGCCTGACGGGCCAACAGGGCGCCCCAACCCTCGCTGTCCCCCGGCTCGATCGATTTGGGCGGGTCGGCGACGAGCACATGAGGCGTCCCCGTCGAGATGGCCATGGCGATCGCCTCGGCTACCAGCTCGGGCGGATCGGGGGTGATGGAGCGCCCTCCCGTGACCAGGTGCCCGGCCCGGAGGTTCTCGTGGAACTCAGTGGCGGTGACCGAGGGGTAGACGACCGATACCGCGACCCCAGCCGAAGCGAACTCGAGCCGGCCGACCTGGGAGAGCATGTTGAGCGCCGCCTTCGTGGCGGAGTAGCCACCGAGCCCGGCAAAGACGCGTAGCGACGTGGCCGAGCTCACGTTGACGATCGACCCACCGGACCCCGATCGCATGAAGGGCAGCACAGCCTGCATGCCCATCAGGGGCGCCACCACATTGAGCTCGAACACGGCGCGCAGGTCGAGCGGGTCGAGCGCCTCGAGGGGGACGTGCAGGCCCTGTCCCGCGTTGTTGACGAGGATGTCGACCCTACCGTAGGTGTCGACGGTGCGGGCCACCAAGCGCTCGACGTGTCCGGCGATGGTGACGTCGGTGGTGACGGCGAGTGAACTGGGAAGCTCCCGAGCGAGCATCTCGAGACGTTCGGTTCGACGGGCGGCGAGCACCACGTGGGCGCCCAACCCCCCGAGAAGCCGAGCGGTGGCGGCTCCGATACCCGAGGATGCCCCGGTGACGATGCAGACACTGCCGTCAATCTCCATCACCGACTCCGAGGCTCGGCCATGGGGCCAGGGTTCGCGAACCAGGCGCCGCTATCCACCCACCGCCCGCACCCCGACCGATGAGGGCCGGAGCCGTCCGAAATGCGGGCACGCCTTCCGCGTGGATCAGCGTCGTGGGACATCGGTACCTCCCTTGGATACGGCACCTACTCGGTGCGGGACAGGCCGCGGAACGCCAGGACGAAGAACACCCCGGCGAAGACGACCACGATGGTCAGCTCCATCCAGATCGGCAAGGAGTAACCGAAGAGGGTGACGTTGGTCGGGAAGCGGGCTCGGGCTGCCGCTGACATGTTCTGGGCGGAGAAGACGACCTGGCGGAACGGCGCGACCGCGTAGGTGAGCGGGTTCAGGCGGGTGATCACCGTCAGCCAGCCCGGCAGGCCGCTGAGCGGAAAGAGCGCTCCGGACAAAAAGAGCATGGGCATGAGCAGCATCTGCATGACGACCTGGAAGGACTCCATCTTTTGGATCCGGCTGGCCACGAACACGCCGAAGGTGGTCATCGCCACCGCCATCAGGAGCTCGAGGGCGATCATCTCTATGACGAGGACCCCGGTGAGGTGAATGCCCACCAGCGGAGCAAGAACCAACATGATGGTCCCCTGTACCGCGGCGACCGTGGCACCCCCGGCCGTCTTGCCGAGCACGAGGGAGATCCGGCTGACCGGGGCGATCAGCATCTCACGCAGGAAACCGAATTCACGGTCCCACACGATCGAGAGCGCCGAGAACATCGCCGTCATGACAACGCTCATGGCCACGACGCCGGGATAGACGAACTGGCGGAAGTTGAACCCCCCGGTCGTCCCCACCAGACCGCTCATGCCGTAGCCGAGCACGAACAGGAACAAGATGGGCTGGATCAGCCCGCTCACGATCCGGGTGCGGGTCCGCACGTAGCGGATGAGCTCTCGCTCCCACACCATGCCGACCACACGGATCTCGTCAGAAATTCGGGTGTCGGGGACCGTCCTCGGCGTGACTGGGCTGGCGATCGATGCGGTGGTCATCATTTGGACCCGCCTCAGCCCCTTCGAGCGCCATGAGCGCGGGCAAACATGGAAACGGCTTCACCGTGCTGTTCTCTGATCTCGCGCCCGGTGAAGTGCAAGAACACGTCGTCGAGGGTCGGGCGATGGGCCCGCACGGTGCGCACCGGCACACCTGCAGCGGCCACGATGGAGCCGACGGCTGCTTCTTCATCCGCCACGAACGCGGTCAGTCCGCTCTCGGTGCGTTCAACCTTGTACCCGGCCAGCGTGAGCGAGACGAAGGCCGCTTCGTCGTCGGCCGTTTCCACTTCCACCGTGTCCGTGCCGACCGATGCTTTGAGCACGTCGGGCGTGTCGCAGGCGATGATCGAGCCGTGGTCGATGATGGCGATCCTCTCGGTGTACTCGGCCTCGTCCATGTAGTGGGTCGTCAGAAAGATCGTCACGCCTTCCTCTCTTCGCAGGCGCTGGATGTCCTCCCAGATGAGGGCGCGGGTCTGGGGATCGAGCCCGACCGTCGGTTCGTCGAGGAAGAGCACCTTGGGGGTGTGGAGCATGCCGCGAGCAATCTCGAGGCGTCGGGCCATACCTCCCGAGTAGGTCGACACGAGATCCTTGCGACGGTCAGAGAGCGCCACCAGCTCCAACACCCTGGTGATGCGTGCATCGACCTGGCCGTGGGGGACCCCGTAGAGGACGGCGTGGAACCGGAGGTTCTCCTCGGCAGTGAGCTGATCGTCGAGCGTCTGCTCTTGGAACACGAGCCCGATGTGCCGGCGGACTGACTTGGCTTGGGTGGCCACGTCGAAACCCGCCACCATGGCCCCGCCCGAAGTGGGGTGAGCCAAGGTGCACAGCATCTTGATGGTCGTCGACTTCCCGGCTCCGTTCGGTCCGAGAAAGGCGAAGATCTCGCCTTGCGCGACCGAAAAGTCAATCCCGTCGACCGCAACCAGATCGCCATAGCGCTTGGTGAGATCGTGAACCTCGACCGCTGACGATGGAGCCTTTTCGCCCGATGACCGGGAGCGCTCGATGGCGATCACGCTCATGGCCGAATGCCCGCTTGGTGTCCTCGCTGAGGGCGAACGCACGGCGTTTCGCAATGAGCCATATGTCGATGATGGATCCGGACCGATCCATTCACCAGGGCCGATGGTCCCAACCCCAGAGGTCGCTTTGGGCTATTTCTCTGCGGCCCAGGCATTCTTCGCCGTACGTGTCTACGGCGATCCGTCTTCGCCCGATGCGGTGCATGAAGGCGCCGAGAATGTCTCATAACCCGGCTCTCCTACACAAGAGCTGGTTGGCGCCAACAGTCGCCGGGTTGGCCACGAAAGAATCTGTGCTTCATGAAGATGTCGGGGAGAAGGCCCGTCTTCGAGGAGCTCATGAAAGGTCGCCAGCGTACTTAGGACGATCCGGCGATAGAGCCAGAATAAGAACACTGCCAGAGGCAGTTCACCGCCGAGAGCCGTAAGCAACGTGAGCCACTGATCACGACGTCCGATCGAGGTGATGACGTCGAACCAGGCATCGCACACGAGCAGCGTCCCCGCAATGAGTGTGGTGGAGGCCAGGATCTGCCGGCGGAACCACGCTGCCCACGCTGCGTAGCCGAGGACACACGTCAGTCCGACGTCGAACCCGACCCAGAGCAGGTTCCAATGACCCGCGACATAGCGGGGCGGAAGGGTCAGACCGAGAAACGCCACCCAGGGCAGCATGGCGACGACCATGGCCAGGAACAAACCGGCGACGAGCCGGCTGCCCGGCGGGGGCAACAGTTGTAAGTGCCGTTTGACCCGGCTTCTCGTCGAGGGACTTCTCCTATCGATCGAACCGAATCGAACCGCCATCCTGCCAGCGTTGTGTATTCTGAGCTCAGCCAGTAGGGACTTTGGTCACCTGAGCGTTGCCACAGCTCTTTGCGCCAAGAGTGGGCGCCGTATCGGTGCGCATGGCGGGGTCCATGTCGCTTTCGTACGAGCGCGAGCTGGTGCAACACATGTAGCTTTCGCCCGGTCATGCTGGTACAGAGGCCTTTCTTGGTGATCGTGCGAGTATGGCCCTCATGGTGGGGACGGAGGGATTCGAACCCTCACTGGAGGCGGTTTAAGCGCCCTGCCTCTGCCGATTGGGCTACGCCCCCCGAGACCGGTCTCCTCTGTGGTGAGAGGATCATAAGCCGTCCTTGGTCACCCCCTGACTCCCCTCCTGTCGGTACGCTGACGACGTAGCTCATCCCTTCACACGCCCTCGTGGTTCGGTCCATCCTCGGCCCCAGCCGGCGAGGCATCGCTCCGTTGCCGCCACCCTGTTCATCTCGGGCGCCGCCATCGCTCTCTCCGCGTGGCAAGGCGGGGTGTCACGCGACGCGCTGGGGGCGCGCCGAAGCGTCGCCCTCCTCGGCATCGCCGCCCTCGTGGTCATGATCGTGCTCGGATGGGGACGTCAACGAGAGAGCACCCGCACGTGGGCAATGGCTACTTTCCGCCTGATCCGGAAGTGGCGAAGCCAGCCGAAGGCGAGCGTCGTCTCGATAGTGGTCTGGTCCGTCCTCATCGTGGGCGTCATCGGTTGGGACCTGTTGAGTTTCGCCCTCCAGTCGCCTTCGTTTCCCACGCTCAGCACCCTCGTTGGCCACGTGAGCCGTTACCCCGTCGGGCGGGGCTTGCTCTTCGCCGCGTGGTTGGCGGTGGGTTGGTGCGTGGTGGCCGGATGCCGCGCCGGATCGCGGCGATGACCATGATGGCGGTCGCGCCCGGCACTCTTGCGTGGTCGGCCTTGGCGGCTGGCGCGACCGCCTGGCTGGCCGTTCTCGCCCTGTCGCCGCGGGCGCTCCTCGGTCCGAGAAGGCTCGTCCGCTGGACCCTTACGTCGTGGCTGTCCCGCTTCGGTTGCCTGGCCGCGTGGTGGGTCATCGGTTGGCATGTCTTTTGCCAGCGCCCCTGAGCACGCCTTCGCGGCGTGATGATCAGGGGTGCGATGTGGTGGGCAACGGCCGGTGCCGCTCCCAAATGGAGAGTTCCTCGTCACGCGGTCCAGCGACCGCGGCGGTCCCAGGGCCGAACACCATTGTGGAACGCCCGCAGGGTTCCCACCGCGGCCACTCCAACCCGCTATGAGTCGGATCACCCGATTCGGCGAAGGCGAGCCATGCCCGTTGCATCTGCGCCGAGAGCGTCGCCACCTCGCTGCCGGCGCCGGTGAATATCTGCACGGCGGGCACGTGCACCACGCCAAAGACGAATGGGAGTTCCAGGGCGTGGCAAGACCCGAGCACCCCGCCGAAGGCAGGTGATTCCCACTCGAAGAGATACACATACGTCCCCGCATCATGTGCGGCCTGAGCGGCGGCCAACTGGAGGCTGGGCCAGCGAAAGACGCCGTCGCTCCCGAGGGCGATCACGAGGGCGTGGGGATCGATTCCTTCGTCTCGGGACGAACGAACCTTTCGATAGGTCTCCACCAATTCTTCGGTCGGGACGTCGGGCACCGCATTGGCGGCCCAGCCGACGACTCCCTCCTCATCGAGCGCCGCCAGTTCGGGGCGCCCGAGCCCGAAGAGCGCCAACTCGTCGCGATTCGTTCCGATGAGCAGGTCGACACCCGAAGCCGCGCCCTGTCCCAGCGCGGCAAGCGGGTGCTGCGGCAGGAAGACACCGTCAACGACGGGGAGAAACGGCAGGGGTATCAGGCCAGGATCGGGTTGGCGTGTCGCTATCTCCTCGGTTGCGGCCAACAGGTCCGCAAAAGGAATCGAACCCAACGTCTCCCGGGTGCACGCCGGAACTCCCAACGCTGCGGCAAGCCGATCAGCCGCGCGCTCGGCCTCGTCGACCGAGTGCACATGCACACCGCCGCTCTGAACGATGGCGCGACGAAAGAGGCCGGCCGCCGCAGGCGCACCCATCAGAGCCGCCACGCTGAAGGCGCCGGCAGACTCACCGAAGAGCGTGACGTTGGCCGCGTCGCCACCAAACAGCGCGATGTGGTCACGCACCCAGGCGAGCGCGGCGACCTGATCATGGAGCCCCCAGTTCCCGATGTAGCCGTCAGGATCGCCCAACCCGCGGTGTCCGAGAAACCCGAGCGCCCCCAGCCGATAGTTGATCGTGACGACAACCACATCACCATTGCGGACGAGATGGTCGCCCCGGTAGAGGAACACGGAACCGCTCCCCGACGTAAATCCCCCTCCGTGGATCCACACCATGACCGGGCGGCCGACTCCCGGCGTCGCCGCGGGGTTCTCGGGAATCCCCCGCGTCCAGATGTTGAGGGTCAGGCAGTCCTCGCTCCGCGCGTCATCGGCATCGGGATCCGATGGGCTGGCGATGCCTCCCGCCGTCACGATTTGCGGCGCGATCGGTCCGAACGAAGTTGCGTCACGCACTCCGTCCCATGACAGCGGGGGTTGCGGGGCCCGCCATCGCAAGGGACCCTCGGGGGACCGGGCATAGGGGACACCTGAGAAGGACCACTGATCGCCTCGCCACACCCCGCGGATCCGTCCACCGCTGACCGTGATGACTCCGTCCATGGAAAGCACCATATGAAGTGTTTGGCGTCATGGTCAACCACAACCCAATGTGTCGATGGTTCGACTTTGTCTGCGATGCAACCGTGCTGCAACCGTTCACGGAATGGAACGCACGCTGCCGACGGGTCTTAGAGGTTACTGTTTCACTGTGTCATCAGTGCATTGTCGGAACACTGGACGCCGGCCTCGACGCGCGCTCTTCGCTCGCGGCGCGCCCGTCGTGGCCATACTCGGGATTGCGGGACTCTTCGCGACCGGAGCAGGTGCTGTTGGATCGACGACGCCCACGACCACGCCGGGGCCGGCGCCGAATCAATCCCAAATCAACGCGGCGACATCGCAAGTGGCCGCGATCGAGGCCACACTGACGAAAGAGGAGCAGGCGACATCGGCCCTGGACAACCGTTACAACACCGCCGTCCAGAATCTTCAAAACGCGCAGAACGCACTCCAGACGATCGACACCAAGATCTCCAAGACGAAGGCGCAAGTGGTGGTGGATCGCAAGCACCTCACCAATGACGCAGTCAAGGCCTACATCTACGCCACGCCGCAATCGAACTTCGCCGCGCTCTTCTCCTCGTCTGCCACCATGGGTGAAGCTCGAAACCAGTACACCCAGCAGATCGTGGGCAACCTCGCCAAAGCGAGAGACGCGTTAGAAACCTCCGAGTCCGACCTCGTTTCGCAAAAGTCCCAGGAAGAGGCGCTGGCGACCCAAGCTCAAGCCCAGGCCTCCCAGGCCAAGACACTTGCTGCGGCCAACGAGCAGGAAGCCGCAGCCACGAAGGCAACGTTGAGCCAGGTCCAGGGCCAGTTGGCACAGGAAGTGGCCCAGGCTGCAGTCGAAGAAGCACAGCAAGAGGCGCGTGCGGCCGCCCAGGCCGCCACGGCCGCGCAGGCGCAGCGGGCCGCCGCAGCCTCCCAGGCCGCCGCCACTGTCGCGGAGACCGTTGGGGGATCCGCCAGCGGAGCGGCCGCAACCACCGCAGCCAACCAGGCGGGGGGGCCGGCGGGCTATTCCGGCACAGTGGGCGGTACAGGCTCCGGGACAGCCGAACAGCTCGCTGTCGTTCGTGCCGCAGAATCCCAACTGGGGGTTCCCTACGTGTTTGGTGGCGCCGACCCATCGCAAGGCTTCGACTGTTCGGGCCTGGTCCAGTGGGCCTGGGGCCAAGTCGGGGTGTCGATCCCACGCACGACAGAGGTGCAGTGGCCGGCGCTCACCCACGTCTCACTGGGAGCGCTGGAACCCGGTGACCTGCTTTTCTATTACAACCTCGACGCCGACAACCAGGTTGACCACGTGGTCATGTACGTAGGGTCGGGCCCCTACGGCACCGACACCGTGCTCCAGGCTCCGTTCACCGGGACGACCGTGTCCTACTCCCCCATCTTCACCACCGGGCTTATCGGGGCGGGACGCCCGTAGTGCCTCAGGCGACCCCGACTCGTCAAACCTCGACGGGCGGTGGAGAATAGGTCGCATGAACGGGATCGAGGAAGCCGTCGGCTCCCCCATCCCATGGGCAGCCGACGTAAAGCTTTCCCTGATCATCCCGGCCTACAACGAGGGGATGCGACTCGAAGCCGGCATCTCCCGGCTTCTCGCTGCCATTGAGGCCGGCGCCATCGACATCGAGACCACCGAGTTCGTCGTCGTGGACGACGGCAGTACCGATGACACCACTCCTCTGGCCCGGGCCCTCTTTGAGCCATTCCCCCACGTCCAGCACGTCAGGCTGAGCCAGAATCGCGGCAAGGGCGGCGCCGTACGGGCGGGCGTGGCGGCAGCCCGCGCCCCCATCATCGCCTTCGCCGACGCCGATATGGCGATCGATCCCGCACAGACACCCCAATTCGTGCGCGCCCTTGCAGACGCCAGTATCGCCATTGGCTCTCGCTCCGCACGGGGCGCATCGGTGAACCGCCCCAGCTTCCGACGGTCCCTCATGAACCGCGTCTTCAATCGTCTGGTGAATGCGATTACCCGGGTGTCCCTCAATGACACCCAGTGCGGCTTCAAGGCGTTCCGTGCGCCGGTTGCCAAGCTGCTCTTTCACTGTTCTGTCACTGAGCGATTTGCCTTTGACGTGGAGATCTTGTCCCTGGCCCGCCGCCTCGGATTCACCATCGCCGAGGTCCCCGTCCAGTGGCTGCGCGTCAAGGGCAGCCAGATTCGACCTTGGACCGACGCGCGATCGATGGCGGCCGATGTGGTCCGCGCTGGTCGGGGCGCGGCCGGGGCCGCACCCATTCCGACCCTGGGGATCAAGCTCCCGAGCGAGCTCGTGCACGGCCCGGACGGCTCGGTGTCGCGTACGTCCCTCCGGAAGGCGCTTGCTCCTTGGCTGCCTGTCGTCGACGACGGGCACGACGGACGACTGCTGGTGTTGTGCCCGCAGATGAGCGAACCGGAAATCGAGACGACGGCCGCGTGGATTTCGGCGCACTTCGCCGGCGCAGCGCTCGAGAGGTCCGCCCTCACGGTGGCCCAACTATGGGAGATGGCCCCCCTGTTGTTGACCTGGGCCGACGAACCCGGCGCTCCAGAGGGGGACGTGGTGTCCCCCTTCCCCATGGCCACCAAGAGGACAGGGAGCTGAGCGTCGCTACCATGGCGCGGTGACCGACCAGAGCCCGGTGACCGCCGTACGGACAAAGACCACAGCGGTCGTGCCCATCCGGATGCCAGACATGCCGGTTGCCACAGCGGGCGACCTGCGCCGTTCCGACGTGGACGAATGGGGCCGCTCCGAACGCTTCCGTTCCTTGACCCGGAGGCTCTACGAACCGATCTACTCGAAATGGTTCCGGGTCGAGTGGGATGGAATGGCGAAGATCCCCGCCGAAGGGGGCGCACTCCTGGTGGCGAACCACGCGGGGGCCATCCCGTCCGACGCACCCGTGATCATGCACGGCATCGAAAAGGAGCGCGGGCGCCCCGTCTACGGCCTGGCCGACTACTTCTTCCGGACCGTCCCGGTCGTCAGCACGCTCTGGGCCCGAGGAGGAGGCGTCTCAGCTCGCCCGGCCAACGCGTACCGCCTCCTGCGGGAGCAGGGCCAACTGGTGCTCGACTTTCCCGAAGGGACCAAGGGGCCTTCCAAGTCGTTCACCGATCGCTACCAGTTGCGCAGGTTCGGTCGGGGCGGCTTCGTCGAGATAGCCATGCGCGCGGGGGTGCCCGTGGTGCCGATCGCCGTGACCGGGTCCGAAGAAGCGATGCCGGTCCTCTTTCGGGCTCCGGCCGTGGCCAAGGTGCTCGGTCTCCCGTACTTTCCGATCACGGCCAATGTCATGGTCATGGGTCCCCTCGGGTTGGTGCTGCCCCTGCCGGCAAAGTTCAAGCTCCGGGTGCTCGATCCCATCCATTTCGATGTGCCGCCCGACCAAGAGCGCTACTCGAAGAGTCGGGTCATGGAGGAATCCGAACGGATCCGCAATCTGATCCAAGAGGCCGTCTACGACATGCTGCGCGTCCGGCGCAGCGTGTGGTTCGGCTGAGGGGTTCAGAGGTGCAGCACCGCGTTCTCGTCACCGGAGCCGACACGTTCTGGGGCGGCCTCATGATCCAGACCCTGGAAGAGGATCCCGGCATGGAGATGATCCTGGGAATGGGGGCGCACGCACCCTCCGTGCCATTCGAACGAGCCGAGTTCGTGCGCGCCGACCCGAACTACTCGATCCTCAACCGCATCGTGAAGGCGACACAGGTCGATACGATCCTCCACACCTTCATGGTGACCAACTCGGCTCGGCTCTCGTCACGAGCTCTGCACGAGACCAACGTGATCGGCACCATGAACCTCCTGGCGGCGGCGGGCGCCCCGGGCTCCGCCGTGCGACACATCGTCGTGAAATCGTCAACGCTCGTCTACGGCTCGTCGGCGCGGGACCCCAATACGTTCCATGAGGACACTCCGCGCGCAGGCCCGCCCAGGCACAGCGTTGAACGGACGCTCCTCGAGGCCGAGAGCCTGGTACGGGACTTCTCCGAGGACAACCCGGCCACGTTGATCACCGTGCTTCGCTTCGCCAACGTCCTCGGACCACACCTGACGACCGCCATAAGCCGGAACCTGTCGCGACCGATCTGCCCCGCGATCTTCGGCTTCGACCCGCTCGTGCAGTTCGTCGAAGAATCTGACGTGGTGCGAGCCCTCCTCCACGTGACCCGGGGCGGCATTCCTGGGCTCTACAACGTGGCGGGTGACGGACGCCTGCCCTGGAGCGAGGTGACCAACATCTGCGGGACACGTCGTTTTCCTCTTTCTCCCTACACCCTCCTGGGGATCCGCCCGGTGGCGCGGCTCTTCGACCTCCCGCCCGAGCTGGAAGACCTGTTGCGGTACGGCCGTGGCGTCGACACCAGTCGACTCACCGCCACCGGCTTTACGTACCGGGCCAGCAGCGCGGGGGCGGTGGAAAGCTTCATCGCGGAACTCCGATTACGCCGCGCCGCCGGGAGAGCCGGGTCGTCCTACACCTATGAGCACGACGTCGAACAATTCTTCCGCCATTCACCATCAGTGGTCGGGCCAGCTGATCGCTAGCTCCTCGAAGGCAGTAGCCACTCCCTGGCGAGCTCGGGTTCTCGCACCGACCATTCCTCGGACGTGATGCCGTAGCGCACGTGGTCCTCCCACACCCCGTCGATCTCCAGGAATCGCTCGGCGATCCCCTCTTGGCGGATCCCGAGTTTCTCGACGACGCGCCGGCTGGCTGTGTTCCGCGGGATGATCGATATCTCCACTCGATGCAATGAGATCGCTTCAAATGCAAAGCGCAGTGTCACCACGACGGCCTCGGGCGTGAACCCTCGCCCGGCCAGGGCCTCGTCGATCCAATAGCCGATGCACGCGCTCTGAAACGGGCCCCGTTGAATGGAGGACAACGTCACTTCGCCTGCGAATCGTTCGCCGACGAAGACACCGAACCCGTAGCCACTTCCGAGATGCCGCTCCCGCTCCCGTATGCCGCAACGGGCGGCAAAGCTCGGCCTGTCTTCCGAGGGAACTGGTGCTCCCTTCGGGCGTGGCTCCCAGCGGAGCAACCAGGCGCCGCAGCGGGTTCGCACCTCGTGCCACTCGTCGAAGTCATGCTCGGTGAGAGGCCGTAGCATCACGCGCTGCCCGTGGAGCTGTAAGGGAGGATGACGCACCGCTCTCGCCGCATTCATCAGTCGAGCACCTCCTTCAACGCACCGAGCAGGGCCAGCACGTTGCGACGGCGCGCCGTGTGACCCATGCATCCGATTCTCCATACTTTGCCCGCGAGCTGACCGGCTCCAGCGCCTATTTCGATCCCGTAGCGGCTCAGGAGAATCTGGCGGCAGTCAGCCTCGGTCGTCCCGTCGGGCAGACGGGAGGGAATTTCGACCGTCGTGAGCTGCGGCAATCGATGATCGGCTTGCGCAAAGAGCTTCAGGCCGAGCGCCTCTAAGCCGTCCTGCAGCAGGTGCCCACACTCGGCATGGCGGGACCGGGCGGCCTCGAGGCCCTCGTCGAGGATTGCTCCCAGCCCGGCATGCAACGCCGCCACCATGGTCACGGGAGCGGTGTGGTGATAGACCCTCCCTCCCTCGGCGCTGCTCTGGACGTAGCGGGATAGAAGGTTCAGGTCCAAATACCAGCTTGAGGGGCGCTCGACCATGCGCTCCCGGGCCGCCGCGGAAACGGTCAGGGGTGAAAGGCCCGGTGGGACGCCAAGGCACTTCTGGGTCCCGCTGTAGGCGATGTCAACATTCCACTCATCGACGGCCACCTCTATCCCACCCAACGAGGTGACCATGTCGACCAGCAGGAGGGCGTCCCCCTTCCCTGCACCCAATGGTGCGATGTCATTGCGGATGCCCGTCGAGGTCTCTGCGTGCACGACGGCGATGATCGAGGGGGTCGGATGAGCCGAGAGGAGGTCATCAGGCGGGATGGGGGTGCCCCAGGGGGCGTCCACCCGGATGAGGTGCGCCCCCAGTCGGCCCGCGACCTCACACATGCGCTCACCGAACACGCCGTTCACCCCGATCACGACGGGATCTCCGGGCCGAACGAAATTCACGAAGGAGGTTTCCATGCCGGCGGAACCGGTCCCACTGACAGGCAACGTCAGCGCGTTGGCGGTGGCGAAGACCTGACGCAGGCGGTCGTTGGTGGCGTCGAGAATGGCCAGGAATTCGGGGTCGAGGTGCCCCAGGACCGGCCCGGCCAGGGCCTGGGCGACCTCAGGGTATGGATTGGAAGGACCTGGGCCCATGAGGAGGCGGTCGGAGATCGGCACCGGCGCATCGTGGCAGAACCTTGCTCGCCTGCGCCAACGCGCCCTCGATCAAATGGCGCCTTCCAGTAGATTGCCTGCGTGGAACGGGTTCTCTTTGCTCACCGGGTACTCCCCCCGCTCCCTCCCGACGTGGCAAAGGATCCTGGTCCGTACGCTGAATGGGTACAGCGCCGTGAGGAGCGACGGCCCCGCCAGTTCGTGGTGCGGCCGGATGCCGAGCCACTCCAACTGGTGATGGTCATCACCGGAGAGCCTCCGCCGGAGACCGTCCAGTCGCTGCACGCGCTCCAACGGCAGACGTTCGCCCGCTGGATGCTGACGGTGGTCGTCGAGAATGCCTGGCAGACTGCGTTTACCGCTCTCCTGAGCGTGTCCGGCCTGCAGCGGACCAGCCAGCGGGTGCGGGTCGAGATCGTCGACGACTCGTCTCCCCCCGCACACATGCTCCGGGTGGGGTTGGCCGCCAGCAGCGGGTCGAACATCTCTCTGCTGTTCCCAGGGGACGTCTGGGCCGCCGATGCCGTGGCACAGCTGGTCAGCTCTCTATCGCCCCGGACGGTCGTGTACGCCGACGAAGACACGGTCACCGCCGGAGGTCGGCACGTGGACCCACGCCTCAAGCCGGCCTACTCCGCTGAATTCCTCCTCTCGTCCTCCTACATGGGCCGGCCGCTGGCCCTGGGGTCCGAAATCGTTCCGCAGTTGGCCGGGTCGACGGGGAGTATTCCCGACCTGGAGCATGACCTCGCGCTGCAGGCATGCGAGGTGGCAGAGGCGATCGTCCATCTCCCTGAAGTTCTCTGCCATCGCCTGCTGCCCGCCGCAGCTTCCGGGGGAGCCGTCGATCACGTGACGGCCGCCCTCGAACGCCGGGGCGTCGCGGCACAGGTCACGCCAGGCCCCGCCAGCGGCACCTACCGGGTTCGACGGCACCCCACCGGATCGCCCAGCACCACCATCATCATTCCCTTTCGCGACGAGCCACGATTCATGCGAGCCTGCATAGAGTCGATCGACGCAACCAGGGGCGTCGGGCACGTGGACTTCGTGCTGGTCGACAACGGATCGGTGCAACCAGAGACCCAGACGTTGCTCGAACGGCTGGCCCAAAGGGACGACGTCGCCGTTCTCCCCGATGCCCGGCCATTCAATTGGTCCGAGCTGAACAACGCCGCGGCCACGCTGGCGAAGGGCGACGTCTTTCTCTTTCTCAACAACGACATCGAGGCCTACGAGACCGGGTGGATCGACCTCCTCGCCACGCAGGCCATGCGTCCTGACGTGGGCGCAGTCGGCGCTCGGCTGCTCTATCCCGATCGACGACTCCAGCATTGTGGCGTGGTCATCGGGATGGGCGGTGCCGCCGATCATGTCCTCGCCGGTCTCGATGAGGGCCAGCCGGGCTATCTCCACATGGCAACGTCGACGCGGGAAGTTGCCGCCGTCACCGGAGCCTGCCTGGCCACGCGACGCAGCGTCTTCGAGGCGTTGGGCGGGTTCGACGACGCTCTCGGCGTCGACCTCAACGACATCGACTACTGCCTACGGGCGCAACGCAGCGGGTTGAAGGTGCTGTACGAGGCCAATGCCGAGCTGATTCACCACGAATCGCCCAGCCGCGGGTTCGCAGGGGGAGCGAGGGACATTATCAAGTTCATCGAGCGCTGGCGGGCATCGATCTTGTCGGGCGATCCATACCTGAGCCCAAATCTCACACGGATAGACTGCTCGTGCGCGCTGCGTGATCCGAAGGAAGACGAATGGTGGCATCAATGGTACGCGAGGTTCTCTAACAATTGAGCGACCACCTTTCTCCGAGCGCGCATCCCGACGATGCCACGCCGCGCATGTTCACACGGCCGTCCGATGTCAGCGATCCATTTACTCCGCTTCGCCACAGCGCGGAGATCGCCAAGCTCCATCGTGAATGGATCGTCAGGATTGTCCCACCAGCGAAGCCGTCCGCCGGGCAACGGGCCATTCGCGTGGTTCGTCGCATGGCGAACCGGGCCGGCAGTGTCGATCGAGAGATCATCGCTGACGTGATCAGAGCCATCGACGCGCTGGCCAACCGCTGCGACGAATTGTCTGACCGCCTGGAGCATCAGCACATCGTCCTCGACGACGCGGTGACGATTCTCGGGGAAGAGATCACGCGCCTCCGGGCCGGATCGAAGCCGCTTGTCGGCGACGACGTGGGGACAACCCTCCCCTCGCCGCTGCGCCAGGAGTGATGTGACAACGGACAGGATGAGCCTCTTCCTCAGTCGAGCCTGGAAAGCGTCCGGATCAGAGCTGTCGTTTGTCACCCGTGCCGTGGCCGGGGCCGCATCGCGCATGAGCCCGGTAACCGTCGTGGTTCCTTCTCCTGCGGGTCCGAGCGAGGCCGACGGGGCCTTCGACCTATTCGGGACCGGAGTCGGTCCTGATGGATCGTGGCCGGCGGCAGCCGAAGCGGCCTGGCCGAGTGCACTCCCGACGGCGACGACCATCATCGTCGATGAGCCCGACGATTCCACTCTTGCCCTCCTTGATCTCCACGCCCCGGGCCACCCGGTCCACAGGATCACTCCTTCAGCCGGCGATCAAGGTCCGCTCTCATCGTTGCAATTCACGGGCGGAATGGGTGATCCCGACTTCATCGGCCTGCACGTGCCGATCAACCCACTCGCCGCGACGCACCGGCACAACGGGCTCGGGTTCACCGGCTACCTCCTCGTGCTCTCGGACCGGATCGGTGCACCCGACGTCGTTCCGCCCCCCGCACTGGCGGCCTGGCTGACGGCGCGGTTTCCCACCTTGGAGGTCGTGGTCGTCGAAGATGCCACGGCGGCGGTGTGGCGAGGGCGCGCCCTGCGCGGCGTCGTCTCCGTCTATACGCGCACCGATCTGTGGCGGCTTTTGGCCCATGCCAGAGCGACCATTGACCTCGCACCCGGGCGGATCATCGCCCGCGAGTGCATCGAGTCACTCCGGTTCGGGACCCCGATCATCGTTCCCGAACACAGTGCGGCACATGCTCACGCGGACGCTGGAGGAGGTATGACGTTCGCCGATGTCCCAGAGCTCCTGGCGTGCGTCTCCCGGGTCCGCGACGAGACGGCACACGCCACCATGTCTGCCCAGGGTCGCATGTACGCCGATGCACATTACGGAAACCCGAGGTCTTTCGTGGAGAGCGTGGCGCGGGCCCTCAGCGCACCGATTCCGATCGCTCGCTACGCCGAGCGATCAGGTGCCTGATCGTCTCCAGTAGACCCCGGTCCAGTCCACCGGGATGATGGGGTCGTCGATCCCGTTCGCAGCGCGGAAGTCAGTGACTGCCTGTTGGCACGCTTCGATGCATCCATAATCATCGACGATCACGAATCCGCCCGGAGACACCTTGTGATAGAGGGATTCGAGGATCTGGATGGTGGATTCGTAGTAGTCGCCATCCAATCGCAGCACGGCCAGGGCATCGACCGGGGCCGTGGGCAGGGTGTCCTTGAACCAACCTTCGAGAAAGAGCACCCGGTCGTCGAGCAAGCCGTAACGGGCGAAATTCGCGCGCACCTGCTCCTGACTCACCGCCAGTTCTTCGAATATCGACTGATCGATGGGCACATCCTGGGGAAAGTTGACCTCGTCCGGAACCGGCAACCCGCGAAATGAGTCAGCGACCCAGACGCGCCGGTCGTGCACCCCATAGGCGGCGAGTATCCCTTTCATGAAGATCGTCGCTCCGCCGCGCCACACTCCGGCCTCCAGGAAGTCGCCGGGGACGTCATCTCGAAGAACGGTCTCGACGCATTGCTGGATGCAGTCGAGGCGAAGCATCCCGATCATGGTTTCGGCGTCTTCGGGCCAGTCCTTGCCGATCATCCGTATATCTCTCTGCTGGGCCAGTTCGTAGGGATCTCGGCCCGGTTCGTCGTTCATGAACAGCATCCGGGTCAGGCACGCCTTCAAGAGCTCGAAGTAACGGGCCTGCGCGTTCAGCGCGGTTGGACCATCCGCAACGATCCCGGTCGTCCCGCTGGACCGCACGACAGCAGGCAGAGGCGGGCGGCTCGCCAGGAGCCTCTCGAGCTCCGCCATCCGTTCCGCTTGGAGGGCGAGCATGCCCTCGAGTGGCGCCACGATGCCAGCCAAGCGCCGGGACTCCTCGCGAGACTCTGCGAGCTCCTTGGCGAACGTGTCGCGCTCCGCCCGCAGGCGACGGTCGGAATAGGAGAGAAGGCCGCTGGTCGTTGCTTGCAACTCGCGGTATCGCGTCGAGAGCTCGTCATAGCGATCTTCGACCGTCGAGTTCGATGAAGCCCCATCCGGGCCTTCCGGCGGCACGTCTGCTGTTATGCCGGTACGACGCTCGACCACCTCTTTGGTTGCATGCAGGTAGGCGCGACCCCAGAATGCGTCGGGTTCGAGACAGGCTCCGTTGGCCCAATCGTTCCAGGCGTTGACGACGACGATACCGTTGGCGCCTTCGGCCTTCTGCTGCCGATCCAACGCAGTGGCCAACCATTGTGCGTACCGCTCGGGTGTGGAGTCTTTCCAGACAGTGGCTCCGCCCTCGGCATGGTTGGGCGTGTCGTCCCAAGCCGGAGCAACGGATGGGTACTGCGTCCACAAGGGGGTGGGGCGTCCCAAGGCCTCCGAGGCCATTTCGCCGTAGGTGCGGACGGTTGTCGGGGCCTCAGAGGAAGGAGGGTGCGGGAGCATGGCGATGCTGGCGTCGAACCCCATTTTTGCCGGTTCATCCCCGCGCACATCGTCCTCGAACATCACCAGCCAGGGCGGCTCCACGCCGGCACGCAGACACTCGGCTTGCCACCGCTCGACCGTGCGCCACGGATCGGGAAGGAGGTGCGGGGAGGCGACGACCAGGAGGGGACGACCGTGGACCCTGATGTACCGCGGGTCTTTGAAGTACGCAATGAGCGAGAGGATGTGCGCCACGTCATCGTCCTCGTCCGAGGAGTGCTCGAGCAGCACGTCGCCGGCGGAGGCCTGGTGCACCCTCTTCCAACTCTCGTTGGCCCAACACACGGCGAACGGGAAGTGTGGCGATCCCGAGGCCAGCACCTCACGGAGCGGTTCCTCGAAGAGCTCGTGGCCCCCGAACCAATAGTGGAGGTAGAGGAACCCTGAGATGCCGTGTCGGAAGGCGAGGCGCGCCTGTGCGTGACGGGTCTGCGCGACGCGTTGGTCGTAGAAACCGAGCTCTCCGGGGAGGTGCGGCTGCCGGTGCCCGGGGTACTGCGGCTTGGCCCCGGCCACGAGGTTCCATTCGGAGAATCCCTGCCCGTACCACGCGTCGTTCTCGAGCACCTGATGGAACCGCGGCAGGTAGAGCGCCAGGGCGCGCGGAGGCCCTCCGGGCCCGCCAGCTTCCACCATCAGCTCCCTTTCGGGGAGGCCAGGGTACGCAGGATTCCGTACCCACGCCGCAGCGGCGCCATCATCCGAAAGGACTTGGTCGCCAACAACGCGCGTTGCCGTTGCTCGCTTTCGGCCAAGGCGCCATTGAGGTGCGCGATGATCTGATCCAACCCAGCCACGTGTCCATCGAGTGCCTCGATGTGCCTCACGAGATTGGCGACCTGCTCGTGCAGGGCCGCGTTGGCGGCGGACGACTCGCGTAGGTCCTGGCGCACGATGGCGCTCCGCACTCCTTCATGGTCGAACTGATCGGTCAACTCACTCACGCGCCGGGCCAGAGCGGCCACGGCCTGCGTCCCGTTGTCACGAACCGCCCTCATCACGAATTGGTAGGACTCGGCTTCGGGATCGGCCAGGATTTCGTCCACCGTCGACTGGCGGACGTTCTCCCGTTTGATCTCCAGCTCGGTGCCGAAGAGCGGCACGATCACCCGCTTGGTGTCGACGACCAGCAGGCCTGCCTCCTCGAAGAGCTCCCGGATCGTCTCGAGCGTGAAGAAGCGCATGTGCGTGCGGTCCAGCAGTCCGAGGTCGCGGTAGGCGAAGTCTCCCTGCAGGAGTGACAGACGGACATCGCCATGTGCCACGTTGGGAAACGACGCAACGACCACTCCGTCCGGCTTGAGCTTGTGTACCGCCGACCTCAATGCAACGAGTGGATCCCGGAGATGCTCGAGCACGTCGCCGCAAAGGACGACGTCGAACGATTCGTCATCGACCTGATTCCACACCTCGCCGCGGTCGATGTCCCCGACCACCACCCGCTCCGCCCATTCCTCAGCCAACGCTGCCGCGGCAGGATCGATCTCGATGCCGATGACCTTGCACCCTCGCTTCACCATGGCCTTGGTGATGTACCCGATGGCGCACCCGACCTCGAGAACCGATTTGTTGTGACCGACCATGGCCAGAGCAAACGCATGCGTGTTGTTCGGTGCGTCCGGATCGACTGTCATGTCATAGACGAAGTCCAACGAGCTTCCCTTCGATCGAAAGCAGATGGGTGAAGGTGCCGGAAACGAGTGCGGCGCAGCCACGATCACTATAACTTACGGCCCGATTCCCCCCGGGCCCTTTCGTCGACGAATCCGCAGCATGGCTCGATGATCGGGTTCTCGGTGCGCCCGGGCACCGCCGCCCGGCGAGGGTGCCGCCGGCGAGTCCGAGGTCTCGACGTACGACGGGGCACGGGAAGGTTCCACATAGGCCCCAGGCGAGAGGTCCAGCAGTCGGGGCAGCGTCACGTGCTGGGGCCCTTGCACCACCGCGGCCCACTCCTCGACCGACCGGGCCAGCTCGACGCGGCCCGGAAGAAAATCGACCGGGACATAGCCGAGCACCGTGTCGCCCGCATCTGACGGCAACTCCCGAGTGACCTTGTAGGTGATGTCGTCTGTCGAGGGATCCACGGCTGACGAGAGGCACGCGGTCCCGGGAAACGGCAGCTCCCATATCTGCCCGACACAGAGGCGTGCCGGGCCTCCGGCCGTGGCGCGCACCGACGCTGCTCGTGGGCTCCCCGCTGTCTCCAATGTGGCCCGACCGAAGACGTCGACCAGCAGGTGGAGTTCGAGCGACCGTGGAGGCATCCAATCTGACCAGGCCCGCTCCACGATCGCGCCCAGGCCGTCCTGCGACGGACCGGGGGGATTGGGAAGGCGCCCGATACCGGTGGCGGGCATGAACAGGGGCAACGCCTCGTGATGCCGGAAGCCTCGCTCCACCTCGCTCGCCGTGGTCTCCAATGGCCCGTTCGGGGGCTCGGGAGGAGGGAGCGGCGGCCGGAACTGAGCCAGGGGAAGGAGGGCTGCCGGGGGCGTCCCATTGGCGTACGCCCACCGGTCTGGGGGTCCGGCAGTGACGGTGAGGTAAGCGCAGAAGGCGGCGACGTCGGTCGCCACGGCCTCGAGGCGTCTCCTCCAGTCAAGGTAATAGTGTCCCTCGGCGACGACCCCGAATGGCTCCACTCCCGGCTCCACCAAGGGGTGCCAGGCCGCGCTCCCCGCATGAAGCACAATGGGCACAGACGGCGATCGGTCGCTCGCCAGCCGCACCACGCGTTCGACGAACGTGCCGTCGCGCAACGCGTGGAGACCGCCCCCCTCGAGCATGAGCACCCATCGCCCCCTCGTGCGGGGAACGCCCGTCTCCCCGCGGACGACGATTTCGAAGTCGTCGCAACTCTGGTCAGCCACCGAGAGCATTGCGGACATGGGCACGACGACACTCAGTGCCGGCGCCCACACTCTCTTGATCTGGACCAGGCGGCCACCCACATCCAGCTCGGGATGGAGATGCCTGGCCGCGGACAGTCCGCTCTGGTGGACACCGTCGGACCGGGAGTAGCCCCAGCGGCGATAGTGGAGCGGCGAGCTGTGCAGGGGTCGGCCGAATATCCCGTTCACCCCGAGCCGGACGAAGAAATCCCAGTCCTCGTGGCCCACCGATTGCTCCGATCGGAACGAGAACCCGGCGTCGAAGACGGCGCGGTCGACCAGCCCCCCCATGCCGCAGTAGTTTCGGTGCAACAAGAGATACAAGTTGTACGGGGGCATGACCAAGAGGCGTCTCTCATTGCCCGTGAACTGCAGATCCGGATAGACGAACCCGACATCTTCTGGGGCGTCGGCCAGGGCGGCCAACGCGAGCTCGACGTGGTTGTCCCCCACGGTGTCATCACTGTCGAGAAAGAGAAGAGCCTCACCATCGGTGTGGGCCACCCCGAGATTCCTTGCCGACCCCGGGCCCCGGTTCTGCTGACGGACGACGTCCGTCACGTCTTCCCTCAGACGATCCAGCACGGACAGACTGAAAGGATCGGTGGATCCGTCGTCGATGACGACGATCTCTTCAACCGGTCGGGACTGTCGCCGGATGGACCGCACGGCCTCTTCGATGATTGCGCCGTCATTGAAGAACGGGATGACCGCGCTCACCTTCACGTCGGCCCCGGCCTTCACTCGACGGATCACGACAGTCCGTTACCCGACCAAGCCAGCCAGAAGTTGCCCGTACGCTGCCGTGTGGCACGCCGCCGCCGCCTCGTCCCCGTGGTCGGCGCGCCACTCATGGACCCTCGACGCGGACACGCCTGACGACCGGAGCGTCGCCGCGACAGCGGGCTGCGGCGTGCAGAAGGCATCGATCACGTTGCCGTAGCGCGAGGTGACATAGGTCAGCCATGCCTGATCCGACACACCCTCGCCGCCCGTGTCGACCACGACCTGGATGGATGGATAGGCGGCCCGGAGAGCCGGCACCAGATCGGCCCCGAAGCACGCCCCGACGATCTGGACCACATCGATCTCCCGGCTGGCGATGAATTCGATGATGAACTCGGCCCACCCGCCGCGGTGCATGAGCGCGCTGAGGTGCCAGCTCTCACCGCCAGACGCGGGCGAAAACCGGGCGAATGCCTCACCACCGATGTCGACCGCGACGACATGTTGACGAAAACTCTGGGCTGGAATGTGCGAAATCCAGGTCGCGAGGTCCTCATCGGCGGCGAGCGAGGAGACGATGTACAGCACGCCGGCTGGGCGCGGCACCAACCCTGTGCCGCGTTCCCCCCATGAGTAGCCTCTGGCGATCAGCTCCCCCAGCCGTGCCGTGGCGAGTGGGTTCTCCGCCTGGTCCGAGAACGAGCACCGGAAGCGATCTTCGGGCTCGCGTTGATCGATCTCCCCGAGGAACTTGGCCCACTCCTCGGCCGGGAGGGAGAGGGAGATGTGTCGACTCGCCTTCTCCCAGGTCACCGGGGACGATCGTAGCCGCGGCCCGGAGAGCCTCGGCCGTATGGTCAGGGCGTGCGCGGCTTCCCCCCGCGTCGCCGGGCTGCGTCGCCCAGGGCACGCAACGGTGCCGACACGCGCCAGCTGGTGGAGGACAGGAGTCCTGCGACCCGGTCGAGCGCGCGCCGTTCCGCCTCGGCATGGGCGCGGCCAGCGTCTTGGGCCTGGCGTAGCTGCGCGCGCAGAAGATCCACCTCCGCGTGGGGCTCACGCCGTGACGGGGTGGAAGGATCCAAGGACGAGAGGAAGTCTGGCCCGATGGTCAGGCCGCACCGGCCCAATACTTCCAGCGCGGTGCGGCGATCGCTGACCCATTGCACCTCGTCGAACGATGCGCCGTCCGCGGGTGATGGCCTCAGGCGATGGAGGTACGTGACCTCTCCCGTGTCCACAATGCCGCAACTGAGACCGACCGCAAGCCGAACGGTCCACCCCTCCGCGGCCGGAGGTATCTGCTGCACGATCACTCGCTGCACGGCGAGACGGGGCAGTGCCAGGCCCCGCAACTGAAGAGGGGGCGAGGCCAGGTGCTCGATCAGGTCGAACGGCATGGGCGCGGAGACCTTCGGTCGCTCGACGCTGGTCACGAACCGACCGTCGCCCGTGACGGCCGCCTCGACCACCTGGGCAGCCACCGGAGAGGACAGGGCTCGCCCCCCGGAACGCCGGCCGTGGCCGGCAAACGTCTCGGCCCAGTGTGCGAACACCACGTCGTCGGGATAGAGGGCCGCCACATACGAGGAGCGAGCCCGGGCCACACCCGATCCGAAGGGCGTACCCGAACCGATCTGCGTGCGATCGACCACGTTGACCCTGGTCGAGAATTCCGTATCGAATGTTCCGACCAGCTCCCTCACTTCCTGCATCCCTGACGGTTCACCGTCGGCCACGATGACGTGGATCTCAAAGTCCCGACGGGTTTGTGCCGCCAGTGACAGGAGGGTGTCGGCGATCCGCGGTGCGTCGGACATCCGGCAGAGCACGAGCGCAGCCAGGCTGAAGGCCTCGTCAGTCATCGTAACCGAACCTGTGGCGCGCGTAGTCGTGGCCGATGAACTGCGACACGCGTCCGTCAGGGTCGAATGGAGTCGGGAGCCGATTGCCGGCTCGACGTTCGTCAAATGCCTCCACGGCCCGACGCTGAGGTTCGGACCCGGACGCCAACAGCGCGTGCCGATCCATCTCGAGCAATTCGGGGTGCGACCACTTCCACGCCATCATGAGCGACGCTTCGGCCGAGTAGTACACCTCCGCCTCCCCGGCCACGATCTGCCCCTGCGCATCCAGCCTTTTGTCATGGAACA
>Ga0307373_10002082_pt1 | contig 36557 bp, 37 predicted proteins | sample OX2MG_FD_202534 | JGI IMG/M metagenome (GOLD analysis project Ga0307373, IMG submission 202534) | Soil microbial communities from Risofladan, Vaasa, Finland - OX-2 | ecosystem: Environmental > Terrestrial > Soil > Coastal area > Acid sulfate soil | place: Finland: Risofladan, Vaasa | collected...
GATGAACCAAATAACTTTGGAAGCCTATGTGATTGTAATGTCTTACCATATTGGGTTCGCCGGTGAGCATTTCCATTAAAAAATTTTCACTTCTTAATGATGACTCGCTTTTCAAATCTATGGTAGCATCAACAACTGTTGTGTCAATTATTTTATTTAATTCCTTATACGCAAAATATTGTGCTAACGTATTATCGTGCGATCCACCTAATAAGATAATCGTTTTATTACTCTGTAATAATTCTTTTAAAACCAGTGTTATGGCAGAATAACTATCATTTAATGAAGCGCCATTTTTAATATTGCCTACATCAGCGATAGAGATATCTTTATGCCAATAATGAAACTGGTAAAACTTTTTTCTTATGGCATCCGCGGCATTTTCTTTAGCTTTGAAACCTGCTCCACGAAATTCATTTATTCCAACAATTACAATATCAATATTTTCCAAATCAGGGAATTCGTCTTCGTAAATCCTAATTACACTTGCCATCTGGCTGTCATTATAAGCCATATCATCGTTAATTGCGGTCACATTGATAGGAGATAAAAATTCGTGCAAATCGTTCATCAGATATTTTCTTTTGTGGCAAACCTAACAGATAAAAAGCAAAAATCAGATATTGGAAATAATTATTTTAATGCTATTTGTTTGATGAGATTAGGTAACTATTGTTTGGCTTATTTTTGCACTTATGGAAAATCTGCTGACTCAAATAAATAATTTAAAAGAAGAGATAGCCAATTTCTCAAGTGATGATAAAAATCCTGCCGAAATATTCAGGATTAAATTTATTGGTTCAAATGGCTCAGTAAAATCCTTAATGGGTGAAATGAAAAACGTGACCCCTGAAAATAAACGGGAAACAGGGAAAGTGCTTAATGATTTAAAGTTATTTGCAGAAAATAAATATGAAGAGTTAAAGGGAGCAACAGGCAATGAACAACAGACAAAAGAAAATACAATTGATCTCTCTTTGCCAGGAGATTCTTTGCCAATAGGAAGCCGCCATCCCATAAGTATTGTGAGGAACAAAATAGTTTCTATTTTTCAAAGACTTGGATTTGCTGTAGCAGAAGGACCCGAAATTGAAGATGACTGGCACAATTTTACGGCTTTAAATTTACCTGAAAATCATCCGGCCAGAGATATGCAGGATACATTTTACGTTTCACAAAATCCAGATTGGATGTTGCGGACACATACCAGCAGCGTGCAGGTAAGAGAAATGGAAAAAGGGAATTTGCCCATCAGAATAGTATGCCCGGGAAGAGTATTTCGTAATGAAACTATCAGCGCAAGAGCACATTGTTTTTTTCACCAGGTAGAGGGATTATATATTGCAGGTGATGTTTCTTTTGCCGATTTGAAACAAACTCTTTATTTCTTTGTGCAGGAAATGTTTGGGAAAGATATTAAAGTCCGTTTTCGTCCTTCCTATTTCCCTTTTACCGAGCCAAGTGCCGAAATGGATATCACCTGTTTGATTTGTGATGGAAAGGGATGTAATGTTTGCAAGCATACAGGTTGGGTAGAAATTTTAGGATGTGGAATGGTACATCCCAATGTGTTGGAGAACTGCAGAATTGATTCCAATAAATATTCAGGATTTGCTTTTGGAATGGGAATTGAAAGGATCACCATGCTCAAATACCAGATAAAAGACTTGCGGATTTTTAGTGAAAATGACGTGAGATTTTTGAAGCAATTTGAGAGTTCGTTGTAAGCAAATCCCTTTTTTTATAATAATATAAATTGGAATAATCCTTATTTATTTGTTTTCTGAAAATAAAACTATTTATTTTTTAGAAAACTGTTTTTTCTTGATTTTATTGGAAACTTATTTCTGAAAAATAGAGTTATATTATTTATCTTTAAAACAAAAGAAGAAAATGCCTGAAATAAAAATTAGAAAAGGGAAGAAAAATAATATTACAAGGATTAGGAAGACCTCCGTATTAAAACCAAAAGGTGCTAATACTTTAAAGTATTGTGGCATCATTAAATTAAAAGAAGATCCCTTATTAATTCAAAAAAAATTACGGAATGAATGGGGATAGATTATTGATAGACACTAACATCATATTATATATCCTTGGTGGTGATAAGGATATAGCAAATTATCTTTTTGAGAAAATCCTTTATGCCTCTATAATCTCTGAAAATGAATTATTAAGTTATCAATCAATCTCATCAAGTGAAATCAAAGAAGTTGAAAACTTCTTAAAAGAAATCAGGGTTGTTTCGCTTGATCAATCAATAAAAGAATTGGTTATTCAAATGAGAAGAAAATATTCTCTTAAGATTCCGGATGCTATCGTTGCCGCTACTTCAATCAATCTTGGAATACCACTGGTTACAGCGGATAAAGGGTTTAAAAAAATTCAGGAATTATCAATTGATTTTTACAATAAATAAACCATGACGATCACCATTTGCATTTGTGGAGCCGGAACTATGGGAAGCGGGATTGCGCAAGTCGCCACACAAAGTGGTTTTGATACTATCCTTTATGATGTAAATGAGAATGTTCTTGAAAAGGCAAAAATTTCCATTCAAAAAAATCTTCAGTATTTAGTTGATAAAAATAAAATTACTTCAAAAGAAAAAGGGGAAATTTTTAACCGAATTCAATATACGCATAACATAAAGGATTGTACTGCTTTTGTAATTATCGAAGCTATCATTGAAAATGAAGAAACTAAAATTTCTCTTTTTAATACCCTGTCAAAATACAATAATGAAGAAGTCATTTTTGCCACCAATACTTCTTCACTTTCTGTTTCATCTATCCAGGAAAAAGTAATTTTTCCTGAACGCGTTATAGGAATGCACTTTTTTAATCCTGCCTACATTATGAAATTGGTGGAAGTGGTTAAAGGAAGCCAGACTAACAATGATGTCGCTAATACGGTTTTTGATATTTGTAAACAGATGGGTAAAATCCCTGTAATGTGCAAAGATTCGCCGGGCTTTATTGTTAATCGTGTGGCAAGACCTTATTATTTGGAATCCCTTAAAATTGTTGAAGAAGAAGTTGCATCTTTCAAAGAAGTGGATGAAATTTTAGAAGCAACCGGTTTTAAAATGGGACCTTTCAAATTAATGGACCTGATAGGAATAGATATTAATCTTGCGGTTACAGAAAGCTTGTACGATGCTTATGGCAAAACTGAACGTTTAAGACCTTTTCCGTTGCAAGTTGAAAAAGTAAAAAATAATGAATTAGGAAAAAAATCCGGGAAAGGGTTTTATAATTATTCTGATAAGTAAAAAGTATAAATTAATTTACAGCCCAGAAATAATTATTGATATATATAATGCCACAGGAAAATCTTCCCGAAAATGGAATTGGAAATAAAAAAATCCTTGTAACAGGAGGAGCCGGCCTGGTTGGCAATGAACTCATAAAACAATTACTTACTGCGGGAGAAAAAGTAAAAGCCATTTATCATTCTACACCTGTTTCAATATCACATCCTAACCTGGAAGTTACTCAATGTGATATTCTTGATGTAATCGCGCTTGAAGAAGTGATGCAGGGAATTACTCATGTGTGTCATTCTGCTGCACTTGTTTCCTACGATCCAAAAGATAAACACAATCTTTTTCGAATAAATATAGAAGGTACTTCAAATGTGGTAAACGCCTGTATTGATGCGAGTGTGAAAAAATTAGTTCATGTAAGTTCAGTAGCCGCACTTGGCAGAATGAGAAATGATGAAATGGTTACTGAACAAATGAACTGGACAGAAGAGACCAGCAACAGTGAGTATGGAAAATCAAAATATTTTGGTGAAATAGAAGTATGGCGTGGCATTGGAGAGGGATTAAAAGCTGTAATTGTAAATCCTACTTTAATATTGGGTGGCCAAAATTGGGAAACCGGTTCTTCTGCCATATTCAAAAACGCTTATAACGAATTCAAATGGTTTACGGAAGGGGTTTCCGGATTTGTAGATGTGCGCGACGTAGCCAGGGCGATGATCCTGTTAATGAATAGCGAAATTACTGCGCAACGTTTTATTTTAAACGGAGAGAATTTATCTTACAGGGAAATATTTTCTTCGATTGCCTTTTGTTTTGGGAAAAAACCTCCTTATAAAAAAGTAACTCCTTTTCTGGCTGAAATAATTTGGAGAGCGGAAGCCTTAAAAACAAAGTTCACCGGCGAAAAACATTTGCTTACAAAAGAAACCGCGCGTACTGCACAAGCAAAAGTATATTTTGATAACAGTAAAATTTTAAAAACGCTTTCTGATTTTAAATTTACAAGAATAAAAGATACTATCGAATCTACTTGTTCCGTTTTAAAAGAAAAGTATCGTCTTTAATATTAATTGATACCCATGAAAACCAATTTTAAAAGATTTTTTAAAGTAATCTTCCTTTTTTCCTTTTTCCTTTTTTCGTCATTTCTGTTGAGCGCGCAAACTTCATATTATGTAGTTAAAGGAAAAGTAATTGATAAAAAGACCGGAAAGCCTTTACAAGGTGCATCTGTATTTGCACAGAATACCACTATTGGAGAAGCCAGCGATTCTGCCGGAAATTTTAGTCTTGGCCTTCCGGATGGTGGTTATTCTTTGGTAATAACTTTTACAGGTTATGAAACAGAAACCATGCGTATTAATCGTGCGACATCTCAAAACGATAGTTTAATAGTTGAATTAAAACCTGAGGAACAGGAATTAGCGACTGTAACGATTGCTATCAGTAATGAAGTAAAAGATGGATGGGCTAAATACGGTTCTTTCTTCAGGGATAATTTCATCGGGCAATCAAAATTTTCAAAACTATGTGTGATCAAAAATCCTGAAGTTCTTCATTTTTATTTTAGCAAAAAAAGAGATCGTCTTAAAGTTTTGGCTAAAGAACCACTTATCGTGGATAATTTTGCTTTGGGATATACTTTGAAATTTGCTATTGATTCTTTTACCAATTATTATAATACTAAATCCAATTTATTTATTGGCTATCCTCTTTTTGTAAAAATGCAGGGAGATTCTGCGCAGCAAGAGAAATGGGCCGAAAACCGCGCCATTGCTTACAAAGGATCTTTACTGCAATTGATGCGAAGTATTTATTCGCGTACATTAAAGGAAGACGGGTTTGAACTTCAGTTTGTAATAAATAATAATGGGGAAGATTTTCCAATACACCTCGAAAATCTTTATGGGGCACTGAATTATAAAATGGATGATAGTACCAAAACGGTGGAGTTTTATCCCAACCAAAGCGAAGTGGCTGTTATCTATAAAAAAGCAGATCCTGAAAAAATATATCTTGAAATGGATACTACTGCAAAAAAGAATTTTCAGTTGTCTGACATCATTTTTCCTAAAGGAGAAACTTTTTTTATAGAGCCTAATGGATTTTTCTATGATCAGGAAGATATTATTACCAACGGTTACCTTGGTTTTAAAAAAATGGGAGATATGCTTCCTTATGATTATGAACCGGAGTAAGGGAGATGTCTGATATAAGATGCGAAGATGCCTGATATGAAAATACCTGATCATTAAAAAATCCGACATCAGAGATTATATATTAGCATCTCCAATCTTTTTTATTTTTTCCCATATTTCCGGCAGCCTCTTTATCAAAACCAGTTCCTTTCTCTTGCTATAAAATTCCTGGATGGGGGTGCCCCAGTAAGTTTTATTTGCTTCAATGCTGGAAGTTACGCCACCTTGTCCCATCACCACTGCGTTATCACCAATGGTAATCGTTTTATTCACACCTACCTGCCCCCAAAGCGTAACACCATCTCCCAGAATGGTTCCACCGGCAATGCCAACCTGTGCGGCTATCAAGCAATTTTTCCCGATAATAACATCATGGCCAATATGAATGAGATTATCTAATTTGGTACCGGCTCCCAAAATAGTAGCATCGCTCACTCCTCTGTCAATAGTACAATTGGCTCCGATTTCAACATTATCATTTATTAAAACCTTCCCGCAACTTTGCATTTTTTTAAACCACGTTTCCCTGTTCTTTTTAGTATTAAAATAAAAGGCATCGCTGCCTATAACAGTGCCTGAATGTATTTCCACATTGTTGCCTATAATGCTGTCGTCATAGATAATTACATTGGGATGAAGAATACAATTATTTCCAATAGCCACATTATTTCCCAAAAAAACGTTTGGCATAACAATAGTATTCTTGCCAATCGTTGCGGTGTCGCTGATCATTTTAGAAGATGCGATAAACGGCTTGAAGTGGTTTACAATTTTTAAATAAGCTTCAAAAGGGTCCTCAACAATGAACAAGGTTTTTCCGGCAGGAACTTCTTTCTCTGCATTGATAATGATAAATGTAGCAGCACTGTTGAGGCAAGCATCATAATATTTGGGATGATCTACAAAAACTATATCACCGTATTTTACCTTATGAATTTCATTGATGCCATTTGCAAAAGCATTTGCATTACCGGAAATTTTTGCGTTTATAAAATCAGCGATCCATTGGGCTGACACTTGTGATGGGAATTGCATAAAAAAAATTAAGTGCCAAAGGTAAAGTTTTGATTTTTGAGTGTGCTGTTTCCATTTGAAAAGCTCTCGTTTCTAACAAGAATAAAAAATTTTAAAAAAAAATAAAATCAAGACAATAAAATTTTAAAAAATACATTAATTAATAGGTCACTTAAATTATAAAATTTGCCTAATTTAAAAACAATAAAAAATAAATGCTTTTTCACATTTTTGAATTACTGAAAAATTAAAAATAGAATCAAATATTCACCATCCATTTCTTCACTTTATCCACAACCCATTTTAAAATGTTGATAAAAAAATCGAAAATATTTTTTTAGTTAGCAAAAATTATTTTTAATATTGTGTAAGGAATTTTTTTCCTGTACTTACTAACCCATCCATATAACAAGGCCCGCTCATTTTTTGACGGGCTTTTTTATTATTATGAATTAGAATCCGGAAACCTTTTTATTAATTTTTTTTAAAAACATTTTTTTGAATCATTATTTTATAGCTTATAAACCCTTCAATGTACTGTCTCAATTTTCTTCAACAGATGAGAAACCAACTTTGAAACATTTTTTTGAAGTTCCCTCAAACGTATATCCGGTGGGGCGTTTAGACTATGATAGCGAAGGTTTACTAATATTAACTGATGATAAGAAACTCAATCAGCTTTTGCTGGATCCCATTCATAAACACGAAAGAGAATATTGGGTTCAGATAGAAGGAGAAATTTCTCAACACGCAATTGAAAAATTGCAACAGGGAATCTTAATTAATATAAATGGAAAAATGATTCAAACCAAAAAATGTAAGGTTGAAAAATTTTTATCTTCTCCGCCGGTGGATGAAAGAAAACCACCCATTCGTTTTAGAAAAACGATTCCGGATTGCTGGATTAAAATAATTTTAACAGAAGGTAAAAACAGGCAAGTAAGAAAAATGACTGCAGCTATGGGATACCCTACTTTACGATTAATAAGATATCGGATAGAAAAGATTACCTTATCACAATTGCATTCGGGAGAAATGAAAACCATAACTAAGCAGGAATTGTATAACTTGCTCAAAATTCAAAAAATAAAAAGGAAATGATACAATCAATGACTGGCTTTGGCAGAGCGGAGCAAACGATAGGAGATAAAACTTATTTGGTAGAAATAAAATCACTCAACGGAAAACAACTTGACATCAATCTAAAAATTCCTCCTGTTATAAAAACTTATGAATTTGATATACGAAATTTAATTCAGGAATATCTGCTGCGTGGTACTATTGAATGTTTGATTGTAATCAAACAAAATGGCGCAGCCAAACCGGTAGTCATTAACACTGATCTTATCAAATCTTATTATCAGCAGATAAAAGAGCTGGCAACGGAATTATCCATTGACACCAATTCGGTTTTGGCTGCCTTATTGCGATTGCCTGAAGTAGTATCACCGAGTAATGAAGTGTTGAATGAAGATGACTGGAACCATCTTAAAAGTGTAATCCAAACCGCATTGAATGAATTAAACGTTCATAGGGTAGAAGAAGGAAAATCATTGGAAAAAGAACTGCGGCTGCGAATAGTGAATATTAATAAACAGGAAGAGGAAATTGCAAAACTGGAACCTCAGAGAAGAAAGGCTATGAAGAATGAGTTGATCCAGTTACTTCAAGAAAACGTAGGGAAGGAAAATTATGATTCTAATCGCCTCGAACAGGAACTGATTTATTACATTGAAAAAATTGACATCCGGGAAGAACAGGTGAGACTGAAAAATCATTGCGAATATCTTTTATCCATTCTTGGAGACCCTGAAGAAGCGAAGGGAAAAAAACTTTCTTTTGTAGTACAGGAAATTGGTCGCGAAATTAATACAACTGGCTCTAAGGCTTATGATGCCGGTATACAAAGATGTGTAGTGCTTATGAAAGATGAATTGGAAAAAATAAAAGAACAAACCTTCAATATTTTATAGATTTTATTTTTTTATGCCCTTGAAAACAAATTATTTTTGTAAAAAAAACAGCGTGAAAAAGTTTCTTTTTATAATATTGATCCCCGTACTTTTTGTTTCATGCATCAGGGTCAATCTTTTTGAAAAGCAGGCTGCAATACCATCGCAGCAATGGTATTATAATTATGTCCCTTCTTTTACATTTCATATTGCCGACACTTCTTCGCGCTATAATGTATATATTGTTTTAAGACATACTGATTCGTATAATTACAATAATATATGGCTTAGGGTGGGCTCCGATTCTCCGGAAGATTCTATGCATTATCAAAATATAAACCTGGTATTAGCCAACGATTCTAACGGATGGTATGGAACAGGTATGGATGATATTTTTGAAGTAAGGAAGAATATTTCTTCCGGCCCGTTGTCTTTTAAAAGACCGGGAGATTATACTTTTACAATCGCGCAGATCATGCGGAAAAATCCTTTGAAATATATTTTGGATATTGGCGTAAGGGTAGAAAAGATAAAAATGTAAACTACATTTTATATAATTTGTTATTCTTCTTCTCTGTTGATTTTCAAATCTTGGATTCATCATGGCTTATCAAATTCTTAAAAACAAATTTAAAGTAAGGCCAATCCGCATTATTTATATTTTTTACTGGTTTTTGTTGACTTACATCCTGTCTGCTCTTATATTTTGGTATATCACTCTTAACAAACAGAATGAGCAAATTTATCATTATAGAATGCAAATGATTGGGACCAATGTATCACAGCAAGAGCATATAGAAAATGAAAAAGACAGAAAATTCATACAATACATTGGTGAAGGAGTTACCTTTCTGTTATTTTTATTTGCCGGAGCCATACTTATTTTCAGGCTTGTAAGGAAACAATTGATTCAGTCTCACCAGCAGCAAAATTTTGTAATGGCAATAACCCATGAATTGAAAACACCCATTGCAATTGCCAAGCTTAATCTGGAAACTATGCAAATGCGAAAACTCGATTCGGTTCAACAGAAAAAACTCATACAAAGCACCATTCAGGAAGCCAATCGTCTTAATTCCTTATGTAATAATATGCTTTTGATGAGCCAGATAGATGCCGGCGGATATACGCTTGCCAATGAAAAAGTGGACCTGGCCACTTTTTCAAATGATTGTGTTGAAGATTTTATAGCTCGCTTCCCCGAAAGGAAAATAGAAGTGGATATGAATCCGGATAGCAATCGTGACGAAACAATCATAACAGCAGATAAACTCCTTTTACAACTTGCCATTAACAATCTTTTAGATAATGCAATTAAATATTCAGGAAAAGACGATGTAGTTTTGGTAAAAGTATTTCAGAGAAACAGGAAAATTATTCTGCAGGTAATAGATGAAGGGAAGGGTGTTACTCCCAGGGAAAAAGGCAAAATCTTTGAGAAATTTTTTAGAGGCGCTCAAATGCAAACGAAAGGAACAGGCTTAGGCCTTTACCTGACAAAGGAAATTGTAAAACAACATCATGGTGATATCAGTACCACGAACAATATTCCCAGAGGCAGTATTTTTGAAATCCGATTTAAAATATCTAAAAACTAATAAAAATTAATTCCTTTATTATGCAATCAAAAAAACTTTCAATTTTACTCGTTGAAGACGAAGAAAATTTACAAGACACTTTAAAGTTAAATTTTGAAATGGAAGGATATAATGTTGCTTCCGCATTTAATGGAGAAGAAGCTTTGAGAGCACTACGAAATGAATATTTTGATCTTATCATTCTTGACGTGATGCTTCCGGAAATTGACGGAATAGCAGTATGTGAAAATATAAGATTAAGCAATACTGAAATCCCGATTTTGATGTTGAGTGCAAAGAGTCAAAGTGCAGATCGCGTATTGGGTCTCAAAAAAGGCGCTGATGATTATGTAACCAAGCCATTTAGCCTTGAAGAATTGTTGATAAGAGTAAGAATGTTAATTAATAAAAGTCGTAAGATATCAGCCAAAGAACCTGTTTCCGATGTTTATAATTTCGGGAAAAACGTAATCAATTTTAAATCTCTGGAATGTACCACCAAAGCAGGCGAAGCAGTAGATCTTACAAAGAAAGAAGCGATGCTTTTAAAACTTCTTATCGAAAATAAAAATGAAGTGGTACCACGTGAAAAGATTCTTCAGTCGGTGTGGGGATATAATGTATATCCAACAACACGCACAGTAGATAATTTTATTTTAAACTTTAGAAAATATTTTGAAGACGATAGCCGTAATCCAAAATATTTTCATTCGGTGAGAGGGATTGGGTACAAGTTTACCAATGTGCCGAATTAGGACAGAAAGCCCAATGGAAATATTTTTTTATACAAAATAGGAATCACAAATATTTGCCAGTTTACAAAGATTTTTTACCTCTTTAGAGGAGGCATAGGTTATTAATTACAAACCTGCTTATCCAACAAAGACACTACTTCGGAAGCTTTTTCAAAAATAGTGTTCATACTATTTATATTGGATGGAGGCGCATATAAATTAATTTCCACTTCATCCATAAGTGATGAAAGCATTAATGAAGTACCCAGACTCACATTGCATTTATCCAATTCTTCGTTCAATCTTCTTTTGGTAAGTTCATTGGCCGGCACTTTGAATTTTGCAGCAAGGTACTTCTTTAAGGAAGCATCAAGCGTATGAAAAAATCCTTTGCTATCCTGAGCAACTAATTTTTCATGGGCTTTCAGCAATGGATTTTCAGGAATTATAAATTCTTTTTCCTTTTCTTCTTTTTCATTTTCCAGGTCGTCAAGCTTTATTTTTGTTTCTAAAAGATCTTTATTTTTATTTTTTTTGATGATCATTAAAATAATTAATAAAATAATTCCCAGGATTAAGATTATACCCGTAATTAATTCTGTTTTGGGATTGATAATACTATTACTTGCAGCATTATTATTACCCGAATTATTTGCATACGAATTATTAGGGATGCCGGTTCCTTTAGTTACTTGTATGTCCAAAGAAGAAGTAGTCACAGTTTTATAAGTAGAAGTTTCCGGATCAAAAAAGGAAAGTGAAAGAGAGTCAATTTTATAATTTCCCGGTTTTGAAGCAGTGAACGGAAAAGTAAATACTTTGCTTCCCTGCATCGGAACTGCGTTTTTATTTACGTTATCTTTTATCTGGGCATCGTAACCATCAATACCGGCTGGCCAATGAATTGTTGGAGCGTTTATCAATTGAATATTTCCTTTGCCGCTTATAGTCACTTTCAAATTTCCTGCGTCATCGGTCGTGATCTTATTTTTTGACAAAGAAGATGCTATAGTAAAATCACCTACAGCTCCTCTGAAAGAAGCCGGTTGATCTTCCAATGGCAATGGCTTTACCGTAACTATAATCGGGGAGGTTTTTAATGTGATATCTTTTTCTATCAGTCCATCTGCAGGAATTCCGGCATCACCAAAATTCTCAAGCATTCCAAAAAAATCATCATTGCTTTGTGAATTGGCATATTCGGATTTTATAAAGGTTACTTTATTATCAGATATAATAGGACTAAGTGTTATTTTACCCGCTTGCAATGGATATAATTCTACGGTTCTTAAAGTATAAACATTGTATAAGCGGCCATTATATTTTTCTTGTGTGGAATTGTTGCTGACAGGAAGATCGTTCACCGAAAAACCATTAAATGAAGGAGCATCTGTAACAGTGGTTTCAGAATGAAGCCTGGTATAAAGTTTAATGGAAGCTACAATTGGCTCTCCTACATAGCAGCTTGTTTTGCTGATATCTAATTTTACAAAAAGATTTTTTTTAGTTTTTTCTGTAACGTTTTCGCCAGGTTTTAAAATATAATCATCAAACTCTTGGGTGACAGGAGCTGTAGGAAGATCAAAATTAAAGTTGGGCAATGAGGGGAATCCCGGTAAAGAATTGGCTGAATTATTATTTTGTGGTTGCGTAGATGCATTGGTTACTTTTATTGTTACTGGATTACTTTCATAATCTTTTCCATCGGCAATTGCTTTGGCCGGCCCTATGGTAAAAGTGCCTACAGACTTTGGCTGCAAAGAAAAACCCATAGCAACATATTGGCTAACTTTTCCATTAATATTGCTTGTGCTGCTCTCCTGGTTGGGCCCGCTTACTACATTAAAATTCTTAAAATTGGGAGGAATAATATTTTGAACATTAGATGCATTTTCTACTTTGAACTGGATTTGCAAAACATCATTTTTACCAATTGTTTTGTTGGGGCAAACCACAGAAAACTTTACCTGTGCAAAAGAAGAATTACCTGCAAAAATTGCTGTAAGAAAAATTAAAGAGCTCAAAATTTTATTGGAACAAGATCGTAAAAATGTAACCATTTTTTTAGTTGAGGATGAGTTACAAAAATACTTGTAAATGAATTTAAAAAAAGGTTAATAGAATGGGCTCTTGTTAAAAATAAATTAAGGAAGGTCGCCTAATAATGGTCTCATTACAATATCTTCCACACATGCCTGGGGAGAAAGTAAAGAAGTTGTGTAAACCATATTAGCTATGTCACCCGCTTCCATAATTCTTTGAGGAAGCACACCGGATTCGTTCCATGAAGAAGTATAAACTGCGCCCGGATATACCGTGGTTACTTTTATATTATAGGGTTTCATTTCTTCTCTTAGGTTTTTGCTAAAACCCATTAAGGCATATTTGCTGATACTGTAAGAACCGCCGTTATGATATGCGCTTAGGGCCGCTATAGAACTCATGTTAAAAATATGCCCTGATTTTTTTTTCATCATGTAGGGAAGTAAAGCACGTGTAAGATAGTAAGCGCTGAACAAATTAAAACTGATCATTTTCTCCAACACCCCATCTTCTTCATTAAAAATACTTCCCGGAATAAACTGCCCTGCATTATTAATTAATACATCTATAGTATCACTTTTTCCTAAAATCCAATTAGTAAAATTTATCACATCGTTTTTATTGGTCAGATCGGCAGCAAAGAAGGCAACGCTATTATTGTATTTGCTGTTAATTTCTTTAGTTGTTGAGGCTAATTCTTTTTCATTTCTCGAACAAATAAAAATGTTATTATTTGAGGCCGCAAATTTTTCAGTAATTGCTTTTCCTATACCTTTGCTGGCACCTGATATTACAATATTCATCTATTTAATTCGTTTTTGTATTCGTGGTGACAAATCTAAAATCTAAACCTGACATTATTAAACATAATCCCTTGAAATATCAACATCTTTTTTTTGATCTTGATCATACTCTTTGGGATTTTGATGCCAATGCTAAAGAGGCGCTCACAGAATTGTATAAATTCTTCAATCTTGAATCGAGGGTTTTTAATAATTTTCATGATTTTTATTTAGTTTATCTCAATCATAATGCCACCTTGTGGAGTCGTTTTGAAAAAGGATATATTACTGTGGAAGAATTGAAATGGAGAAGGATGTGGCGCACGTTGCTGGATTTTCAAATAGCAGATGAAAAACTGGCAAAAGATATGGGAAATTATTTCCTGGAAATACTACCCACCAAAAAAAGAGTTTTTGAATATACTTATGAAATATTAGAGTATCTAACTGAAAAAAATTATTCACTTCATCTACTTACCAATGGATTTGAAAAAATCCAAAGAATAAAATTGGAGAGTGCTCATCTTACCAAATATTTTAAAAATGTGGTAACATCAGAAACTTCAAACTCTGTAAAGCCTAAAAAAGAAATTTTCGAGTATGCTCTCCAAAAAGCGAACGGGAAATTGGAAGAAAGCATTATGATTGGAGATAGTTTGAACGCAGATATTCTCGGCGCAAAAAATGCGGGAATGGACTCCATTTTTGTCAATTATATCAATGCGAAATGCAGTGAAGAACCAACTTATACCATTCATCACCTGAAAGAACTGGAATCTATTTTATAGAAATTCTTTATTTTTTTCTAAAGTAATCCTATTTCATTTTCTCATTAAACTTTTTAGAATTTCCTTTAGGAATGGATAATGAGACCCACTTATTGCCTGATAACATTTTACCCAAATAAACAATCTGGCCTATGTGATAAGAATAGTGTGCAAGTTGCCTGTTAATAGCGTCTATTACTGTCAATGGTTCTTTTCTGATATAAATCGTTTGGTCAAGATCCTCATTTTTTAAAGTATTTAAAGTTCCTAAAAGACAATCCCATCCTGCATTCCATTTAGTAAGTAATTCTTCTTTTGTGTTAATTATTTTTTCAAATTCAGCATCACGTTCACGCCATTCTTTTTCTCCATCTTCTGTAAGAAAATGGGTCCAGCGCGAAAGCATATTTCCCCAAAGATGTTGAACAATGACAGAGATGCTGTTACTTTGATCATTATATTGCCAGAATAAATTTTCTTCACTTAATTGTTCGATTGTTTTTTCTCCGAGCAATTTATATTGATTAAAATTCTTTTTTACGCTTGCTAAATAATCAAAAGGCATAAGAAATATATTTATCAGTTCTCAAATTTTTATGAAATAAGTTAAACCAAATTTAAGGTTTAAAACCAATTCGTTTTCGAGGGTGTTTGAGCTAGGCTGTTAAATTTGTTCTTTCAACTATTTACTTCTTCAGTCTTAATTTCTTCAACCGGAATTAATGTATCAATTGTAGCCAAAACAGTTACACCCCCTTTTACCTGCTGTTTAAGTTTCACATTTAATTTAGTACCTATAGGTAACAGCACATCAACACGGCTACCGAATTTTATAAATCCCATATCATTTCCCTGAACTACCATTTGGCCTACAGTAAGATAATTTACGATTCGTTTAGCGAGAGCACCGGCAATTTGTTTTACTAATATTTCAGCTCTATCACTTTTAATAACAACAGAATGTCTTTCATTTTCTATGGAAGATTTCGGGCTCCATGCCACCAGGTATTTTCCCTTGTGAAATTGGCTATATTCCACTTTTCCAGACATTGGAATCCTGTTGATATGTACATTTGCTGGACTCATAAATATGGAAACCTGCAGTCTTTTGTCTTTGAAATACTCAGTTTCCATGGTCTCCTCTATTACTACTACTTTACCATCTGCCGGGCAGATTACCTGGTGATGGGCTATGGTACAATTTCTTTTCGGTGATCTGAAAAAAGAAATAATAAACAACAGCACAACCAGGGTAACGCCAAACACAATCCAGGAAACCAAAGGCATAGAAGCACTAAAAAAATAAAAGAAAATAATATTAATGGCTCCAAAGATCAAAGTGCATAGCGCAATGGTTTTATAACCTTCTTTATGAATATTCATCAACTGAGTTTACATACAAATATAAAAATTGAGAGGCACACAAGGTGATTTATTTTATCTATCTGATAAATAAAGAAAAATAAACAAATACAAATGGAATGGCAACCAACAAAGAATCAAAACGATCTAAAAAACCGCCATGTCCCGGCATTAATGTTCCGCTGTCTTTTACTGATGCCATTCGTTTCAGCTTGCTTTCCAAAAGATCTCCAAGGGTGCCAAACACAGCACAAAATAAACTGATCACAACCCAGTCTACTACAGAATAATATTTTGTAAAATATCCAATCAATGTGATTACAATTACACAAAGAATGATTCCTCCAAGTGTTCCTTCCCAGGTCTTTTTTGGCGAAATTTTTGACAAAGGATTTTTACCGATAAAAGAACCTACAAGGTATGCCATGGTATCATTGATCCAAATTGAAAAAACAATACCGCATGGTATTATTTTTAAATAAGTATCATCCAATGACTGAAAATTTTCTGTACGCATGATGATAATTAAAATAATAGGAAGTGTGATATAAAAAAGTCCCAATGAACTTTTCCACTTATAATTTTCAGGATCCATCTTTTTCAGGAGCTTAATAAATTCATACCAGCAGCCAAAATGTACAAGGGTAAATAAAATAATAAAACTCCATAGATTCCATAATAATCCTGAAAGCATGATAATTACAAATATTACAGATGTTAGAGTACGAGTTTTAAAAGTTTGTGTATCCAATGCCATTGATCAGTATTAAGATTCTTTGGTAATCCAGTTATGAAAATCATCAGGGTCTTCCAATTCGGGAAAAACATATTTCTGCTGTTTCAATAAAGATATTTCCCGGAATTTTATAAAAGCATAAATAATTAATACCAGAGCAATAGCACCCATCCATAAGGGGAAATTATCCTCAATATCTTTTGTGTTTTTGCCTGGTGACATAGTTGCCACATAAAGCATCGTAACCTGGATTCCATTATATAAAAAATGAAAAAGTATATTAAGCCATATACTTCCACTATAATAATATACAAGGCCAAGAGCAACTCCAAGAACAAATCGCACAAAAAAGCCGTAATAAGATATATGAATAGCGCTAAAAATAATTGAGGTAACTATAATTGCAATCCATGGTCCTTTGAACCACCTTGTCAGAATATTTTGTAAACCGCCTCTGAAACAAACTTCTTCAAAAATTGCCGGTAGCAAACCAATAATTATCATAGAAAGTATATAGCGGGAAAATGAATTGATATTGATAAGAACTGCTTCCTGGGCTTCACGCGAAGTTTCCATCGCTTTAAATTTTACTTCCATACCTTTTGTGATAGGGATCATTTTGGTAAGCTCGGCCAAAGCGCCTGATAAAGGAAAAGTAAGTACAAGAATGGCAAGTACGATTATAAGTTGTTTAAAATTTATCCGGAAATTAAACCCGATAAATTTTGCAGGATTCCGGTAGCAGATCAGCGCTGTAAAATAAACCGGTAAAAAAAACATAAAGAAAGTGGAAACAGCCTGAATCCACATTAGAGCAATATAATATTTCAGATTTGTTATATCATTTGCCATAGAAAGTAAAGGCCTTCCCGTCATCACAATCCACATTACTGCGGAAATCAAAGTTCCAATAATTAGCCCTCCTCCTATCAGCCCGAGTAAAATACCCAACTGTGATGAATAGCTAAAATTTCTTGAATTTCTATCAATCATTGTATCTCAATTTGAAAGTGCGTAAATTTACAGCCATTTTTAATTAAGTAAAAAGTTATAAATAGTAACGAATTAAAATTTAAGAACTAAGATTTACCAATGATATCAATAGGTAACATAACTCTCCCTGAATTTCCATTGATGCTTGCGCCGATGGAAGATGTAAGCGATCCGCCTTTTCGCGCCGTGTGTAAAGATAATGGTGCGCATCTTATGTACACCGAATTTATCAGCAGTGAAGGATTAATACGTGATGCCATTAAAAGCAAGAGAAAATTAGATATTTTCGATTATGAAAAACCGGTAGGCATACAGATTTTTGGGGGCGATGAAGATAGTTTGTCGCTCGCAGCAAAAATTGTTGAAGCTACTAATCCTGATTTATTAGATATTAATTTCGGCTGCCCGGTAAAAAAAGTGGCCTGCCGTGGCGCCGGGGCAGGAGTTCTAAAAGACGTTCCATTGATGATTCGGTTAACCGATGCCGTTGTGAAAAGCACTTCATTGCCCGTTACGGTAAAAACAAGATTGGGTTGGGATGAAGACACCAAAAACATAGAAGAAGTTGCCGAGCGTTTGCAGGATGTAGGGATACAGGCTCTTGCTATTCATGGCCGTACACGTGTACAAATGTATAAAGGAAGTGCAGCCTGGGAATTGATAGCCAAGGTGAAAGAAAATCCAAGAATTACGATTCCTATTTTCGGTAACGGCGATATTGATTCTCCACAAAAAGCTTTGGAATATAAAAACAAATATGGTGTAGATGGTATCATGATTGGGCGTGCTGCAATCGGCTATCCCTGGATATTTAATGAAATCACTCATTATGTAAAAACCGGCGAAATACTTCCTGCGCCCACAGTTGAGGAAAGAGTTGCCGTCTGCAAAAAACATTTAATCAAATCTGTAGAATGGAAAGGCCCTGTAGTTGGTATCAACGAAATGCGCAGGCATTATACCAATTATTTAAAAGGAATGCCCAATATAAGAGAGTACCGTACACAACTAGTAACCTTAAAAGAACCTGAAGAAATCATGGAAGTATTAGATGATATTATAGACCAATATTCAGGCTATGAATTTGAAAAGATCCCTATTGAGCTTATTAACTATCATGAAAAATGTGCGGTATAGGTTTTTATTAACGGTGTGTTATTAGTTTTTTAATGAGAGAGCCTTTTGTATTGACAAAAAAACTAATGCTCAAGTAAAACAAGATTCAATTCCTTTATTTTTACAAAATCTTTATCGAAAGTAAGAAGTGGAATATTTTCATATAATACAGTAGCAGCGATTAATGCATCCGGTAATTTGATTCGATATTTTTGTTTTAGTGAAATTGTCAGTTCATTTATCTTTTCAACATGAGCAACTTTGATACAAACTGACAAAACATCCCGAACATTTTTTATTTCTTCAGCTAAAATATCTTTTTTACCAAGTAATTCTATTTCAGTGATAAAAGAAAACATCCATTCACTTTCAAGTAATGGCTGCAAAACAGGATACTTATCTAAAAGATAAATAAAGGCGTTTGTGTCGGCAAGATATTTATTGCCACTCATTCCTTATTTTTTTTGATAAGTAAGCCCATCGCCATAGACACCTGGCATTTTGCCGTAAAAATCCGCTAATTTTTTACGTGTTTTTTTACCTACCTTTTCAGATAGTTTCTCTAAAGCCTTGCGTGTTTTTTCCGGCTTACTGTTCTTTGATATTTTTACAACGATACCCATTTTATTTATTTGTACGAAGATAAAAAATTAAAAATAAGAAAAGGTATGAGGGGATAAAGAATTATTGTTTTGTAAAGACTCTTTTCATAATTCTATCACATTTGCGCTTATCGGCCGCACTGTCCACAATCTTTCAGAAAGAAATATCTATTGGCGATACTGATGATGAAAAAACTTTAGACAGATTCCCATTTTCATCAATTAAATATTTATAGAAATTCCATTGGGGTTCCAGTTCATTCCAGCCATTTTTATTTTTATCTGTGAGCCATCTGTAAACGTCTTGTTTCGTATTTCCTTTTACTTCATTTTTTTTAAAGATAGGAAATGAAATGCCATAATTTGATTTACAAAACTCCGCGATTTCTTCATCACTCCCTGGTTCCTGGGCTCCAAAATCATTTGCGGGAAATCCTAAAATAAAAATGCCACTATTTTTTTGATGTAAACTTTCCAATTCTGCGTATTGCGGTGTAAAACCACATTGGCTCGCCAGGTTTACTATCAATACTTTCTTATTCTTATATTTTTCAAAAGAAATTTCTTCGTTATTGTTCAATATCGCATGTAAGGAATAGAAACTTTTCGGTGCAATTATATTATTCTTATTTTCATAAATGTGAATACCCATTCCACTTAGTTTAGATATTTTCATATGAAGCGGATAAGCGGCATTAATTATTTTTCGGAGAAAAGACATTTTCCTTATTGATTATTTAATAGATGGTAATAAAATAAAAACAATTTACGTCAAATTACAATCCTATCTTCATAACAGTATGACTCCGACTCACGAACATTTTATGCTGCAAGCGCTTAAAGAAGCAAACAAGGCTTTGGAAAATGATGAAGTGCCTATTGGCGCAGTAATTGTGATGCAGGAAAGAATAATCGCCCGCGGTTATAACCAGGTAGAAAGATTGGAAGATGCTACTGCTCATGCCGAGATTATCGCACTAACGTCTGCTTTTAATTTCTTAGGTTCAAAATATTTACCTGAAGCTACTATTTATGTAACCATTGAACCCTGTACCATGTGTTGCGGAGCATTATATTGGAGCAAAATAGGAAAATTAGTTTATGGCTCGCCTGATCCGAAACATGGTGGTCTTTCACTGCATCACGGCAAAAATATATTGCATCCAAAAACAGAAATTATAAAAGATGTCTTATCAAATGAATGTATAATGCTGATGAAAGATTTCTTTAAAAAGAGAAGATGACGGAAATCTAGAAACTTAAACTTCCGATTTTAATTAAGTATTTTCTAAGGCTGGCTTATTTTTTGCGAAACTAATTTTACTTTATTGTATTTATTATTAAAGTTTTACGTAAAGCGATATTTTTTCAATAATTAAATTTTTTATTATATACATTAATTAAATTTGTAACCCAAAATAATTACTCACTTTTAAAATAAATAAAAATTATGGCATTTACATTACCGGCTCTACCTTACGGCTACGATGCGCTTGAGCCACACATTGACAAATTAACCATGCAAATACATCATGATAAACATCATCAGGGTTATGTTGATAATCTGAATAAAGCAATTGCAGGTACAGAAAATGAAAAAAAATCTCTTGATGAATTAGTTAAACATGCAGGAAAATTTTCCGCAGGCGTCCGCAATAATGGCGGTGGCCATTGGAATCACAGTTTTTTTTGGGAAATTTTATCCCCAAATGGTGGCGGAAAACCCGAAGGAAAATTAGCAAAAGCAATTGATGAAGCATTTGGTTCACTTGATGCAATGAAAGAAAAATTCAATGCTGCCGGTGCAGGGAGATTCGGAAGTGGCTGGGCTTGGCTTGGAGTTCAGAATGGTAAATTAACGATATGTTCCACTCCCAACCAGGATAATCCCTTAATGGACGTTGCTGAGTGCAAATGTACTCCTGTATTAGGTTGTGATGTTTGGGAACATGCTTATTATTTAAAATATCAAAATAAAAGAGGTGATTATTTAAAAGCCTTCTGGAATGTGGTAAACTGGAAAAAAGCCGCTGAACACTTTGAAAAAGCATAAATATTTTTAAAAAAAATAATGATGGCCGCTATTTTTATAGCGGCTTTTTTGTTCTGAATCAGTAAACCTATTAAAAACCCGTTAGTTGGAATATAATCTATCATCTCAATCAAAAATCTTTTAATTGGTTACGTTTTTACAAGCACCTAAATAGAAAAAGTGACGCCAAATTATTCTTTCTTAAAAAAAATCATTTATATAATACAATAATTCATAATTCTATTTCGTTATCTATTTCTAATGCATAATTATGAATACTAAAACAAATATATCTCCGGTACATTTTATAGGACATGCCTTGAAAACATTTGTTTTGAAACTTACGCAGAATCCTGATTACTATTATAACTCGAAGAATTACAATAAATTAAAAAATAAGTACAGGCATGAGGAGACTATGAGATGAGCAGAAAATGCTCTAAAGGTATGCCTGATATAGTTTACGGAATTTACGGAAGTTGCAAAAGAGTGAAAATACTTTTAGAAAACTGCTTATTTTTTATTTACTTTGACCTTATAAATCCTTTATTTTAAAACCATAACTATGAAAAATCAAGATTACCACAGATCAGCTCTGTCACTTTTTTTCAGCCATCTGGCAAAAAACTTTGTAGCCCTTTTTGAATCTGGCAACAAAAAAGAATTTCAAAGGTTGAAAGATTTTATTTCATCTTAAAACTATTTTAACTGAAAAGATATTCTACATCTTCTTTGCTCAGGCTTTTTACAAATGACTGATCATCAGAAATCAATTCTTTTGCAAGGATGCGCTTGCGTTCCTGTAATTGTAATATTTTGTCTTCAATTGTATCCTTGCAAATCATCCGGTAAGCAAAAATATTTTTAGTTTGTCCGATACGGTGCGTACGATCTATTGCCTGTTGTTCTACAGCAGGATTCCACCACGGATCTACTATATACACATAATCTGCGGCGGTTAAGTTAAGCCCTACACCTCCTGCTTTTAAAGAGATCAGGAATACCCGGCAACTTTCATTTGTCTGAAAATTCTGTATCGCTTTTTCTCTGTCTGATGGAGAAGTGCTGCCATCAAAATATTCGAAATCAATATTATTTTCTATCAATTTTTGTTTTATCAAGGAAAGCATTCCTAAAAATTGGGAAAATATCAGCGCTTTATGTTCACCGATATTTTCGGTTATTTCCCTGGTAAGCTCTTCAAGTTTGATGGAGTCATTCGGGTATTTTTCATCTTCATTTAATATTGCAGGGCTGTCACAAATTTGACGGAGCTTCATTAATCCCTGCAAAATAGTGAGTTGAGACTTATTAACTCCCTGTTCGTCTATTACACCCAGAATTTTACTGCGGTAGTCGTTCCGGTAAGCTTCATATACTTTTCGTTGTTTATCTTCCATTTCGCAAAAGAGAATGGTTTCCGTTTTTTCCGGAAGATCTTTTGCCACTTGTTCTTTGGTTCTTCTCAAAATAAACGGATAAATCAATTTCTTTAAATGATCTTTTTGTTCCTGTTCTCCAAATTTATCAATAGGAGTAGAAAATTCATTTCTGAAAAATTCAACGCTTCCCAGCAAACCGTGATTTAAAAAATTCATTTGCGCATATATATCAAAGGTATTGTTCTGCAAAGGAGTACCACTCATGCATATACGATTTCTTGCTTTCAACAGACAAGCAGCTTTTGTTACCTTTGAAGAAGGGTTTTTGATGGCCTGTGACTCATCTAATATCACATAATCAAAATGAATTCTCATCAGCATCTGAACATCACTTCTTAAAGTGCCGTAAGTAGTAATGATAATATTTTCATCTCCGAAATCTTCTTTCCTTCTGGCCCTGGTATTTCCATGGTGTATGCGCCGGGTAAGTGATGGAGTAAATTTTCTTATTTCATTTTCCCAATTATAAATCAAAGTGGTAGGGCATACCACTAAAGCTTTTAATTCTCCTTCTTCTTCAAAATAATGACGCAACATACTAAGTGCCTGCACGGTTTTCCCCAATCCCATATCATCTGCCAAAATACCTCCCCAACCTACGGTGTTAAGATAATTTAGCCAATGAAATCCTGAAAGCTGGTACGGGCGCAGCCTGTTTCCCAGTTCTTCAGGAACCGGGATTTCAGGAATACTTTTGAAATCTCTCAGCCGCTCATATTTTTCATCAAGATCGAAAGAAAGTTCCTGCTCATCACGCTGCTCATACAAATCGTCTATTACGCTTAAATGAAATTTAGAAAGTCGGAGTTGATTATTTTTTCCTTCTCCTACTTTAAATAACAATGAATATTTTTTGATCCATTCATCGGGCAGAATACCCAAAGTGCCATCTTTTAATTGGACAAATGATTGCTTATTGGTAAGCGCTTTTTGTATTTCAAAAATTCCAATATGCTGTTCGCCAAAAGCCAGTTCCACTTTTGCATCAAACCAATCTATACCACTGCTGAGATGAATATGTGTAGAAGGTTTCGCCGTATTAAACCTGAAATTTTTTAATGCTTCGAAACCATATACCGGCACTTTCATTTCCTTCATGGCATCCACAAATAAAAAGAACCAGTTATTTTTAAGCACATCTTCTCCTTTCAATACAAGGCTTTTGTTTTGAGGCTGATGGATAAATTGAGAATGAAGATTTCCTAATTTGATAATGAATTCCCCCTCTGCTTCTTTGTTTCTCCTTACCATAAGCACTTTATCATTATCAGGTATTATAATGGTATCCTTATCATTGGCTTTTACACTAAACCCTTTATAAGTGAACACTGGTTGAAACATTAGGTAATCTCCTTTTTCAATCAACATAATGCTGATGTCAGGTTGTCCTTCTTTCGTTTCTTTTATTAAATACGGGGCAAAAGAAACTTTATAATCATTAGAAAGCGGAAGCACCATTTCTTTTAAAAGAGAGGGCCACTGGCCGTTGGGAATGTGAAGAACATTCCTGAATTTTTCCGCAACTAATATGTGTTCAGGTTTCTCCCACAGGTAAAAAGTTTTATCATGCAAAAACAATAAATCGCTTGCAGAAAGATTTTCAGATAGTTTTATTTTCTCCTGATCCAAAATAACATAGCTTTCCATTAGTTGTTCCTCTCCCGAGGAAGTAATCGAAAATTCAATGGAAGGTTGCATTGTAGATAATTCTATTACTTCCAGATTTTGAGTGGTAAATGTTTTGCCGGCAGGCAAACGAAAAACCGGTTTATCCTCATTTTCCAGAAAGATCCGTTTTAGCTTAGGATGAATAAATTCTGCAATCAACATTTTGGTTTCTTCGGGCAATTCTTCATTTTCTTCATGAATAATATTTTCCCAAAAACCGCTGAAAGGAGAATTTCGATTTAAATATTTATTGATTTCAGATTGTTGCAGCTTTCTGACATGTTGTAATAATCGCTTATCATTTTCACTAAATCCATCTGTATTAATATATTTTCCCAAATCCAGTTTCTCTATTCGCCCAATAAATTTTTGCTCTTCAGCATCATATTCTCCCTGTACCGCATCTATAGAAATAAAAGGAAATGACTTTTCAGTGAAATTAAAAACCAATGTAACCTGTTTGTTGTTTACCGGTAAAACTTTGGTTTCTATTTCAGCAATCTCTGTTTCTGCCTCTTTTTGCACACTGGTGTTTACAGGAAACGACACCCTTTTTATAGAAGTATCCAATACTTTCAAAAAGGGCTTTCCTTCTTTATAAACAAATTCAAATTTTCCAGCGAGATCATCTTCCAGGCTATAACCATATCCTTCAAGCAATTTATTTTTTTCTTTATCGCGGTTACGGATACTGTCGAAATAATGTGGCCCCCAGTTGTTGAGCAATTGCAGGAATAAAGCGGTTTTATGCTTGCATAGCAAATGCTCTCCTTCATTGCACGTGCAGGAGGTATCAAAATTTCTTTCTTCATTTTTTTGCAAAATGAGATGATGCATTTCCCCTTCATTTTCAAGTTCAGCTTCCACTTTTTCATTGGCTGCCTGCAAAATATTGCATTTGTTTTTTCGAAGTATATTTTCAGCAGCAGTATAGTTCTCCATCCCAGCCAACATACGGATCATCTTAAGATCAATAAATTTTATTTTAGCTATCGTATGCTTTTGATTGTATTCAGGCACTCGTTTTGATGAATCTAATAAATTTTTGTCTATCAGATCCTGAAGTTGCATCAATGCAGCGGCTTCATGGCGACAGATATCGCTTAAATTGTAGGGACAGGAACAGCGAACGGTAAATGTTTTTGGATCGTCATATTTTTGAACTTGTACTCTGTAGAATGTAGTATAACTATCATCTCTTACCCTGAAATTGATAGAATGCATCAGTTCATCATGATCGGTCAGTTCTACAAAACGTTGGGAATATATTTTTTTTCCCCGCCGTATTACTTCATCGGTTCCTGAATTATAAATATATTTAATAAAAAAGGGTAGCGCCAAAGATTAATTTTTAAAGTTAGAAACGCATTTTTTACAAATGATAATTGCGAAAAAAGCAATTTGCAAAAATAAGCAAAATTTGAAGGAGGGGAAAGGCCGGGAAGAACAAATATGAACTCAGAAATAAAAATTATGTTATTTTAAACTTTCTAATTGGTAATATCTACCCTATTATAAGCCGGCCATTAGCATAAAGACTTAAGATATTGGCATTGTCTTCTGATAAACAAAACCGGATGTCTTTTTCCAGCCCGAAACCCATAAGACGCTCGAAATGCGATGCATTTTTTTCTTTCAAAAAGTCAAATAAATTTTCTTTCGCCTGTAAATAAAGAGTTTCAGCTATTTGGGAAGCATCGCAGTTGATTTCTAAGTTCTCTTTTACCCTATTAATTACAGCTCCTGCAAAAAGTGTATCTTCTATGTTGACACGATTTTTCCATGCGGCGCACGCAAGAATTACATTTGTATTTTGATGTAAAATATAATTGCACACAGAAGATATATTGCAAAATGAACCGGTGATAATGGTTTTTGCATTGGCATTAAGGGCAATGTGCAATAGCCGGGTACCATTTGTAGTGGTAAGTATCAATGTTTTTCCATTAATAAATTCTTTAGTGTATTGCAAAGGAGTGTTTCCGTATTGCAGCCCTTCTGCTATTCTTCCATCTCTTTCACCGGCTGTAATCGCTTCCATTTGTTTTCCCAGCTTTATGCAACCTGCAACACTATCTACAGGAATCACGGATTTTGCGCCGTTATATAATGCAGTCGCTATAGTGGAAGTAGCTCTAAAAATATCAATTATAACTACAATACTGTTGCTTATATCATAAAGTTTTATCAGCGAAGGCGATAGAACCGTATTTAAAACAGGAGAATTATTTTTCTTTGGTATCATTTGTACAAAATCTTAAACAGGTTTATTTTTTATAAATCCTTATTATTCGAAAGGCATTTTTACCACTTTTGTCAATATTAATTTATCCCTCACTTTTACAAAAACTTCTGTGTCAATTTTAGAATTATTAATATCTACATAACCCATGGCAATAGCTTTTTGAAGTGTGGGCGATTGTGTTCCACTGGTAACACAGCCTATCACTTTGCCTTCTTTATTTTGAATTTCGTAACCATGGCGTGGGATACCTTTTCCTATCATCTCTAATCCAACTAATTTTTGTTTTATTCCTTCGCTCTTTTGTTTCTCAAGAATATTTTTTGCTGTAAAATCTTTTGTAAATTTTGTGATCCAGCCTAGTCCCGCTTCCAAAGGAGTAGTTGTATCATCAATATCATTTCCGTAAAGGCAATATCCCATTTCGAGACGAAGTGTATCGCGCGCTGCGAGGCCGATTGGTTTTAAACCATGAGATTTGCCTACCTCAAAAATTTTATCCCAGATAATATTTGCATTATCATCCTTGTTTTCAAAATATATTTCTATTCCACCAGATCCTGTATATCCTGTAGCACTTATCAAAACATTTTCAATGCCAGCAAATTCTCCTTTTATAAAAGTGTAATATCTCATATTCAAAATATCAATATCGGTAAGGGGCTGTAAAATTTTTGTTGCATTGGGGCCTTGTATGGCCAATAAACAGGTTTTATCAGAAATATTATGCATCTCTGCATTTTCAGTATTGTGTTGCGATATCCAATCCCAGTCTTTCTCAATATTTGACGCATTTACTACCAGCATGTAAGTTTTGTTCTCATCAATGCAATATACAATAAGGTCGTCTATGATTCCTCCTTTATCATTGGGCAGGCAACTATATTGAGCTTTTCCGGCAGCCATTTTTGAAGCATCATTACTCGTTACCCGCTGTATAAGATCAAGTGCTTTATCACCTTTTAAAATAAATTCTCCCATGTGGCTCACATCAAAAACGCCGGCATTTTTTCTTACGGTTGTGTGCTCATCATTGATACCTGAGTAACTAATGGGCATATTGTAACCCGCGAATTCAGACATCTTTGCGCCTAATGAAATATGCTTTTGGGTAAAGGGTGTACTTTTCATAATTTGTTTTAAACAATTCGAAATTAGGAGAGAAAGATGTTAGTTATCAGTTATCAGTTATCATTAATCAGTTATTTATCAATCAAGACAATTATTACCCATCACTTATCTTTCAACACCAATTCACAACAACTTTCCTGCTACTACTTTTTGTAATTCATCATGAATTTTTCCATTGGTAGCAATAATTCCAGGCTGAAATGGTGAATAAGTTTTCCCCTCTAAGTCAGTTACTTTTCCTCCCGCTTCCTCTACTATCAAAAATCCTGCAGCACTGTCCCATGCATGGAGTTCATGCTCATAAAAACCATCGAATCTGCCGGCAGCTACCCAACACAGGTCAGTAGCTGCGCTTCCAAGTCTTCTTACAGGAACCCCTCTTTTTATTAATTTAGAAAATACCTGTAATGGCCCGTTTGGCTGGTCTAAATAGGTGTAAGGAAAACCGGTAACGAGGCAACTTTTTAAAACTTCGGTTTTATTGCTTACCGAAATTTTATTGCCGTTCAATGTAGCTCCTTTGCCTTTTTCAGCAAAGAAAAATTCATTGAGTAAAGGATTGTAAACTGCACCCATGTACATAGCACCTCTATATTCAAGTCCAATACTTACGCAACAAATAGGTATGCCGTTGGCAAAATTAACAGTACCGTCAATTGGATCAATAATCCATTTATAATCGCTTGCAGAAAGCTTTTCATCACTTTCTTCACTTACAATGCCGTGTTCAGGAAATGCTTTTTTTATTACTTCGCGGATAGCCCTGTCCGAAGCATGATCTGCTTCAGTAACCAGGTTATTAATTCCTTCTTTATGGCTGATTGCAAATTTACCGTTGAAAAAATGTTTTAATTGATTGGCGCCGGCATTTGTGGCATCTATTAGTGTTTGTTTATACATTTTGCAAAGATTCAATAAATTGTTGAATTGATAAATTGTTGTTTGGATAAATTGTTGCATTGGTAAATTGTTTAATTGGTAAATTGCCGCTTTTAATTATTATTTAAACATCAAACCCCCGATAACTATCGGAATAACTAATCAACGATCTCCTTGCAACTTTCTATCATCATAGTAAATTATAACGTTAAATATTTTTTGGAGCAATGCCTTTTATCTGTGACAAAGGCTTTGAAAAATATAGATGGAGAAATTATTGTGATTGATAATAAATCAGACGATGATAGTTTTTCATTTTTTCAAAACAGGTTACCTCGAGTGAAATTTATCTGGAACGAAACGAATGTAGGTTTTGCCAAAGCCAACAACCAGGGATTGCACCTGGCAAAAGGAGAAATCATTTTATTCTTAAATCCTGATACTATAGTTCCTGAAGATTGTTTTGAAAAATGTATAGGATTTATTAATAAGAATAATTGCGCTTTAGGAACAAAAATGCTTGATGGCGCAGGGAATTTTTTAAAAGAAAGTAAAAGGGCCTTTCCATCTCCACTCACCTCATTTTATAAACTCGCCGGATTCTCCAGATTATTTCCACATTCAAAGATTTTTGCAAAATATCATCTTGGAAATTTAAGTGAAAATGAAAACCATTTGGTCGATGTTCTGGCAGGAGCATTTATGATGATCCCCCAAAAGATCCTTGATAAAACGGGCGGTTTTGATGAGGATTTTTTTATGTATGGGGAAGATATTGATCTGAGTTTCCGCATCCAAAAAGCAGGATTTGCTAATTATTATTTTGCCGGCAGCAGCATTATCCATTTCAAGGGCGAAAGCACTAAAAAAGGAAGTCTTAATTATGTAAAAATGTTTTACAAAGCCATGAGCGTTTTTGTAAAAAAACATTATGGAAGCAGCAAGTCGGGATTGTTTAGTTTTTTTATACACATAGCTATTTTTTTTCGTGCTTCGTTTTCTGCTATTTCCCGGTTATTTAAAAGAAAAAAGTCGCAAAAATTAAATAAAATGAGTAGTAACAATAAAATCATTGTTGCAGGAAGTATAGATGAATACAGAGAAGTAATTCCCTTATTGGAAAATGTAGGAATGAAAGAGAGAGTTTTGGGAAGGGCAGAAACGGATGGCATCAAATGCGACGATACCATTGGGTCGTTTGATAATCTGGAAAAGATATTACAACTTCATTCCATAAAAGAAATTATCTTCTGTGAAGGGAAACTTTCTTACAAAAAAATTATTGAGGCAATGCCAAAGATTCCGAAAAATATTTCCGTAGAACTTTTTTCAAACGGAAGCCACGCTATTATCGGGAGCAATGATAAAAATATAGCCGGTAATATTATTTTGAAAAATTAGGATTTATTGGGACAGTTCACGTTATGCCACAACTGAGTTTGGAATATCATAAAAAATAAAAAATGGTTTATATCTAAAATAAAAAATATATGCTTCCTGAAACACAGGGCCAACTTGGTTTTCCAATTACTATTCAGCGTTATTTTTCAAAAAAAAGCCTCAAAAATTAAAAAATATTTTATCAACGGTAAATTTTTTTATACAATTAATCTGTACATTTAAACTTTTAAATTCAGTTTTTCGATTGTTACTATTTACTGATTTGAAAAAATAAAATTCAATAATTTTAATCTTTAGCAACTACCATTTAAAATCTATCCCGATAGCGATCGGGCCAAAATTAAATTTTTGTAAATGAAACTTACCACGCGATTGCAACTTTCTGCCATGATGTTTCTTGAGTTTTTTATTTGGGGTGCATGGTTTGTAACTCTTGGCACTTTTTTAATAAATAATCTTCATGCAAGCGGTGCAGAAACCGGGACCGTGTTTTCAACACAATCGTGGGGAGCTATTATTGCTCCGTTTATCATTGGGTTAATTGCAGACAGATATTTCAATGCAGAAAAAATTCTTGCTATTTTACACATTGTGGGTGCGGTGCTCATGTATCAGATGTTCAAAGCTACCGATGTAGCTGTTTTCTATCCTTATGTCTTAGGGTACATGATATTATTTATGCCTACGTTAGCATTAGTTAATTCAATTTCGTTTAATCAAATGAAAGATACTGAGAAAGAATTTCCGCCTGTAAGAGTTTGGGGTACCATCGGTTGGATAGTTGCGGGGCTGGCGATTAGTTTAGTTTTTGTATGGGATTCGGCAGGAAGCATACAAGCGGGTTTAATGAAAAATACTTTTTTAATGGCTTCAATTGCTTCTTTGATTTTGGGGTTATTTAGTTTCACATTGCCCAAAACGCCTCCTAAAATAGCCAAGGGGACTAAAGTAAAAATCTCAGAGGTATTAGGCCTGGATGCTTTAAAATTATTAAAGGATAAAAATTACCTGATATTTTTTATCGCGTCTATTTTAATTGACATTCCATTAGCATTTTATTATCAATATGCCAATCCCTATCTTACCAATATCGGAATGACCAACGCAACCGCGAAAATGTCTATAGGACAATTTTTTGAAATATTTTTCTTATTGATGCTTCCATTCTTTTTCAAAAAATTTGGATTCAAAATTACAATTATGGCTGGCATGCTGGCCTGGGCTATACGGTATGCTCTATTTGCTTATGGAAATACTGGTGATCTTACATTTATGCTGATAATCGCTATTATTTTACATGGCATTTGTTATGATTTCTTTATGGTATCAGGTCAAATTTATACGGATGCCAAAGCTGGCCCAAAAATTAAAAGCGCTGCCCAGGGATTGATCACCCTGGCGACTTATGGAATTGGAATGCTGATTGGATACGAAATTGCAGGATTGATAAAAGATGCTTACACTACTACCTCAATTGTAAATGGTGTTTCCACCGCTGTATCTAACTGGAAAATGATCTGGATTATTCCTTCTGTGATTGCACTTGTCGTATTTTTATTGTTTGCTTTTTCATTTCATGATAAAAATGAGAAACCTGTGAATCAAACTATCAATGTATAACATGGAAACAAAGCAAAGCAGAAGAACACTGATTAAAAATTTGGCTTTGGGCGTATCAGCTTTGGCAATAACTCCTGCTTCTGCGCTGGCTTCTTATAGTGAAGCTGAAAATAAACGTGAAAGGAAATTGAAATTGAAAGGAAATATTAATCATTCAGTTTGCAGGTGGACGTTTGGATATCTTTCTTTGGATGAATTATGCAAAGCGGTAAAGAAAATAGGATTCAATGCAATTGATTTAGTGAAACCACAGGAATGGTCTATACTTCAAAAGCATGGTATTTATAGTTCGATGTGCTATACTACCGGCGATAATAATCTATATAACGGACTGGATAATCCGATTTATCATGAACAATTGATTAAGGAGTATCTGGAAGTAATCCCATTAATGGCAAAGGCAGGGTATAAAGATCTGATTTGTTTTAGTGGTACCCGTAAAGGAATGGATGACGATACCGGTATGAAAAATTGCAAAGATGCTTTGGAGAAAATATTGCCTCTCGCAGAAAAAAACGGAGTTACCATGTCGATGGAAATTCTTAACAGTAAAATTGATCACAAAGATTATATGTGCAATCATGTGGAATGGGGTGCGGAATTATGTAAACGTATAAGTTCTGAAAATTTTAAATTGCTTTTTGATATATATCATGTGCAGATTCAGGAAGGTGATATCATAAGGAATATCAGGGATTATCATCAGTATATTTCTCATTTTCACACCGGCGGTGTTCCGGGCAGACATGAGATCAACGACACGCAAGAGTTGTATTATCCGGCAATAATGAGAGCTATAGTGGGTACAGGTTTCAAAGGTTATGTGGCGCAGGAATTTATTCCAACCTACCCCAATAAATTAGATTCATTGAGAGAAGCGATTAAAATTTGTGATGTGTGATTAGCTAATTAGGCAATTAAAACCTTAAACGGATTAACTAATAAACCAATAAACGAATTAACTTTTAGAATTATGGCACAAAACACTTACGATGCAATTGTAATCGGCTCCGGAATTTCCGGCGGATGGGCTGCAAAAGAGCTCACCGAAAAAGGACTTAAAACTATTATGCTCGAAAGAGGGAAAAATATTGAGCATATAAAAGATTATGTGAATGCTACAAAAGGAATCTGGCAATTTCCTCACAGAGGAGGCAGGACACAGGAGATGATTAAGGACTATCCAGTATTAAGAAGAGATTATCCATTAAACGAAATGAATCTTGATTGGTGGGTAGATGAAAAAGAAAGTCCTTATACTGAAACAAAACGTTTCGACTGGTTCAGGGGTTACCATGTAGGCGGTCGCTCACTTTTATGGGGAAGACAAAGTTACCGCTGGAGTGATCTTCAATTTGAAGCCAATGCAAAAGATGGAATTGCTATTGACTGGCCAATCCGTTATAAAGATATAGAACCATGGTACACTTATGCTGAGAAATTTGCAGGTATAAATGGCGGAAAGGATGGCTTGCCACAATTACCTGATGGATATTTTATGCCGGCGATGGAAATGAATTGTGTTGAAAAAGATGTAGCTGCAAGGATCAATGAACATTATAAGACCAAGCGAATGATCATGGGGCGCTCGGCTAATATTACACAGCCGATACAGGAGCGCGTAAATTGTCAATACAGAAATAAATGCTGGCTTGGTTGTCCGTTCGGCGGCTATTTCAGTACTCAATCTTCTACGTTGCCGGCGGCCATGAAAACGGGAAATCTTACTGTTCGTCCCTGGTCAATTGTTACAAAAATTTTATACGATAAGGATACGAAAAAGGCAACAGGAGTGGAGATTTTGGATGCGGAAACCAATAAAACCTACCAGTATTTTGCAAAAATAATTTTCCTAAACGCATCTACGTTCAACAGCGCATGGATTTTGATGAACTCCGCCACCGACATCTGGCCTGATGGATTGGGCAGCAGCAGCGGTGAGTTGGGCCATAATGTGATGGACCATCATTTAGGGGTTGGTGCTTCAGGAATGGTAGATGGCTATGATGATAAATATTATTACGGAAGGCGTCCCAATGGCATTTATATCCCCCAATATCGTAATATATTGGGCGATAAGAGAGATTACATAAGAGGCTTTGGTTACCAGGGTGGTGCCAGCAGGGAAGGATGGAGCCGTAATATTGCTGAAATGCAACTCGGGGGGGATTTTAAAGATGCACTGGCAGAACCAGGACCATGGACAATGGGTATTGGGGGTTTCGGAGAAATACTTCCTTACCATGAAAACAAAGTTACTTTAGATAAAAATAAAAAAGACAAATGGGGTCTTAATGTTCTGGCTTTTGATGCTGAATGGAAAGAAAACGAAAGAAAAATGAGAATTGATATGAAGAATGATGCAATAGAAATGCTGGAAGCAGCAGGAGTTAAAAATGTAACCGGTTTTACTGGGGATGGAACTATGGGTAGGGGAATTCATGAAATGGGAACGGCCAGGATGGGGAAAGACCCAAAAACCTCAGTGCTGAATAAATGGAACCAGGTATGGGATGCTCAAAATGTTTTTGTTACGGATGGCGCTTTTATGGTTTCTTCCAATTGCTGTAACCCTTCACTGACTTATATGGCGATGACAGCGCGGGCTGCTGATCATGCGGTAAGCGAATTGAAAAAAGGGAATATTTAATTCAAGTGTTGGCAAACCAATAAATAATGCGAACATCTAAAAAGATTCAAACTTAATTTTAAAACTACATAATTATGAAAAGAAGAGAAGCTGTACAATACATCTCACTCCTTGTAGGAGGAACTATAGTTGGAGGGACCGCTTTTTTATCAGGATGCAAAAGTAAAACAGGCGTATCAATGACTTTTACTGATGCTGATATTTCATTGCTCAATGAAATTGCCAATACCATTCTGCCTGATACGAAAACACCAGGCGCCAAAGCGGCTAAAGTAGGGCAGTTTATGACCGTTATGGTAAATGATTGCTACGAAGCCCCTGATCAAAAAATGTTTCACGAAGGATTAGTCAAAATCGATGAAGCATCCAAAGATAAAAATGGCAAATCATTTATGGAAAGCACTCCTCAGCAACGGCACGATTTACTGGTAGATCTTGATACAAAAGTAAAAGACTACAATAATAAAATCAACGAATATATCAATTCGCTAACTCCTGATCAAAGAACACAAATGAAGATTCAGCAAGACTTTACGGGTTCCGATCCTTTGGCCGATAAGAGACGCCAAAATCCTGTATATTATTTTCAGATGATGAAAGAACTTACTTTACTTGGTTATTTCACTTCGGAGATTGGTTGTACACAGGCCATGCGTTATGTAGAAAGGCCTGGTAGTTATAATGGCGATCTTCCTTATAAAAAAGGAGACAAAGCATTTGCTTAAGCCGAATCAATAATTTTCCTTTTTTTGGAATCTATTCTGTATCTAAAAATTCCTCTCTGTTTCATGCGGAGAGGAATTTTTAAATAGAAAATTAATTATTTTTTGCAACTAACCCCAAAGGCAAAACCGTTTTACCACATACTTCGTTGAGCAAGGCGCCAGCGCCTGTATAAATAGCGGATCCTCCGCAAATAATTCCTTCATAGCCCGTAAAAGTTTTTAGGAAAGTATTGCCACTATATTCGCCTAACGCCAATAAAAAATATAAAATGGTTAACGTGGCAAAGATAAATTGCAATGAAACGCTGATACGAAGGGTGCCTAAAAAAAGTAGGCCGGTAAATATTCCCCACATTACCAGATAAGCTACCATGGCACTTTCCGAAGCGGGCGGCACCCATCCAAATTTTGGAATTGCAATTAGTGCAACTAGTGTTAGCCAAAATGATCCGTAAGAAACAAAAGCAACAAAACCAAAAGTATTGTTCTTTTTTGCTTCCATAATTCCTGCAATGATTTGTGCGATGCCGCCATAAAAAATTCCCATTGCCAGGATCATGGAATTCATTTCAAAAATCCCCGCATTATGCAGATTAAGTAAAACGGTAGTCATTCCGAATGCAAGAAGCCCGAGCGGCGCCGGGTTTGCAGTAGTATCTTTAATAATGATTGTTGATTGGTCCATAAGAATTGGTTTTTAGTTTTAAATTAGGGTTAAAAATATCAATAATAATTCGAATTTATTAGAAAATTCTCCTTGCAGAAAGAAAAATTTTGTGCAGGATCAAAAGTATTAATTGCTGAAGTTGCAGATTTCGTAATTATTGCTTTATATTAAAGAAAACAGTTTTCGAATTCTTATTCATAGGTTTGTGTACATACCTTTTATTCATCTTCTTTTTAATTTTTTATTGTACCCAACATGAAAAAATTTTTATTTTTTTGTTTTCTTTGCCAGCCAATACTGGTATTTTCACAAAGCAATACAAGCCATTCCGCTGTTACAAATTCACAAACATTCGGTTACGTTGATGGAATAAGAATGGATAGTCTTAATGCTGAATATGCCGTATTTGATTGGAATACCAGGAGATCGTTCTTTGATTATGGACAATCAATAACCAGGAAAAAGACAAGAGTCACAGATGAGAAAGGAGAACCATTGATGTTTGCAACGCAATCTTATTCTTTCATGCTTAATTTTTTATATTTTAATGGATGGCAGTTTAGTCAGGCTGAGTTTAAAGCAGATAGGTTCATAGTGAAAAAACGCCATGATAAATAATATTTTTTTGAGGCGCCTTTGGTATTTTAAGAAAAAGTGAAAGAATAAGATTCAGGTTTTTACTATAATTTTTTTGGTAAGGATTTTGTACTTTTTTTAAAAAATTTAAGTTATGGAACCATCGTCTAAAATTATGACAGTACCGCAAATTGCCCTCCGACTTGCTGAACTTTGCAACCAAGGAGAATTTGAGAAAGCCCAAAAAGAATTGTTTGCTGAAAATGCCGTCAGTATTGAACCTGAAGCTTCGGTTGGTTTTGAAAAGGAAACGAAAGGATTAGATGCTATTTTGGAAAAAGGAAAAAAGTTTGCTTCAATGGTTGAAGAAGTGCACA
>Ga0307373_10002083_pt1 | contig 36549 bp, 38 predicted proteins | sample OX2MG_FD_202534 | JGI IMG/M metagenome (GOLD analysis project Ga0307373, IMG submission 202534) | Soil microbial communities from Risofladan, Vaasa, Finland - OX-2 | ecosystem: Environmental > Terrestrial > Soil > Coastal area > Acid sulfate soil | place: Finland: Risofladan, Vaasa | collected...
AAAGCCGAAGGCATCGAGGTAGTGCTGGAAGATGGTAGCGCCCATCTTTTCGACCATAAACACGGCGCCGGTGTTGATGCTGTTTTCGAGCACGCCCGTCATGGTCTGCTTGCCATAGACGTTGAGATCCCAGTTGCGGAGCGGCACGCCGGAGATATAGACCACGCCGGTATCGACGTAGGTGGTATCGGGGGTGACCAGGCCCTCGTTGAGGGCCCCAGATGTCGTGACGATCTTCATCACGCTGCCGGGCTCGTAGAGGTCGGTGACGGCGCGATTGCGCAGAAGCGCGACCGACTTCGGGTCGTTCAGGTTCAGGGTGCTGTAGGCCAGGCCGGGGCTGGTCGCCATGGCGAGGAGCGCCCCGGTGGAAGGGTTCATGACGATGATATCGCCGCCCTGGGCGCGATGTTGCTGGATGGCTGCCGCAAGCCGCGTCTCCGCCATCTGCTGGATGTAGCTATCGATGGTGAGGACTACATCCTTGCCGGGCTGCGGTGCGATCGCGCTGTATCGGCCAAAGGGGATCGGCTGGTCGGTCGCATCGCGCTCATAGATCGTCTTGCCGGCTGTCCCCTGGAGGACCTGATTATAGGAGTCTTCGATTCCGGCAAGCCCGGTGTTATCGAGGCCGGTTATCCCGAGAATGGACGAAGCGATGTCGCCGTCGGGGTGCACCCGCTGCGAGTTCGGCACCTGGATAAGGCCGGGGACGGTTGTCATCAGGCTGTTGCCAAGGTCATAGTCGACGCTCCGTTTGACGAGGTAGTCGACCGTGCCGTTGGCTGCAGCGGCACTCTCCTGCTGCTGCAGCGTCGCTGCATCCAAGTTGAGGGCGGAGGCGAGCGCCTTCGCCCCGGCCGCGGCTTTGACCGGGTCCTGCCAGACGCGGGTGTTGATATAGATGTCCCAGGTGTCGACGCTGAGGGCGAGGACATTGCCGTTCGTATCGAGGATGGAGCCGCGGGGCGCGTAGGTCGTGTTGGTGCCGACGAGTTCGTTTTGGGCAGCTTTCGCGTATTTTGGATGTTCAATGACCTGCAGCTGGACGAGGCGGCCAAGGATAATGAGCGAAAAGGCCCCAAAAAATACAGCTGGCACCCAGACACGGCGGGTGCCGTGCCCACGATCAAGTGACATACCGGACGCGCCTCCCGCCAGCCCACCGCGGACGGCAGCTGGCGCCTTTGCTTTGCCTGTTAGGGCAACCAACCGATGAGTGATCGCCACCAGGACACCGGCAGCTGCGGCTTCGCGGCGGCCGGTGGGAGATACTCTGATGGGATCTTGGCCGGTTCGGGGCCGGCCACATCGACGTGCACGTAGATCGGGTTGGACGTGGGCTGCAGGCCGATCTCGCGTGCCCGGCGCTCAATCCGTCCGAGCGAGGTGAGCTGGGCGACATCGGACTCCAGGACGCTGATCTGGGAGCGCAGCGTGACGTCGGCGGCCTGCGATCGCTGCGCCTGGAAGCCCTCACTCGTAGCGATGCTGTTCTGGAGGACGGGCAGCATTGCCGACACACCGACCACCAGGATGGCGCCGACGACCCACCAGTTGAGACGGGACACGGGCGACGGCAGGGGAAGACCGCGGCGCGTTCCGCCGAGCGGATGTTGTATAGCTGCCATGGTCAGGCGCCTCGCCGGAGAGGGAGGCCCGCAGACGGAGCCGCCAGCCGCTCGACTACCCGGAGGACAGCACTGCGAGCGCGCGGGTTGCGGGCGACCTCTGCCTCGCCGGGGCGCAGGCCGCGCCGCGTGACAAGGCGCAGCGTGGCGCGATGCCCGCAGCGGCAGACGGGCAGTTCGGGCGGACAGAGGCAGTCCTGTGACTCACGGCGGAAGTATTGTTTGACCTTTCGATCTTCGAGGGAGTGGAAGCTGATGACGGCGAGACGCCCGGAGCGTCCCTCCTGGCCATCGGGCGATGGTCCAAAGCCGAGCAGACTGTGGGCTTGCGGGAGGACTGCATCAAGGCTGTCGAGTTCACCATTGACGCAGATCCGGAGCGCAAGAAAGACTCTGGTGGCGGGGTGGATTCGGTGGCGTCCTCTTGAACCCCCCACAGTCTGCTCGACGGCTCTGGCTAATTCCCACGTCGTTTCCAGCGGGCGTGCCCGCACCACCGCGGCCGCGATGCGGCGCGACTGACGCTCTTCCCCATAGGTGAAGAAGAGGTTGGCCAACGACGTTTCGTCCCAGGTGTTGACGATTTCGGCCGCGGTCAAGCCGTGGCCAGAACGGTCCATGCGCATATCCAGCGGCCCGTCCGCGCCGAACGCGAAGCCGCGCTCGCCATGGTCGAACTGGAGGGACGACACGCCGAGATCCATGAGGACCCCATCAACACTTTCGAACCCTTCCCGAGCTGCCAGCGTGGCGAGTTCACGGAAGTTCCCGTGCACAAAGCTGACCCGTCTCCCAAACGGCGCCAGCCTTGTGCGCGCGAACTCCAGTGCCTCGGCATCCTGGTCAATGCAGAGGAGACGGCCGCCCTCTCCTAATGCCTGTGCGATCGCGGTACTATGTCCACCAAGACCCGTCGTGCAGTCGATGTAGGACCCATCCGGCCGCAGATTGAGCAGCCGGAGCGTCTCCTCCAGGAGCACAGGGAGATGGGTCGGGGAAACGGTCATGACAACCACGTTACCCTGCCTCCGCGGCGAGCGCCGCATCCTGCACAGCCCAGGCATCCTTGTCCCAGTATTCGAACCATTCGCCTGCTCCCACGGCCACGACATCCTTCTTGAGCCCGGCGTGGGCAATGAGCGCCGCGGGGATGACCAGGCGCCCCTGGGCGTCCTTCTTGACTTCGTGAGTCTGGCCGAAGAACCGCCGCCGGGCGGTGCGGCCCGCGGAGGCCTGGGTGGGAAGGGCAAGAATCTCGGCATAGGCACTTTCGTAGCCCTCGCGGGTGTAGACCGCGATGCATCCGTCGGGGCTGGCAGTGAGGAGCGCGGGCGCCTCGAAGCGATCGCGAAACCGGGCTGGAATCGCGATGCGGTTCTTTTCGTCCATCTGGTGCTCGAACTGGCCGAGAAACACCGGTTATCTCCTCTGTTTCAGGGGGAACGGGGCATGGAATCCGGGTGAAGCAGTGAAGTCTTGGGATAGCCATCCACATTTCTCCACTTTTCCCCACCGGCAGAGCGTAGTCTTCCGTGACGACGGAGTCAACCATCTTTAACCCTGATTTGGTACCTCGCGCCGCGTTGGGTCCGCTGCACACTCGCGGTGCTCCGGAACATCTCCGGGCCGGGCATGGCCAAGGATGCCGGTTGCCCCTTAGGCTGGCGCTGTGACACGCATCGCTATCCTCGTCGCATCGGACAGAGGTGCGGCCGGCGAACGCCAGGACGCCAGTGGTGAACTCCTGGCCGAGCGCTGCCGCGCAGCCGGGCACCACGTGGTGCTGCGCGAAATTGTCCCCGACGACCGCTCAACCATCGCGGACACGCTTGCGGCCTGGGCGGACGAACGAATTGCTGACATCGTCATCACCACCGGCGGCACGGGCCTCACACCGCGGGATGTCACCCCCGAAGCGACGCGGGACGTGGCGGAGCGCGATGTGCCGGGGATCCCGACGGCGCTGACCCTCGCCGGTCTCCAGAAGACGCCCTACGCGGCGCTCACTCGCGGGATCGCCGTCACGCGCAAACAGACCCTGATCGTGAATCTGCCCGGCAGCCCTAAGGCCGTGGCGGAGGGACTCGATGTGCTCCTTCCCCTCATCCCGCACATCGCCGAGCTGCTGGCGGGGCCCCACGAACACAGCCAGGGTGCTCCATGAGGTTCGATGTCCTGACACTCTTCCCGGCGGCATTCACAGGCCCGTTGGACGTCTCGATCATCAAGCGCGCGCGCGAAGATGGGCTGATCGACATCCACCTCTACGACATCCGCGAGCACGCCACCGATCGGCACAAGTCTGTGGACGACTACCCGTTTGGAGGCGGACAGGGGATGGTGATGCGTGTCGATGTGCTGGACGCTGCCCTCGCACATGTCCGTGTCCAGGCGCCCGGGGCCGGCCTCGTCGTCTATCTCTCACCGCAGGGCGAACGGCTGGATGATGCGCTCGTGCGGGAACTCGCCCGCTCCCCCCGCCTGATCCTCGTGTGTGGCCGCTATGAAGGCGTGGACGAGCGCTTCATTGAGCACCGAGTCGACCGCCAGATTTCGATTGGTGACTATGTCCTCACGGGCGGCGAACTCCCCGCGATGGTGCTCATCGATGCGGTCGCGCGCCACGTCCCCGATGTGCTTGGCGACGAGGCTTCGCCGCAGGACGAGACGTTCGCCGGGGGCCTGCTCGAACACCCGCAATACACGCGGCCGGCCGAATACAACGGCTGGGGGGTGCCAGAGGTGCTGCTGAGCGGGCACCACGCCAACATCGAGAAGTGGAAGCAGGCTCAGCGGCTGGAGCGTACGCGGCAGCGGCGGCCCGACCTGCTGCAGCCCCCACCGCCGTGATCGTCGCGAACGTCAGTGCGTCCCTGCGACGATGCCCCGGAAGGTGTCGTTGGAGAGTGCGCCGGGGCGAGCGAGGCGGATGAGCCGGACCGCTTCGGGGCCTTCGATGCCGAAGGCACGGAGAAGGAGCCCGGCCGCCAGCCCACTACGGTTCATCCCATGGGTGCACATGGCATAGATATCGAGCGTTTCGCCGCCATGGTCCAGCGTGGCGGCGACCTCCGCGACGTGCGCCTCGAGGCGGTCGAAGTGCATGGGCCAGCTATCGAGGTCGAGGAAGACATTTGCGAACCAGCGCCCGGCGCGCTCGCGGTATATGGCGGGCATATCGCCGGCACAGTCGATCACCACGGCCCGGCGCAGATTGGCGAGGTCTAACTCGCGGCCGACATTGCTGTGCGCGCCGCCCATCCAGACGTTTGCCAGGGCGCCGGTGACCGCACCGGCCGCGAGGACGAGGCTCGCGCGCGGCACATCCGCGGGCGGATTGAGGGGCTCGGGGAGTTGTTCAAGCACTAAAGGACCTTGCTGCCGCGCACGCCACTGCCCGCACAAGCGCCAGCAGCGGCTGAAGGCGCCGAAGGCCAGAGTGCGCGGCCCCGGAGGGGCTATCCTGCGCTGGAAAGGATGTGGTGGAGACAGGGGGGCTCGAACCCCCGACCTCAGCATTGCGAACGCTGCGCTCTCCCAACTGAGCTATGTCCCCACAAAAGCCTTCGGGCCGCCTCCATCGTAGGGAGCGGCCCGATACTGGGTCAACTGAGTGAGGCTGAGCAGCCTAGGAGCGGTGGGAGGAGCCCCGGCCGATGCGGTAGCTCGTTTCGCCGGTAAATTCCTTCTCCTTGCCACACTTCTTGCACCGTCCGGGCGTTAGCTCGCCTCTTGGAGATTCGAGGACCCAGTGATGGACGCAATCCCCGACCAGTTGAAGCGCTTCAGCCTTGGACATGTAGAAATTCTCCCTCGACGCAATATAGAACTGGTTGCCGAGGGAGGAGATTCACCCGCCACCATCCTTCGGCCCGCGTCAGTGTAGTACCACCTATAAAGGCTTTCAATGGGTTATTCGCTTTCGTCCAGCATCCCCGGCAAAGGTGTGATGACGATGCGCCCACCTGCGAGAGAAATCTCCCTCACGACCTCGCCGATAGCCGGCACGAGCACCTCGCCGTGCGAAGTCTTTACCACGTAGACGTCGTTGGAGCCGGGCTGCATGACCTCCGAGAGGGTGCCGATTTCGCGCCCCTCTGCGGTGACCACGCGGAGGCCGATGAGCTCATGCACAAAGTAGGACTCATCGTCGTCCCGCAGGACTTCGGCGTCGGGTGTCTCGAGGAGCTCACCCCGCAAGGCTTCGACCTCAGCGCGATCGTTGATGCCGTCGAGCTTCAGGATCCAGGCTTCCTGATCGGGCCGTGCCCGCATGACGACGCGGCGGACGCCTGCGAGATAGAGTGGCCTCCCGCGCTGCAGGTTGCGGGCAGAGGGGGAAAACGCTGCGATGCGGAGTTCGCCCTTGAGCGCGTGGGGGCGGAGGACACGGCCAACGGCGGTGTAACCTTCGCGCGGTTCGCGGGGCGTGCTCGTGATATTGATGCGTTTGGGCGGGCGCGGAGGGCGCGCGGGAGCGGGTCCAGGGCCGCTCGCACCGGGATCGGTGTCGCCGCTCAGTCGCCGATCTCCAGGCCGACGCGCACGTCTTCCTTGACCGCCGCAACTTTCATCATGGAGCGCATGGAGGAGGCAATCCGCCCGCCTTTGCCGATGACCTTGCCCCAGTCGCCTTCGGCGACGTCCAGGCGGATGACAATGCGGTCGCCATCGTCGCTCTCGGTGATTTTCACCTGGTCGGGTTCGTCTACGAGTGCTTTGGCGAGGTACTCGATGACCTGCCCCATCATCGTCTCTGGCATGGTCAGGCTTTCGCTGGCGCGGCAGCCTTCGGGGCCGCGCGCACGGGTGCGGGCGTCGTGATCACGCCGGCGCGGCGCAGGATCTTTTCGGCGGCTTCCGACGGCTGCGCGCCCTTCGCAATCCAGGCTTTCGCCTTTTCGCCATCAACCTGGACGGCCGGCGGGTCGGAGTGGGGGTCATAGGAACCGAGCGTTTCGAGGAAGTCCCCATCGCGCTTATCGGGCTGGTTGGCCACAACGATGCGGTAGTAGGGGTGGTGCCTCTTGCCGATACGGCGCAAGCGAATCCGGATCATCCAAATCTCCTGGCATGAAGCCTCACTGCGGTGGGGCGAACAAACAATTTGCCCTTCATGCTACGACATGGGCCCATTATGCGCCCGCCGAGGCACGGGGCTAATTTCGCGCCAGCCCAACGACGGCGATTCGGGTCTAGCGCATGCCGGGCAGCACGGGAAATTTGCCGGTGCTCAGCGTTCGCGCGATCTTCCGCGCTTCGAAGAACTGCTTGAGAAGCTGGTTGACCTGCGTGGCGTCGGTGCCGCTGCCGCGGGCGATCCGCTTGCGGCGCTTGCCGTCGATCTTGTCGGGGTGCCGCCGCTCCCACTTTGTCATGGACATCACTATCGCCTCGGCCTTGTTGAAGAAGCTCTCATCCATGTTGTCGACGTCGAGCTGCATTTTGATCTTGTTGAAGCCGGGAAGCATGCCGACGAGTTGGCCGAGAGGTCCCATCTTACGCACCTTGCGGAGCTGCTCGACGAAGTCTTGAAGGTCGAACGTGCCCCGCTTCATCTTATCGGCGAAGCGGTCGGTGTCGTCCTCGCCCATGGATTCTTTTGCCCGCTCGATGAGCGAGAGCATGTCGCCCATGCCGAGGATGCGGCCGGCAAGCCGGTCCGGATAGAAGGCTTCGAGGGCGTCCGACTTCTCACCCATGCCGATGAACTTCACTGGCACGCCTGTAACCGAGCGGATGCTCAGTGCTGCTCCACCGCGGGCATCGCCATCCATCTTGGTGAGGATGAGCCCCGTTGTCCCGACTTTGTCGTGAAACTCTTTGGCGGCGGTGACGGCATCCTGGCCGGCCATTGCATCGGCGACGAAGAGCACTTCCTGGGGCTGGAGTTGCTTTCGGAGGTCGGCGACTTCGCTCATCATCACGTCGTCGATGTGGAGGCGGCCGGCGGTATCGACGAGGAGGTGCGTGGCGTTCATGCGGCGCGCTTTTTCGAGGGCGTTCGCGGCGATCACGGCCGGCTTCACAGACGTGCCCTCTTCGTGGACGGGGACGTCTAGCGCTTTGGCGAGCGTCATGAGTTGGGCGACGGCGGCCGGGCGGTAGATATCGCAGGCGGCGATCAACGGCCGCTGGCCCTGCTTCTTGAGAAGATTTGCGAGCTTGGCGATGCTGGTCGTCTTGCCGGCCCCCTGGAGACCAACAAGCATGACCACGGTGGGGGGCCGCACGGCTGTCGCAAGCTGTGGAGCGGCGCCCCCGAGAAGCTCGACGAGTTCTGTGTGCACGATATCGATGACCTGTTGGGCCGGGCTGAGGCTGCGCAGCACCTGCGCTCCGAGCGCCTTCTCCTTAACGCGGGTCGTGAATTCGCGCACAACCTTGAAGTTGACGTCGGCTTCGAGCATCGCCATACGCACTTCCCGAAGCGCCTGGTCCAGGTCCTCTTCGGTCACGACGCCACGCGACCCGAACTTCTTGAACGCGCCCTGAAGCTTGTCGGTGAGTGATTCGAACATGGAGTTAAGTGTACAGGGGGCGCTGGCAGAGCGCCCTCAACATCAACAGGCGCGCGGCCGGGCCGGCGAAAAGTCAGCCGGCGCGCAGGAGGTGTGGTTGGAGCATCCGCACTGGTGCAGCAGCGAACCCGGTCGGCGCTGCGCGCTCGGCCTGGAGTTCCGCTTCTTGGTCACCGTTCAATGCAGGTCCGAGACTGCCGAGCCGGACCGTGAGCGCGGTGGCACGCTCGAATATCCCGGGCGGAAGCTGGTGAGCGAGGAGAGCGAGAGCGTCGGCGGCGCAATGCAGCGGTTCGGCGCTGCGGACTCGACAGGACCGCGATTCATCCAGGGTCTCGACCTCGATCGACGCCAGGCGGAAGCTCTCACCGCGCGCCGCGAGGATCGTTTCGAGGGTGCCAAGGAGGCGCAGCAGACGCGTGCGCCGGTCATGCGCTGTCGCATCGCCGGAGAAGCTGCACGCGGCCGCGAGACTTTCGTCCCGCCACGGGGAGATGTGATCGACCGCGGCACATTCAGGGGCAATCGTCACGCCGCGGCGGGCGAGGCGGGCCGCGGTGCGGGCCGCCGCACGGGTGTCCGCCACCGCGGCGCGCACCGGATAGCCCGTCCAGGAACGGACGAGGGCTGCGAGCGAGGTAGCAGCCCCCAACTCATCCGCGAAGAGGGGCTCCAGCCCAGAAAGATCAATGACGAGATGTTCGCGCCCGGCGATCGCGACAGCGTTTGTCGCGCGCGAGCGGAGGATGGAAGCGGCGGACTCGAGCACGTCGAAGCATGCGCCGGCGTTGCCAGGGAGCACGGCGGCACCCGGACACCGCGCTTGTGCCGCCACGGCAGACATCCCGACGCGGACGCCGGCGGCAGCGGCCTCTCGCGAACATTCGTTAACCACCGCCGCATCGCCAGCACCGGCGAGGAGAATGAGGGGGCGGCAGCCGGCCGGCAATACGCGCCGGGCAACCCGGATAGCGAGATGCGGGAAGACGAGACAGAGGATGCGCATCGAAGCCCTCCAACGAGGTTCTTACATACAGAATAGAACATCTGTTCTACATGTCAAGCCCGCTTATCCCGTCCGTGCCGTCGCTGGAGGGTGCGGCCCGAAGCAGCCGCGAAGGACGGCGTGGTCCCCACGCACCTACAAGACGGCAGCAACGCGAATTGGCACGGCGACACTGCTCCGGACACGCCGCGACGCAGTCGAGATTCGACAGGTCGTGAGGATGGAGTCCGGCAGAGCGGGCAACACGGGAAGAGCCTGGCGGTTCCTCAGAGCCGGCCCAGTACTACTGCACGGCGAGCAACGTGACCTCGAAGATCAGGTCGGCGTTCGGCGGGATAGGCGCGCCGGGTGTGCGAGATCCATAGGCGAGGGCGGCAGGCACATAGAGGACACGCTTTCCGCCGACGCGCATGCTTGCGACGCCCTCGTCCCAGCCCTTAATCACCTGGCCGATGCCGAGTGTGAACGTGAACGGCTGGCCGTGGTCGAAGGAGCTGTCGAACTTCGTGCCGTTCGTGAGGACGCCGATGTAGTTCACCGTCACCTTCTGGCCGGTCTGGGGCATGGCACCGGTGCCGACGATTTCGTCGGTGTACTTCAGTCCCGAAGCGGTGACGGTTGGGTTGGGGCCGAGTGCGATGGTGCTCGCTGCCGGCGCTGCGGTGGGCGAGCCGCCGCCTGATCCGGTTGCGCTGGTCACCGGGGCTGTTGAGGCAGCCGTACTGGCGGCAGTCGGCGTGGCCGAACTGCTGCTCCCGCCGCAAGCACTCACGACCAGGACGGAAGCGGCCAGGGTGGGGCCGCCAACAAGCACAAGGAACGTTCTCTTCATCCTTCGAGCGTAGGACGGCCACTGCATATGGTCAGCACATAGAGCAAGTCATGGATGGGCGGGCGGCGCCCGCTTTCCCTGCGCTTGACACGCTGGACTGCGCGGCCGCCGCAGGCGAGGGTTTGTCCGTAGGCAGAGTCACCGATTCCTGAGGGCGCGGGCAGAGTGCGAGGATAAACATGGTGGCGGCTTTTGAGGTAGGGAGATGTCTCAGAGCCAGAACGTTCATGACCCCTGTCCACTCTGCGGGCGTGTGACGCGTGCGCATTCGCGCATCGTCATCGCCGACGTGGACACCGCCGTCCCACGGTGCGGACGGCCAACCAGGCATTCGACGGTTATCTGCCGCGACTGTGCCTTCGCGATGGTGTTGCGCTCGCACGCCGCCGCCCTCAAGGTCGCCGTGTGATGGCCGAGGGGGAAGGTCACCCCGCCAATCGTTGACTCCGGCCGGAGTGCGCAAGGGCGCCGGAGGACGGCTCCCGTGCGCGGTCGGCTCGACCGGCGTGTTACCGAAATGCTTCCTGAGTGGCTAGAATGGGGACAACACCAGTTGGTGGGACCAGGAGTCGAGCCTGGGCCCGCCGGCCGGCAGCCAGCCAGCCAAATCGGAGCAACGCCCCGGCTATCTTCTGCAGTGGCGAGCTATGGGTGAGCGATCCTTCCAGGGAGCAAGCATGATCAATGTCCTGGCAATGATCCTCGCGGGGGGCCAGGGAGACCGGCTCTCAGTGCTCTCGGAGCAGCGGGCGAAGCCGGCAGTCGTGTTTGGCGGGCAGTACCGGATCATCGACTTCGCATTGAGCAACGTCGCGAACAGTGGCATCACCAAGACGGCGGTGCTGACGCAATACCGTCCGCGGTCGTTGATCAGCCACGTGGGCGCAGGGCGTCCCTGGGGGCTCGATTCGCTCGATAGCTCCGTGCAGATGCTGCAACCCTACCTCGGCCGGGCGGACATGGACTGGTATTCCGGCACAGCGGATGCGGTCTATCAGAATCTCTACGTGATCGAGGAGTCGCGCGCGAGCGAAGTGCTGGTGCTCGCCGGGGACCACATATACCTGACGAACTACCGCAACATGGTGGCCTATCACCGCAGTCAGCAGGCGGATGCGACGGTGGCGGTGTATTCGGTGCCACGGGAGGAGGCGCACCGCTTCGGTGTCCTGGACCTCGATCAAAACGGCCGCATCGTCGACTTCCAGGAGAAGCCGCGGGAGCCCCGTTCGCCGTGGGTTTCAATGGGAGTTTATGTCTTCAACAAGGATGTGCTGGTCGAACAGTTGCAGGCAGACGCCGACGCCGGCGAAGCGAGCAAGCACGACTTCGGCCGCGACATCATCCCGCGGATGTTCGCCTCACATCGCGTCTTTGGGTATCAGTACCAGGCGTATTGGCGCGACGTCGGGACGATCGACTCATATTGGTCGGCGCACATGGACCTGCTCGCGCCGAACCCCCCGCTGAACCTCGACGACCCCGACGCGCGCCTGCGCACCGCGGGCGCCATCCTGCCGCCGGCCCGCTTTGGCGCGCGAGCGGACGTCTCGAATTCGCTCATTTCGCCTGCGGCAAGCATCCATGGGAAGGTCGTGCGGTCCGTCATCTCGCCGGGTGTGGTCATCGAGGATGGCGCCGAGGTGCGGGATTCGATCATCCAGCATCGCTGCGTGATCCGATCCGGCTCCGTCATCGACAGATCTATCCTGGACAAAGAGGTGAGCGTCGGCCGGGGCAGCATGATCGGCGACGGCGACGGCAACGTCGCGAACTTTGAGCGGCCCGACATCATCAATACCGGGATCAGCATCATCGGCAAGCGGGTGGTGGTGCCGTCGGGCATGCGCGTGGGCCGGAACGTTGTGATTGGGCCGGGAGTTCACGACGAGTTGCTGGACCGCATCGCGCTCGAGAGCGGTGCCTCCGTCCATCCGACGCAGATGCCGCTCCACCTGTTCGTCTGACGATGCAGCGCTTCAGCCTCGCTGAGGCACGGGCGTTGCTACCGCGGGTGATCCCCATCCTGGAGCAACTCCGGGCCTGTGCGCGGCAGCTGCGAGCGGCACAGACCACAGTGGAGTCAGCGGCCCGCGGCGCCTCTGCCGACGGTGCGCTCGTCGCCGACCCGTGGGGACGGCCAGCCGCACGGCGCCGGGCAGAGGAGGAGGCGGAGCGCGCCATCGCGCAACTCAAGGCCTGGGGCGTCGAAGTGAAGGACCCCGAGCAAGGCCTAATCGACTTCTACCACGAACGCAACGGCGAGATCGTCTACCTCTGCTTCCTGCTCGGAGAGCCGGATATCGCCTACTGGCACACACTCACCGGCGGCTTCGCAGGCCGGCGGCCGGTTTAGCGCGCAGGGGGTAGAATCACCGAAATCGCGGCGAGCAGGGGGAAACGTCATGCCGGAAGCGGGGACGCGCGACATCTTTGTCCAGGCCAACGGCCTTCGACACCATCTCATCGCCCGAGGCTCCCCAGGCACTCCGGTGGTGATGATGATCCACGGGCTCGCGGGCCAGGCGCACGCATTCGACGCGATCGCTACGCGACTTGCCGCACGATTCCATGTGTATTGCCTGGATGTCCGCGGGCGCGGGGAGAGCGACTGGGGCCCGGCAGATGGCTACCACACGCAGAACTACGTTGCCGATCTGGAAGCGGTGCGCGAAGCACTCGGCTTGCAAAAGTTCGCGCTCGTCGGCACATCGATGGGCGGCATCATCACGATGAACTACGCGCCAAAATACCCGGAACGGGTGACGCGGGCGGTGATCAACGACATTGGACCCGAGATCGACCCTGCCGGACTCGCCCGGATTCTGCAATATGTGGGCCAGGCGCCGGAGATGTTCCAGGACATGAAGGCCGTTATCCGGTATTACCGGGAGCACTATGCGCCCATGGTCGAGCACCTCGAAGAGGCACAGATCGCCGACTTCGCGAAGTGGAACGTGCGCCTCAGCGACAGCAGCCTTTATGTGTGGAAGATGGACCCTGCCGTGCGGGCGCGTGCCGCAGTGCCGCCGCCGGAACTCGACCCCTGGGAGGCGGTGAAACAGATCCGCTGCCCCGTGCTCATTATCCGTGGGGAGAAGAGCGATATCCTCAGCGCCGAAGTTGCCCGGAAGATGACAGAAGTGATGGCCGACGCACGCATCGTGGAGGTGCCGGGGACGGGGCACGCCCCGGTGCTCATCGAAAAGGAGAGCGTGGAGGCATTGGAGAGCTTCCTCGCGGGCTAAGCGCCAAGCGGCAGCCTGGGCCTTACGAAGGTGCCCGGCGGCTATTTCGGGTGGATGGGCGTGACCACACCAAGCCGTTGCTCAATCGCCTCGGTGCCTATCGCGTCACGAACAGTAAGCGGAGGCGGCACGACAGCGGATGCGCCAGAATATGGGGCGTGCGGCGCAACGCGGCGATATCCGACTCTGCGGCGCAAGAAGTGAGCCCTGATGCCGAACTCATTAACCTGTGTGAAGACTGGCCCGCACGAGGTGGCCATGGCCCAGATTCCGTACCCCGATGAGCCCGCCGCTGGGCAGGCGCTGGTGAGGACCACGCTGAGCACAATCTGCGGCAGCGACATCCACATCGTCGATGAGTTGCCAATACCCGCGGGTATCCCAATGGGTCACGAAGCCGTGGGAGTGGTCGAAGCGGTGGGCGCGGGAGTGACGGCGTTTAAGAAGGGAGACCGGGTGGCGGTGAGCTGCCTATCCTGCTGTGGGTATTGCGCGCGCTGCATGGAAGGCAACCAGTCCGTCTGCTCGACGTTCAACGCGCCGGGCAACCTGCTCTTCGGGGCGCAGGGCGAATACTTCATGGTGAACGGCGCCCAGACAACAATGGCGAAGATCCCCGACGCACTCGAAGACGAGCAGGTGTTGTTCACGACCGACATCATGTCTACCGGCTTCGCCGCCATCGAACGCGCCGGGATCTGCGTGGGGGACACGGTTGCCATCTTCGCGCAGGGTCCGGTTGGACTGTGTGCGACGGCCGGAGCACGCGCGTTCGGGGCGGGCACTATCATCACAGTTGAATCTATCCCGGAGCGCGCTTCCATGTCGAAGCGCCTGGGCGCCGATGTGGTGGTCGACCCGGCCCGTTCCGTGGCGGAGATCATGGCACTCACCGGAGGGAAGGGCGTCGATATCGCGGTGGAAGCGCTGGGCAAACAGGCAACATTCGAAAACGCTTGCAGCGTGGTGCGCATGGGGGGCACAGTCAGCAGCGTCGGTGTCTATGGCGGCCTGGAGACGTTGACGCTGCCCCTTGGGGGTTCGTTCATCCACCGCAAGATCGTGACCACGCTCTGCCCCGTGGGCACCGACCGCCTCACCCGGCTGATGGCACTCATTGCCGGCAACAAGGTGGACCTGCGGCCATTGCTGACTCACTCGATGAAGTTGAATGAAACGGTCGCGGGCTATGAGCTGTTCCGCCGCCGCGAGGGCGGCGTGTTGAAGATCGCGCTGCGGCCGTAGTAGAGTCCCCGCGTGCGCCCGGCGGAATTCGACGCAACTGCTGAGGAGGATGGCGTGGCTAACGATTCTGGCTCATTGATCCAGCATTACCGGCAGATGCGCGAGGATTTGCTCACGGCCGTGGGCGGGCTGAGCGATGAACTGATGGCCGAACCGTCGCTGGATGGCTGGTCTGTCAAGGATCACCTGTCGCACCTCGCGCTGTGGGATGACATCCGGGCCAGCGAAGTCGTGCGCATCTCGGCCGGCCACACCACCGCCTGGCTAATGACTCCCGAACAAAGTGACGCCTACAACGCGCTGGGGCACGAGTTAAGGAGAGCGCTCTCCCCGGAACAGACGAAGTGGGAGTTAGCAACGTCCAGGCAGCGACTCATCGACGCGATTTCGTCGGCTTCGACACGGGGATTGGACGCTTCGCTGTATGGCGAGGCAGGTCTAGATAGCTCACACGAAGCGGACCACACCGCCTGGATCACGCTCTGGCGGGCCGAAAGAGGCGTCTAGCCTTCGTCTCTAACCAGGCCGGAGCGCCAGGAGTGCAGGTTCGGAGGCGTCGAAGGCGGGGATGCGCTGATTTATCGTGCGCGCGATGCCGGCGGGCTCCACACCTTCGACGCGCCAGCGGACGAGGAGATGTGCGACCCACCAGAGCAGTGCCGCCCGGACAAGTGCGGGGAGCAGTGCCCATTCGCTGCCACTGAGGGGCCGAACCGACTGGTAGCCCCGGAGGAGAGCCGCAGCGAGTACCGGATCGAGGGGCTGGAACGGCATGAGCAGTGGTGCGATGTCGCACGCGAGCGCATCCCTGCGACTGAAATCGAAGTCGAGCACCCCGCTCAGCGAGCCACCCCGCACCAGCAAATTGCGAAGTGAAAAGTCGCCATGAATCGATTGCTCCCGGAGATCCTGGTAGTGGAGCCGTGAAAGCTCGTTAAGGTTGCGGATGCGCTGATGCCGGACCGCATCCGCGAGGCGGGCGTGATCCCGTGCGAACATCGCCAGGAGGCTTTCCCAGCTTTCCGCGCAGCCCGACTCCGCGATAACATCCAGGTCCCAGATCTTGCCGGACCCCGGCCGCTGGTTGTGGTTCGGATAGTCTTCGAGGTCGCGGTGGAGCTGTCCAAGCCAACGCCCGTTGAGTTCGCGAGCAGTGGCGGCATCAGCGGGCGCAGTGCCTTCGAGGAACGGGTGGATCGACCAGAAGCGGCCAGCGTGTTCGATCAGCGAAACACCGGACACAGCGACGACAGCCACCGGCACCGGCCAGCCCTTCGCTGCGGAAAATCGCATGAGGTCGTGCTCCCACCTGATCGAGCGAGCGCTGCGGGCAGCGTGGTAGCGCCGCACAACCAGCACGCGGCCGCCCTGCGCCACTCGCCAATGGCGGTTGACATTACCCTGCTCGATGAGCCGCGTGGAGCCGCCGCCGAGTCCGAAGGCGTCAAGCACGGGGGCCGGGACTTGCGAGCGTTCGGAGGGGTCCATCGGCAAACCTTCGCTGGGCTGAGGGTCATGGGATCGAGGATGTGGCGATGAAACGCTAACGGCCGGACGGTGCGGTCCTCTGTCGGCTCAGCCACTCATCAATGAGCCAGCGAGCGATGGACATTTTGCCGGGGATGTTCGGCAGGCTGTCGTGGCGGAACCATTGCGCATCGACGATCTCGGTGGGGTCGCAGACGATATCACCGCCAGCGTACCGGGCGTTGAAGCCAAGCATCAGCGAGTTGGGGAAGGGCCATGGCTGGCTGCGCATATAGCGGATGTCCGTGACTTCGACACCGACTTCTTCGCGGATTTCACGGGCGACGCACTCTTCCAACGTTTCGCCCGGCTCGACGAAGCCGGCGAGCGTGCTGTACATCGGGTTGGCGCCGAACGTGCGGCCGCGGGCGAGGAGCGCCTCATCGCCTCGCTCGATGAGCGTGATAACGGCCGGGGAGATGCGGGGGAAGCTGAGGAGGCCACAGGCCGGGCAGCGCCGCGCGCGCTCGCCAGGGGCGTCTTCGGTGGGTGTGCCACAGCGCCCGCAGAACTGGTGCGTGCGATGCCACTCGGCGATCTGCACGGCGCGTCCGGCCAGCGCCCACTCTTGTTCAGACACGTGCGGAAAGATGGCGAAGAGCGATTGGTGGTTGAAGCCATCGGGCTCGGAGCCCGGCGAATCAATCCCCGCAGCCCAGACAGGGATGCCATCGAGGAGCCCGAGGAAGTGTTCGTGGTCGACATTGAGGCCGAGGTCGCGTGGATGCACCGCCTCCGGGAAGCGGAGTCCGCCTTCGCTAGAGGTTACGACGACGGTGCCTTTGCCGACGCAGATCCAGGTAGCGTAGATCCCCGCGACGTCTTCAGGCGGAGTGATAAGGGACTGGAACGTGGGTTGCGGCATCGATAGCGACCTCTCTGGCAGTAGTCTACCAGCCGGGGTGCGGCGCATCTCGCCCGAAGGCAGTGGCGGGTAGCCGCGGCGAGCCGATTGGCCCGTCCCTCCCGGCCGGGATTGGCACGTGTGCGGTAGATCCAGGCCGGCTTCTATGAGCGTAGCCACCACAGTGCCGGTGGGCGGCGGCTGCGTTGCGAATTTTGGACCGCGCGAGGAGCTTGAGATGAAGTACGTTATGTTATATGAATCGACGCCGGAGGGGCTCGCGAAAGCGCGGGCGAACTTCCCTGCCCACCGGGCGCGCCTCGATGAGTTCCACGCGCGTGGGACGCTGCTGCTTGCCGGGCCGTTGATGGAGCCGGATGGACCGCTCGCCAGAACCGCGATCGGTGTCTTCACCAGCCGCGAGGCGGCGGAAGAGTTCATCAGCGATGATCCCTTCGTCTTGAACGGCGTGGTTGCGAAGTGGACGGTCAATGAATGGAACGAGGTCCTGGCGCAGCCGACGGCAGCTGAATAGAGAAACTACGGGAACAGAAACAAAGGCGCCCCCTCGAGAGGGAGCGCCCTGGAAGTGACGCGGGGCTGCTCGCCTACTTCTGAAGGATGTTCAGTGTGCAGGCCGAGCAAAGGCCGATGACGTGGGCCATGCCGACCTTCGAGCCTTCCACCTGGCGGGCACCTGCCTGGCCACGCAGGTGCCAGACGATCTCGGCAATATTGGCGACGCCGGTCGCGCCGAGCGGGTGGCCCTTAGAAAGCAGGCCTCCGCTGGCGTTGACGACGGTAGTGGTCTTCGGCTTGTAGGTCTTGTCCTGGAAGGGGGCGACGTCTTCCTGGTACTTCGTAGGGATGCGGTTGCCGATCCACGGGGCACCACTGGCGATATGCTTGCCGGCCATGCCCTCTTCGCAGAGGCCGAGGTTTTCATAGTGCAGCAACTCAGCGGTGGCGAAGCAGTCGTGCAGCTCAACCTGCGAGAGATCTTCCGGCCCGATGCCGGCCTGCTCGTAGGCGATCCTGGCGGCGTTGCGGGTGAGAGTGTTGATGTCGGGAAGCGTGAGGTCGCGGTCGGTATAGGGGTCACTGGTGAGGACGGACGCAGCGACCTTGATCGGCTGGGTGGTGTACTGGCGCGCCTTGTCCATCGAGCAGAGGATGGCGGCGGCGGCGCCGTCGCCCGTCGGGCAGCACATGAGGAGCGTGTTCGGGTAAGCGATCATGCGGCCGTTCATGACTTCGTCGAGAGGCGACTCTCTCTGGTACTGGGCAAGCGGGTTCTGGGTGCTGTGGAAGTGGTTCTTCACGCTGGCAAGGGCGAAGTGCTCCTGCTGCGTGCCGTACTGCTTCGAATGCTCCATCCCGGCCATGCCGAAGACGGCGGGCATCATATAGGAGCCAACGCGGCCTTCGAGGGATGTCGCGGGATCGCCGCGGGAACCGAGGAGGCCTTGCTTGCCCATCTGTTCGCTGCCGACCGCCATGACGATGTCATAGGCGCCGCTGGCGATGGCGAAGTAGGCTTCGCGGAAGGCTGTGGAGCCCGTCGCACAGGCGTTGGCGACGTTGATGACGGGGATACCGGTCTGGCCCATCTGCTGGAGGATGCGCTGGCCGGAGCCACTCGTCGCATAGAGGTTGCCGGAATAGAGCGACTCGATGGCCTTCATTTCGACACCGGCGTCGCGCAGCGCCTCGTGCCCGGCCTGGGCAGCGAGCTGGGAGACGTCGCGGTCCGGGTAACGTCCGAACTTGATCATGGACACGCCGATTACGGCTACTTCACGCATGGTTTCTCCTTTTCGTAGGTCGGATAGCGGGGTTCAGGCGGGCTGGAAGCGATAGGCGACGTAGGAATTGCCTTCGCGGTCTTCCGAGACCTTTTCGGTGAACATTTTCACTTTCATCCCGAAATTCATGTTCTCCGGCTTTGGTTCGATGCCGACGATGTTCGTATTGACGGAGACGCCCTCCGGGAGGTCGACGATGGCGGCGATGTAGGGGGCCTGCACATAGGGTGTGGCCTGGTGGATGATGGTCCAGACGTGGACTTCTCCTTCCGGGCTCAGCCGGATCGGCTCGAAGGGGCCTTCAGAGCTGCACTTTGAGCAGTACAGGCGCGGCCCGACGTAGTTGGTGTTGCACTTGGTGCAGCGGCTGCCGTTGAGAAAGTCCTTGTCGCGCGTTTCGCCAAGGGTGAGATAGGGGACGAGTGGACGAAGTTCTGGTGCTGCGGTCTCTGCCAAGCTGGATTCCTCTTTCTTTTTACGGCGGTTGACCATCGAAAGCGCGCACGCGGCAGATCCACAACCGTGGCTACGCAGCGTCATTGTTATGCTCGCGCAAAAGGTCGTCAACAGTCGTGCTCGAATCTGCCCGAATCTGAACAAACACAGGCAGCGGGCCGACAGCGAGCAGCAGATCTACGGCCGGTAGCCGCGGAGGCGCGGCCCGAGCTGCGTCGCTTCGATGCGATAGGCTTCGTGCACCCATTCGCAGAGGAGGGGGCGCGTCTCGCGCGGGTCGATGATGTGCTCAATGCCAAACACTTCGGCCGTGCGAAAGGGCGAGCGAACCGCGTTCATCTGCTCTTCCAGGCTGCGGCGGAGAGCATCGGGGTCAGATGAATTTGCGAGGTCGCGCCGATAGGCGGCCTGGATGCCACCTTCGATGGGCAGGCTCCCCCAGTCACCGCTCGGCCAGGCGTAGCGCAGGTTCAGGCGGCCAGTGTTGGCGTGGGCTGCGCCGGCCACGCCAAAGGCGCGCCGCAGGATGATCGTCACCCAGGGCACGCTTGCCTGGAAGACGGCAGCCATCGCGCGGGCGCCTTTGCGGATGGTTGCGGCGCGCTCGCCGGCCGTACCGATCACGAAGCCGGGCTGGTCCAGGAAGTTCACCGCGGGGACGTGGAAGGTGTCGCAGAGATCCACGAAGCGGGCCATCTTGTCGCTGCCATCGGCAGTCAGCCCGCCGCCATACTGGTAGGGGTCGTTGGCTATGACCCCCACAGGGTAGCCATCGAGTCGGCCGAAGCCAGTGACGAGCGAAGTGCCCCAGCCTCCGCCAATTTCGAAGAATGAATCGCGGTCGCAGACGGCCGCGAGTATTTCGCGGACGCGATAGGGGCGCCGCCGGTTGCGGGGGATAGCCGAAAGCAGCGACTCCTCGCGGCGCCTGGGGTCATCGTTGGGTTCGGCCCGCGGGGGCTGCTCCCAGGCGTTCGCCGGCAGGTAGGAGAGGAACTGCCGGATCTGGCGGAAGGCATCTGCTTCGGTTTCGGCGAGGTTGTCGCATACGCCGTTGTGATAGTGGATTTGGGCCCCGCCGAGATCCTCCTTGGTCACTTCTTCGCCCATGCCATGCAAGACCACCGGCGGGCCGGCGACGAAGACCTGGGAGCTGTCTTTGATCATGATGCTCCAGTGCGCCGTGACGACGCGGGCCGCGCCAAGGCCCGCGACAGAGCCCATCGCGGCAGCAACGACGGGCACTTCGTTGAGCATGCGCACGACCGTATCCCAGCCGGGGTTGGCGGGGATGTAGGTGTAGCCGGAGCCCTTGCTGCCGGTGTTGCCACCCCCCGTCGGACGTTCGATGAGCGTGCGCACACTGCCGCCACCACCGGTGCCATCGACGAGGCGGATGATGGGCATGCGCATTTCGTGGGCCATTTTTTCGGCGTAGACCTGCTTGCCGCCGATGGAGGCGTCGGCGGCGCCGCCGCGGACGGTGAAGTCGTCTCCACCGACGACAACGCGCCGGCCATTGATGCGGGCGAAGCCCATGACGAAGTTGGCCGGGCGGATAGCGAGGAGGTTGCCGTCGTCATCGTATTCGGCTTTTCCGGCGAGGGCGCCCGTCTCGGCGAAGGAGCCACGGTCGACCAGGCCATCGATGCGTTCGCGGACCGTGAGCTTGCCGCCGTCGTGCTGGCGCTGGATGTTGGCTTCGCCGCCCATTTCACGGGCGAAGGCGAGCCGCCGTGCGATTTCGGCGAGTTCGGGTTCCCAGGTCATGCGTGCGTCTCCCGAGGCAGGGCCGCGGGCCTGCTGCGCGCCGAAGACGTCAGCTTGCGGCGACGCGCCCGCGCCGTTCCAGATTCGCGAATCGTACCGCATGCGAGGCGGGGGAGGCGCCATTCGGCCTGATTACCTGAACACACCGAACAGGACGACCGGAAAGGACGCGGCTACCGGCATCGGCGACCGATGCTGCGACAACGTTCCCCGGATCAGTCCGGCGCGGGGTGGCGACGGGGCGGACCGACCGCAGGCTATCTTGAGCTTGTGCTGATTTTGGTGATTTTGAAGTTTATTCTTGAGTTTTCTAAGTTTTTCATTGACTTTCATTCTGCGCGGAGTAACAATATCCCTGTGGTCGCAAGATAACCTCAGCCAGCGGCCCGGAGGAACAGGATGGAACCCCTCGTCTACTACTTCGAACGAAACCATGAGGACTTCGTCCGCACCCGACGCGCCGCCGCTGCGCGCTACCACAGTGGGACTGGTTCGCCGGTGCTCGCTATGATCGCCCTGCTGGCTGCTTGCGCGCGGCGGAGCGCAGGGGCAATCGAACGCTGGGCCAAGGCGCCAGCCGATGGCACGACACCGGGCCTGCATCGTGCAACCTTCAACTAGAGAGGTCCCCATGGCCCGTTTTGCCGGTGCCTGTCCCAGCTGCGACGCGGCGATGGAGATCCGCCGCCTCGAATGCCCGGCCTGTGGCGTGGCGGTCGAAGGGCACTTCGATGCGGGCCCGCTCGCGCGGCTGAGCCGTGATCAGCTGGCATTCGTCGAGGTCTTCCTTCGCAACCGTGGGAAGATCAAGGATGTGGAAGAGGACCTGGGGATCTCCTATCCGACCGTGGTCGGAAAGCTCAACGATGTGCTCGTCTCGCTTGGCTTCGAAGCCGGCGAGGACCCGCGCGACGCCGAGCGCCGCCAGCACGTGCTCGACGAACTGGCGGCGGGACGCCTCAATGCTTCGGAGGCAGCGGAGCAGTTACGGGCGCTGGCGAACCGCGATGGCTGAACGTGACGACGAATTAGCGCGCGCCCGCGAGGACGCCCGCCGCGCCCGCGAAGAGGCAGAGCGCCTGCGAAATGAAGCACGCTCTCTCGAACATCGCCTGCGCGAGGAGGGGCGTCGCACCGCGCAGCACGAACGCGAAATCGCCCGCTCCATCCGCGACGAGGCGCGGCGTACAGCCGGCCAATTCATGCGCGGGGGGCCGCACGGCAATGCTGCGGGTGGGCGACGGGACGCGAGCAGCGCGCCCGGCGAGCAAACGGAGACGAGCTTTTCGCTGGAGGGCGTGCGTGCCATTGCGATCAAGCAGACCGCCGGGAGCGTCACGGTGCGGTACTGCGGCGAGGGAGAGACTCCGGGCGTCGCTTCGACCGGTAAATCCGCGCCGCAGCTCGAAGTGCGGCGTGAGGGAGACCGCCTGCGCATCGAGCTCAAGATTTCGAAGGGCTGGCTCTTCCGCAGCCGCCAGGGCCCGACGACGGTCGTGAGATTGCACCCGGGCATCGCGGAGGTGAACGTTTCGGTTGGCTATGGCGACCTGCAGGTGCGAGACCTCGCCGTGGAGCACAGCAAGTTGAGCGTGGGCGCAGGGACGATTACCACCTATTCGACCACGGGAACGATCGAAGCGGATGTCGGTGCAGGGAAGATCACGCTGAACGTGCACCGCGGGCGTGCCACCTGCGACACCGGCACGGGCGACCTGATGATGGACATCGCCGAAGTGGTGCCGGGCGAATACAAGGCGAACGTGGGCATGGGGCGGGTGGAAGTACGTCTGCCAGCGGGAGCCGCCATCCAGGTGGAAGTTGCGAGCGGCATCGGGAAGGCACGGAACGAATTCGGTGGCGCCTCCGCCGGGGCTCCATCGCGTCTGCGTGTGGATAGCGGGATCGGAGAAGTGGTCGTGAAGGTGCGCGACCCGGCCGCCGGTCCCGAAGCGCCACCGGCAGGTGGCATCCGGCCACAACGGCCCGGGCGTGCATCCGCAGCCGCAGGGCGGCGGCGTCACGAGGCCGACGAGAGACGCATCCTGCAGATGCTCGAGCAGGGCCGCATCAGCTCGCAGGACGCCGCGGACCTGATTGCGGCCCTGCAGGGCACCCCTGTGCGGATGACCGGCGACGATAGGGAAGAAGCGCCAGACGGCGAAGAGTGAAATAGGCGAAGCCCACCTCAGATCACGCCGGCGAACTGCAGGATAGCTGTTGTGGCATAGACCGCGGTGAGGACGAGCAAGACGATGGTGGTCGACCAGGCGAGGATGTTTTGGGTGCGGCTGTTCACCCAGCGCCCCATGATGTGGGGGTCGTTCACGATCTTGAGGGTGAGGATCAGGATCACGGGCAGGAGGATGGCGCCCACTACGTTCGGGAGGAAGAGGAGCACCAGCAGCGGCACGCCGGGGATCAGCACGGCGAGGGCGCCGATAGCGAGCAGTCCACCGAAGAGCCCGAAGAATACAGGTGCTTCGCGCAGGGGGCGGCTGACGCTGCGCTCCCAACCGAATGCTTCGCAGATGGCGTAGGCGGTGCTGAGTGGGAGGATGGCTGCGGCCATGAGCGAGGCATTGAGGAGCCCGATGGCGAAGAGACGCGCGGCAAAATTGCCGGCGAGCGGCCGCAGGGACTCTGCGACATCGGAGACGGTGTTGGCCGGCTGGCCGTGGACGAACAGTGTCGCTGCGGCGGTGACGATGATGAAGAATGCGATCACGTTGGTGATGAACGAGCCGACATACACGTCGATGCGGGCGGATTTGTATTCCCGTTCGGAAAGGCCCTTGTCCACGACCGCCGACTGCAGGTAGAACTGCCCCCAGGGGGTGATCGTGGTACCGATGAGGCCGATCAGCATCGTCAGGAAGGGCAGCGTCAGGTGGATGGTGGGCACGAATGTGCCGTGCGCGACGGACGGCCAGTGTGGCTGTGCCACAAACCCGGTGATCAGGTAGGAGATGAATACGAGCGACACGATCAGCAGGCCGATTTCGACCTTGCGATAGGTGCCGAACACGACGACCCCGAACACAACCAGGGCTGCGGGAGGGACCACGAGATAGCGCGAAATGCCAAAGAGTTCTGCGGCGGCGGCTATGCCCGCAAACTCCGCGACCGTCGTTGTGGCGTTCGCGACGAGAAGCGTGACCATCGCAAAGAGCGTGATCTTGACACCAAAACGTTCGCGGATGAGGTCGGCAAGGCCCTTGCCGGTGATCGCACCCATGCGGGCAGAGATCTCCTGCACCACCACCAGCGCGACGGTGACGAGGAGGAGGGACCAGAGGAGCGCATAGCCGAATTGTGCCCCGGCAAGGGAATACCCGGCGATGCCGGTCGCGTCGTCGTCGACGACTCCCGTGATGACACCCGGGCCGAGGATCGCAAAGATGAGCACGAGCCGTTGGATGGAGCCCAGGCGCATCATGGCGCGGCGGCCCGGGGGCCGGGCCTCCGGCGGCCCCGCTTCGCCGGCGTGCACCTGGCTCAACCCATCATCCGCCGGGCCCTGCGATGCCAGGACCGGGGTGTGACGAGGTCGAGCACGTCGTTCACGGTGACCGCTCCTTTGAGGTGCCCGTCGGAATCAACGACGGGGATGGCGAGCAGGTCGTAGCGCACGAGTTTCTGTGCAACTTCTTCGTCCGGGGCATCCACGAGCACGGTTTCGACGTCGGAGCGCATGATGTCGGCCACACGCGCGCTCGGACTGGCGAGGAGGAGATCGCGCAGCGAAAGGCAACCGCGGAAGCGGCCATTATCATCGACGGCGAAGAGCACGTGCACCTCGTCAAAGGGGTCCATCTCTCTCAGGAGGTCGACCGCCTCGCCCAAGGTGGAATGGTGGCCGACGCTGATGATGGCGCTGTTCATGAGGCCGCCGGCGGTGTCTTCAGGATAGGCGAGGAGCGAGCGCACCTCCTCCGCGGCTTCGGGGGCCATCAGGCGCATGAGCTCCTCGGCCGTCTGTTCGTCCACATCTCCGAGCACGTCCGCGGCTTCGTCGGGCTCCATCTCCTCGAGGACGTCGGCAGCTTCCTCGGGCTCCATCGCCGCAAGCACCGCTGCCTGGTGGCGATCGGGGAGTTCGGCCATGGCGCGCGCGGCGGTTTCTTCGTCGAGCGCCTCCATGACGTCGGCAGCCTCGCCGGGAGACATCTGACTGACAACGTCGGCGATATCGGCCGGGCGCATACGCTGGAGGCGATCGAAGGGCACCTTCAGGCGCACTTCATCGAGGGCGGGGCCAATGTCGACCTGCTCCCAATCGATCAGCCGGGGACGACGCTTGCCAAAAAGCCCGGCCGCACGTTCGAGGCCGACGCGACGGAGGAGCCCCGCTGTCGAATTATCGACACCGGCCACGCGCAGCTGGTGGTTGAGGGGTGTGAGGGCCACATCGTTTACGCGCACGAGTTTTACCCCGGAGGTATCGACGATTTGCTTGTCGAGCACGTCGCGGGCGAGCCAGATCAGGTCGTCAGGCGGGGCGAGATAACCCTCCTTGAACTTGCCAAGCAGGGCTGTGCCGCTGGGAGTCACGGATGCCACGTCGCTCCACGGGATGGAGCGGAGGCTGCCATGATGGTTCACGACGAGCGAGTGGATGGGCGGATAGGGGACATCGGTGTTGATCACGAGATCGCGCAGCTGCCCGACCTGTGCTCCATCGGCATCGAACACAGGGCGACCTTGCACCTGGCTGAGGAAGGACATGTACCGCCTCCCGGTCAGATTGCTGGGAGGCAGCTTCGCCACGGCTGAGCCGTGGCTAGCGACGAAGCGGCGCTAGTGGCGGCTCAGCGGGAGCGAATCTCTCCCGGATTGGGGCCGTGGCAGAGTAGGTCTCCGCCTTGGTCAGTCTCCATACGGATCGAACTTAAACCTCTTGTGGCTCGATGGCCACATGCGAACTGGCGGACGGACGTTACGCCCGCCCTTGCGATTCGGTCAACCGGTTGGCTGGCCGTCTGCACCGGGCCCGCCGGAGCCTTCCTGCGACCACGGGGATCGATAGCGATCGCCAGGAAGCGCCGGATGATGCTCGTTTTTTGGGGTGAGCGGAGGGGATCGAACCCTCGATCTTCAGGGCCACAACCTGACGCGTTAACCGCTACGCTACGCCCACCACGAACTGCCATCGTAACAGACACCACCGTTTAGCGTCATGGAGCGGCCGGGGGCGGTGGACTCAGAGGCCCGTTTCGAAGGCTTCGCATAGGGCTGAAACGGTCGTGGTGATGGCACCGAACGTGAAGCCGTCGCCCTCACTCGTGCGCCCGATGAGCGTGCAGGGGACGCCCATCTCTCGCGCGAGGTCTTCGAGCCGCGCAGCAGCGCCGCCCTGGCGGAAGACGTCGGGCACAAGGCTGACGACGATCCGGCCCTGTGCCTCGCCGAAGAGTGCAGCATCGAGCCGACCGGTGACGTCGGCAGTGCCGGTAAAGGCCCGCTTGTCGAGCACCGCGCACTCTGCAAGGGTCACGGCCAGGCCGCCGTCGGAGCAGTCGTGGGCGCTGAGCAGAAGGCCCTCGGCGTGAGCCTTCAGCACCAGGCGCTGGAGCCGGTATTCGGCGTCGAGGTCCACCGATGGCAGGCCAGCAACGCGGCCGTGGATCGCTTCAAGATACTCGCTGCCGGAAAGCGTGCTGGCTGGCTGTTCTACTGAGGCGCCCAGCAGATAGACCGGCGCATCGGGCTGCTGGAACCCGGCAACGAGGTGCCGGGAGGCGTCTTCGAGGATGCCCATCATCCCGATAACGGGTGTCGGATAGATGGCCCGCCCGGCGCTTTCGTTGAAGAGGCTGACATTGCCGCTCACAACCGGGGTGCCGAACAGCGAGCACGCCTCGCTGATCCCACGGACGCACTGTTCCAGCGCGTAGTACACGTCAAGCTTTTCGGGATTGCCGAAGTTGAGGCAATCGGTGACGGCTGCTGGTGTCGCTCCCGTGCAGACAATGTTGCGTGCGGCCTCGGCGACAGCGGCGGCGGCGCCCGTATAGGGGTCGAGGTAGCAGAGGCGGCCGCTGCAATCGGTCGTGAGTGCGATCGCCTTGTTCGTGCCCATCACCCGCACGAGGCCGGCATCGCCGCCGGGTGGGATGACCGTGTTGTTGAGGACCTGGTGGTCGTAGGTCCGAAAGACGCCCCGGCGGCTTGTGATGTTTGGGAGCGCGAGCATACGGAGGAGCATGCCGGTGGCGTTGCCGGGCGCGAGGTCGGGCAGAGAGGCCGGGCTCCATACGTTCAGCGCGGCGAGCTCGGCTGGCCGCACCCCCTGGCGACGGTACTGCGGGGGCTCGGTGGCGATTTCGAACGGCACACGCGCGACCTCCTCGCCCTCCGCGCGGACAACCACGTCCGCGCCGCCTGTCACGCGGCCAATCTCCTCGCAATGCAACTCCCAATGCGTGAAGAGCGCGCGGACGTCAGCGACGTGGGCAGCTCTTGCAACCACGAGCATGCGCTCCTGGCTCTCGCTGAGCATGACTTCATAGGGGCTCATGCCCGATTCGCGGCGGGGGACCCGGTCGAGGTCGAGTTCGGCTCCGGAGCGACCCTTGGCGCAGCATTCGACGACGGCGCTGGTGAGACCGGCCGCGCCGAGATCCTGCAGGCCAACGATCCACTCTGCGTGTTCGGAGGCGAGCTCGAAACAGGCCTCCATGAGCAACTTCTCCAGGAATGGGTTGCCGACCTGGACGGCAGGGCGCATCTCTTCGAAGCGGGCTTCCGGGTCGGTCCGGCTGGCAAGGCCGCTGGCGCCATGGATCCCATCGCGGCCGGTATCGGCGCCAACGAGGAGAAGGACATTACCGATGCCGGTCGCCCTTGCCGACTGGAGTTTCGCCGTTTCGGCAATGCCCACGCACATGGCGTTCACGAGCGGGTTGCCGTTGTAGGCGGCGGAAAACACGACTTCCCCGCCGACGTTGGGGATGCCCAGGCAGTTGCCATATCCCCCGACGCCGCCGACTACCCCTTTAAGGAGATAGCGATTCTGGGGGTCAGCTGGCGAGCCGAAACGGAGCGAGTCCAGGATGGCGACCGGGTAGGCTCCCATGGCGAAGATGTCGCGCACGATCCCACCTACGCCTGTGGCGGCGCCCTGATATGGCTCGATGGCGGACGGGTGGTTGTGCGATTCGACCTTCATCACGACGCAGAGCCCGCCGCCGATATCGATGGCACCTGCGTTTTCGGCACCGGCCTTTGTGAGGACGAGGTCGCCTCCCGTCGGGAAGAGCCGCAGCAGTGGCTTGCTGTTCTTGTAGCCGCAGTGCTCGGACCAGAGTGAGCCGAACATGCCGAGCTCCACGGCGTTTGGCTCGCGGCCCAATTGCTCGACGAGGAGGGCATATTCGGCTCGGGAGAGAGCGACGGCATCGAGGGCATGCTGGTCAACGGGCATGATGAAAGCGTAGAGGGCCGGGAGGACAGAGAACAGGTAGCGTGAGCTTCTGCGTGGACCGCCGGTGGAGCACAGTCAGGCTTGCACGAGCTCCGGCTCGCGGCTCGTGAACGCACGCCGCACTTGCCGGACATCGGCGACGGAGAACAGACCCAGCGCGAGTGCCGACACGCCATAGACTCCCGCGCCGAGCGGGATAGACAGGATCGTGCCCACGTGCGGCTCGGCAACGAGGACTGCCACCGCCATCACGGCGCAGCCGGTGAGGCTCCGAGCGGCGGTGCCCACGATGCGTGCGTGTCCGAGAGACGACCCCAGCATTGACCAGATCCACGCGCCGACGAAGCACTCTGTTACGGCCGTCATCACGGCGGCGCCAATCGCCCCATTCCCGAACCAGTGGACGGTCAACGGGATAGCGGCAAGGTTGAACAGCGGGTTGAGCACGGCGGCACACCACCCCACGAGCGCAAGACGCTTCTGCCTGTCGAGCGCATAGAGGCCGGTGCCCAGCACCGTATCGACGGCAACGAGCGGGATTTGGAGCGAAAGGATGATGAGGAGGGGCACGGAACTATCGAATTGGCTCCCGCCCCCGATGAGGCGTGCAAGCTGAGGCGCGAGGACGATCAGCCCGGCAGCCATGGGCAATGAGACGGCGATCACCACGTGGGTGCCTTCCGTGAGGAGGCGCTTGAAGAAGGGCCGGTCCGTGAGAGACGCTGCCGCCAGGGCCGGGTAGATCGAAGAGGTCACGATCGTGGCGGCGAAGATGGGGATGCCCGCGAGCCGCAAGGCGAAGGCATAGTCGCCGACCGTCTTCGCATCGGTGAGGGCGGCGAGGAGGATGTAGTCGATGGTGCCGTATGTTTGCATCGCAACCTCCCAGGCGAGGAACGCGAAGCCACCCGATGCGATGCTTACCAGCACGGGCCGGGACCAGGCGACCCGGCGGCCGAGCTTGCGCCAGAAGAGGACCACGGCGAGAGATGTGCTGACGACCGCGAACCCCATGCCGAGCAGGCCGAGGGCTATCAGGCCGCCGCCCGACACGAGGACGAAGATGGTGGCCCCCTGGGAGGCAACACCGATGAACGCGCCGATGATGGCAAGGCGTCCAATGGTCTGGTTGCCGCGCAGCCCGGCGCCTGCGGCATTGCCGATGAGCCCCAGGGCCGCTGACCCCAGCATGAGAACAACAACGGCACGGGAAGTGCCGTCGTGGACCACTGTCACAAGTGCCACGGCGGTGAGCAGCGCGAACACCGACCAGATCGCGAGGCGGAGCGCGATCGCGTGGAGGACGACGCTGGCCGCGCGGGCAGGCTCTCGTGCGACTGCTTTGACTATCTGGTTCCCGGTCCCCCACCCCGCGACCAGCGTTGCGATCGTGGCGAGTGTGCCGGCGACCGCGAAGATGCCGAGCCGGTCCGCGCCGAGATAGCGCGGGACAATGAGCAGGCTTACGAGGCTGGAGAGCCAGGTCATGCCCTGCACGGACAGGAGCGCGGCGGCGGTACGCACGATTGGGCCGCGGCGGTCACGGTCAGAAAGCTGCGTCTCGCGGGCTCGCGTCACGCCAACATCAACTCCTCCGCCCCTCCTTCGCTATGCTGGAAGAGGCGTTCCGCCCAAACTCGTGCACTCCTCGCCACCACCGCAGCACAGATTCCACCAGTGGCAAGGCGATTACCGGGCCCAAGGTCAAACTCATTCGGCATCTTGCCTCGCCCGAGCGACGCCATCAATTTCCTTCGTCCCTCTCTCGGGAACCACCGTCCGAGCCGTCATACGACAGTTTTGAGCAGCGCTAAAATACAAAGATGAATAGATACGAGCAGACTCATCGAGTGATAGCCTGTCCCGCACGAACTCACGAGGACGGAATCTCGACAGTGCTATCCATACGCTCTCGAATACGCTGTCAAATTCGCTCGCGCATGCAAATTTTGCTCCGCACCTATCATCGAAATATGGGACTGACGTTGTCGAAATTCGACCCAGAGTCAACTTCTCACACAGTGGGTCGCACCAAAATCCTGGATCCCAGGCGACAATCGGCAAGTTCGAAGCCAGAGCTTCTTGGTATGCCATACCTTGCGTTTCATGTTCACACAGGAATATCATCATCTTAGACCGGGCCAATATGGATCTATATGTCATATGGTCGTATTTTCCGTAACGTACTATCTCATACGTAATTCCGTGTTTGCTTAAATATGATGTGATATTGGTCAATAGCTGAGGAACTAAATTCTCTCGATTCCATCGTATTTTATCGTAGATTATCACGTCGGTAGTCTTTTTATGCGTGCTTAAATCAGGCCAATCTCGCACAGTGTCAATGCCGGCAAACCACTTTGCGCAATTACTTCTTGCATATGCATTTTGAAAGACGTCAAACATCCAATCGCAAGTTAGTATATAACAACGAAAACGCACATCATTCATCAATGTTGGAGCCAATGAAGGATGGTCAAAGAGTCCAGGGCCAAGTATTGCCGGGTTCGGCAATGTCCAATTAGAAAGAATACTAGGATACCCAACTAGTCCAACCGGATGATTGGGATGTTTTCGCGCTAAGTCGAAATCATTTAGTCTCACGGTGTAGCCGGAGTCGGTTAACGCTCTGACAAGCAGTGCATACCACAACGAAAAGCCACTAACCTTCTGGCGATGGGAGATCCGGTCGTAAAGCGGTCGCATCATTCGTTTCAAATAGCGGTCGCCCCTGACGAGCGTGTCGCGCTCAAAATCCTGAAAGAACAAGAGAATCGTGGAATCCATGCAGTACCTCGCTTATGCCCGCTTGCCACGCACCAAGACTTTGCAGTCGAGCTTCCTAACTACGCGAGCCGGCTGTCCGGCCACGAGCGCCCGCGGCGGGACATCGTGAGTGACGATCGCACCAGCAGCCACGACCGCACCCGTCCCGATGGTGACGCCCTTGAGGATGATGGCCCGGCAGCCAATCCAGACGTTATCTTCGATGACGACCGGGGCATCGGCGCGGGGCAGGCCCGGCCAGTCGTGCTCGTCGCTGTCGGTGATGACAACGTCCCAGGAAATTGCGCATCCGCAGCCAATGGTCACGTGATCATGGCAGACGACGGTCGTATTTCGGTTCAGGTAGGTCCCTTTGCCAATGGAGAGTTCCGCGCCGCGCGCGACTTCGAGCCGCGTGCCACTCCAAAGGGCGATGCCACCTGAGCGGATCACGCCGCCGCGGTTGATAATCGCGGGCTTTGGGAACCCGCCAACCCAGAGGACGTAGCTCCCACGTATTTGCCGCTTGAGGAGAAGTCCACCGAGTATCGGCAGGAGTCCGCGCCGTCTCACAAAATCCCAACCCATGGCCAGGGCGGGGACATGGGGGCGGGAGCTGCGAACAGTGTGGGTGACTTCCATCAACGGCAGCGTCCAACTTGAGCGGTGAACGGAGGTCGAGGAGGAGTGGCAACATCATGGCCTCGACAGGCCTGGAGTTGTTCTGCTCGTCCGAACAACTCGCGCTATCTGCCTCCGGACGGGGATGGCTGACCTCTTTACGACATCCGCTCAATGGGCGCTCGACTGGCCCCAATCAGGATTGCGCCATGGTTTCGAGCTTTCCCATCCTCCGGAGCGAACCGGCTCAGGCCGAGCGCCGACGGACCCGCGTGGCGATCGTTGGCTATGGCTACTGGGGCCCGAACCTCGCGCGCAACTTCGCCGAGAACCTCGAATCGGAGCTGGCGGCAATCTGCGACGCCAGTCCGGCCAGGCTCTCCGTGGCACACGCCGCTCACCCATGGACGCGGCTCACCGCCGACGCGTCCGAGGTGTTCGCCGACCCTGCGATCGACGCGGTGGTCATCGCCACGCCGCCGGAAACGCATCGCGCACTGGCGATCGCCGCACTGGAGGGTGGCAAACACGTCCTTGTAGAGAAGCCTCTGGCCACGAGTGTAGCTGACGCCCAGGAGATGCTGGACGCGGCGGAGCGCTGCAATCGCAAGCTACTCGTCGACCACACATTCCTGTTCACAGGCGCAGTCCGGCGGATGAAGGACTACATCGATGCCGGTGAACTGGGCGACATCTACTACTTCGATTCCACGCGCATCAACCTCGGCCTCTTCCAGAGTCACACCAACGTCCTCTGGGACCTGGCACCGCACGACATCTCGATCCTGCTTCACCTGATCGCTGCCCCGGTCCGGCGCGTGGCGGCGGTCGGGGCGTCCCACGTCAACACGACAGTGGAAAACATCGCGTACCTCACCATGCAGTTCGACGGCCCACTGCTTGCTCACTGCCACGTCAACTGGCTCGCGCCAGTGAAGATTCGTAAGACCATCATCGGCGGGAGCCGGAAAATGCTGGTTTTCGACGACATGGAACCCAGCGAAAAGGTCAAGCTATACGACTCCGGCGCCCATCTCTGCGCGAAGGACGAGGACGTCTACAGGTCACTCGTGGAGTACCGCACCGGCGACGTCCTCGTACCCAGGCTGGACAAGACTGAAGCGCTCGCCGCGGAGTGCCAGAACGTAGTCCGGTGCTTCCGCGATGACGAGCCGCCGCTTTCAGATGGCGCGCTGGGCCTCGAAGTGGTCCGCGTGCTCGAGGCAGCCGAGCGGTCGCTGCGGTCGGGCGGCATGCCCGTCGAGGTCTTGCATTGAACGTCCCGTTTGTCGATCTCCGGCGGCTGCACGCGGGCTCGCGCGCGGAGCTCCTGGCGGCGTTCGCGCGCGTTATCGATAGCGCCGGTTATGTCCAAGGGCGTGAGGTGGAGTCGTTCGAGCACGAGTTTTCCGAGGCTTACGGTGTCAATCACGCCGTTGCCGTGAGCAACGGCACCGCGGCGCTGCACCTCGCGCTCATTGCCGCCGGGGTTGGGCCGGGCGACGAGGTGATCACGGTCGCCAACACCTTCATTGCCACGGCCGAGGCGGTCTCGATGGTTGGTGCCGTTCCCGTATTCGCAGACGTGCAGCCAGGCAGCTACCTCATGGACCCGGCCGACGTCGAACGGAAGGTCACTGCGCGTACGCGCGCGCTGATCGTCGTACACCTCTATGGCGAGATGGCCGAGATGGCACCCTTCCAGGAGATCGCGACGCGCCACAACCTGCGGCTGATCGAAGACGCCTGCCAGGCGCACGGCGCAACCGCAGACGGGCGGCGGGCCGGGACGGTTTCCGACCTCGGCTGCCTGAGCTTCTACCCCACCAAGAACCTGGGCACAGTCGGCGAGGGCGGGATGGTGCTCACCGCTGACAAGTCGCTGGCCAGTCGCGTCCGTTCGCTTCGCGATCACGGTCAGACAAGTCGCCACCGCCACGCCGAGCCAGGCTACAACTACCGGATGCCCGAACTGCAGGCTGCCGCCCTGCGCGTGTTCTTGCCCCAGCTTGAAAGATGGAATGCCCGGCGCGTCGCCGCCGCGCGCCGCTATCGCGCCGGCCTCGCGGATTCGCCGGTCTGCGTCCCGGCCGAGACTGCGACCGGCCAACACGTCTACCACCTGTTCGTGGTAAGAAGCCCGCAACGCGATGCGCTCCAGCAGTTCCTTTCGATGCGCGGGATCGGCACTGCCATTCATTACCCAACACCGATCCACCTCCAACCTGCCTACGCACGGGAAGGCAGCGGCATCGGCTCATTGCCACAGACGGAGCGGGCGGTGTCCGAGATCCTTTCGCTCCCGATGCACCCAGCGATCTCCAGTGCGGAAGTCGATGCTGTTTGCGACGCCGTGCGCGCGTTTGGCTGGTCGGGGGCGGAACGCACCAATCGAGAGGGAGTAACAACATGACCCAGAGCCCATTGCGAGGGTCCCGGATCCTGATCACGGGCGGCGCCGGCTTCATCGGCTCGCATATCACTGACCAGGTGCTCGCCGCCGGGGCCGAGCACGTCACCGTGATCGATGATTTTGTGCGCGGCCGCAGCGAAAACCTTTCCGCAGCTTCGGCCACCGGCCGCGTAGATCTCGTGCAGGGCGATATCCGCGATGCTAAGCTCGTCGACCACCTCACCGCGGGCATCGATTTCGTCTTCCACCAGGCGGCTCTGCGCATCACCCAGTGTGCCGCCGAACCGCAGCGCGCGCTCGAAGTGATGGCCATCGCCACGCAGCATGTGCTCGACGCCGCCGTGCGCCACGGTGTGAAGAAGGTACTGGCCGCATCGAGCGCATCGGTCTATGGCGAGCCCTCCTATCTGCCGATGGACGAAGCCCACCCGTTCAACAATCGCACGCTCTATGGGGCCACCAAGATCGCGAACGAACAGCTCTTGCGTTCGTATGCGGAGATGTATGGGCTGAACTACCTGATGCTCCGGCCGTTCAACATCTACGGGCCGCGCATGGATGTCTTTGGGGCCTACACCGAGGTGATGATCCGCTGGCTGGAGCGGCTGCGGGCCGGCGAACGCCCGGTCATCTTTGGCGACGGCCAACAGACGATGGACTTCCTCTACGTCGAGGACCTCGCCCACGCCTATGTCCTCGCCGCTGAATCCGAGGCCACGGACGTGGTGCTCAACGCCGGATCAGGCACGGAGACGAGCCTGCTCCAGCTCTGCGAACTGCTCTGCGAAGCGGCCGGCCACCCCGGCGTGACGCCGGTGTTCGAAGCGCCGCGCGTAGTCAACCCGGTCACGCGGCGGCTCGCGGCCACGGGCCTGGCGCGCGAAGTGCTCGGCTTCGAAGCGACGACTTCGCTGGCCGATGGCCTCCGCAGGCTGGTGGAGTGGCACAGCGGCATCATCGAGCGGCCACTGGTTGGTGTCGCATGATCCCCATCACGCGCCCTTCGGTCGGGCAGGAGGAAGCCGACGCCGCCGCCGACGCCGTGCTCTCCGGCTGGCTCTCGCAGGGGCCGCGCGTGCAGGAGTTCGAACGCCGGGTCGCGGACTACGTAGGCGCGGGCCACGCGGTCGCAACGTCGAACTGCACGACGGCGCTGCACCTCGCCCTGCTCGCCGCGGGCGTCGGGCCAGGGGACGAAGTGATCTGTCCCTCGTTCTCGTTCATCGCGACCGCCAACGCGGTCGTACATGCCGGTGCGACACCGGTGTTCGTCGATATCGACCCCGCCACCTACAACATCGACACGACGCTCATCGAGGCGGCAATCACGCCCCGCACGCGAGCGATCATCCCGGTTGACCAGATAGGCCTCGGGGCCGACATCCCGGCGGTCATCGAAATCGCGCGCGCCCACAACCTGCGCGTCGTGGAAGACGCCGCCCCGGCACTCGGCGCCACCATCGGGGAAGCACGCGCTGGCAGCCTCTCCGACTTCACATGCTTCAGCTTCCACCCGCGCAAGAGCATCACCACGGGCGAAGGCGGGGTCATCACGACTAACGACGAGGCCGCCGCTGCCCGGCTGCGCTCGATCCGTTCGCACGGCGCTTCGACTTCGGACCTGGCGCGGCACCAATCGGGCACGGTCGAGATCGAGAGCTACGACGAGCTCGGCTTCAACTACCGCATGACGGATGTGCAGGCCGCCGTCGGGTGTGTGCAGATGCGCCGCCTCGATGGCATCCTTGCTGACCGCCGGCGACTCGCCCTGCGCTACGACGGCCTGTTCGCGGGCGAAGAGCGGCTCACGACGCCATCCGTGCCGCCGGGGCACCTGCACACCTACCAGTCCTATTGCGTGCGCCTGGAGGCCACGTTGGACCGCAGCCGGATCATGCGCGAACTCGCCGCCCTGGGCATCGCCACGCGCCGCGGCGTCATGGCCATCCACCTCGAACCGTTCTACCGCAGCCGCTTGCCCGGCCTTTCGCTCCCGCAGACCGAACGCGCCGCCGCTGAGACGCTCCTGCTGCCGCTGTTCGCCGGCATGACGGAGGACGAACAGGACCAGGTCGCCACCGCGCTGCTGCGGGCAGTGGGCGCGTGACATGCCTATGACTGCCCGCGCCCCACTGGCACGCTCCATGCTCCGGCGGGTTGCCCGCCGGGCTGGCGTTTCACGCGGCTCGGTGGCATCGCTGCGGATGTGCTGCGAACGCAACACCCTCGCCCGCATCCGGCGGCGCGCCGATGGCCAACGCAGCCGCATCCTCTGCTACCACTCCGTGGGCACGCCCGCGTGGGGCGTCAACGACGTCTCCCCGGCGAATTTCGCACGCCAGATCGAGTGCGCGCTCGGTGCCGGCCGCCGCTTCGTCGATGCCGGGACGATCGCCCGTGGCCAGGGCGCGCCCGGCGACCTCGCTATCACCTTCGAC
>Ga0307373_10002084_pt1 | contig 36544 bp, 30 predicted proteins | sample OX2MG_FD_202534 | JGI IMG/M metagenome (GOLD analysis project Ga0307373, IMG submission 202534) | Soil microbial communities from Risofladan, Vaasa, Finland - OX-2 | ecosystem: Environmental > Terrestrial > Soil > Coastal area > Acid sulfate soil | place: Finland: Risofladan, Vaasa | collected...
AACCCAAATCGGCGAGCGCCGAGATCGGCAAGCGCAAGTTGGTGCACTCCGCGCCGAGCTGTGCATCGGTGGCGTGGTATTCGAGGCAGGTCGTGCGCACGGCGAGCGGCGGATTGCCGCTGCCGAGCGTTGCACAGAGCAGTACGATCTCGTGGCCGAGATCGGCCGCGGCGGTGACGAATTCGCGCACGTGCACCGACGCGCCTTTGTCGCCCAGCACGGGAACCCCTCGATCGGGATTGAAATAAAGGACCTTCATGGCCGGCCCGCGGCGGCTCCGGCGGCGTAGTCGGCGTGTGCCGACCGGGCCCGCGGGTTCTCGCCACAGGCGTCGCAGTGGATCAAGCTGAACAGGCGCCGAGTGGTCGACCAGAGATCGAAATTCTCCTCCAGGCGCTCGCGTGCCGCAGCCGCCAGGGATGCGGCCTGTTGCGGATTGGCGAGTAGCCGCTCCATGCCTGCCGCGAGCGCCTCGGGATCGTTGGATTGCACCAGCAGGCCGGTGCGCTCGTGCAGCACCAGTTCCGGTATGCCCGAGACGGCCGTCGACACCACGGCGACGCCGGTCGCCATGGCTTCGGCGATCACGTTCGGGATGCCGTCGCGATCGCCGTCGTCGGCAATGCGCGGCGCAAGCGCGAACAGATCCGCGTGGCCGTACAGGGCGATGAGTTCGGCGTGCGTCATCGCTCCTTCGAGCGTCACGATCCCGGTCAATCCCAGTGCCGAGATCTGCGCGGCGAGGCAGCCGCGCAGAGGGCCGGCACCGACGATCATGCAGCGGAATTCGCGGCCCTTATTGCGCAGCAGCGCACAGGCTGCGATCAAGTCGTCGTGCCCCTTCTTCGCCACCAGCCGTCCGACCGAGAGCACCAGCTTGGGCCTGACTTGCGCGGACGGCCGCGGCGGTTGGCGGGAGCCGAACTGCGCCATATCGATGCCGTGATAAACCAGATGCACCTTGCCGGCATCGGCGCCCAGCAGCTCACGAAGGTAGCGGGCGTTGTAGCCGGTGCAGGTCGCGACGAACGTGGCGGCTCGCGCGCGTCTTTGGATGACGCGTCGCGGAGTCAGGTAAAGATCCTTGGCATGGGCGGTGAAGCTGAAGGGGATGCCGGTCATCACGCTCGCGAAGCGCGCCACCGCCGCCGGGGCATTGGCGAAATGCGCGTGAATATGCCGGATCCCGGCGCTGCGGCAGGTGATCGCGACGTAGCCGCCGCGACCGAACTGCTTCCAGACCGTCAGCGGGGTTGGCGAGAGCAGCGACCAGAGCATGGCTCTCAAGAGCGCGGCCGCATATCGCAGCGGCGAGGCGGTCAGCATGGCGCCGTGCGCGCGGCCGAGCGCCGCCCACTTGGCGAGGCCTGCGGGCGGCGGCGAATGGATCGGCGCGAGTACTTCGCTCACCATCGGGTGATGCGGCGCAGGCTCCGGCGGCAGCAGCGAGAAAATGTGCAGCCGCGCGCCCAATCGCTCCATCGCGCGAATCTCGTTGAGGATGAACGTTTCGGTCAGGCGCGGGTAGCGCTTCATCACATAGGCGATCGGTTCATTCGTCTGTGGGATCATGCGATTTGCTCCATCGGGGTCGAAGCGGTGGCTCCTGTGGTCGCGCCTTGCAGCAGAAACTGCGCGACACGCTCGGCGCCATGCAGGTCGATCGCCGCACTCGCGGCCTGCGCCCGATGCGGCGCGGCGAGTGCGACCGGAATCAATGCCGCGAGCTTCTGCGCCAATTCTTCTCCGGGTTCGACGCTCCAGACCGCGCCCAAACGGGCGAGCAGGCCCGCACGCATGCGCTGCTCGGCTCGCGGCGCGGCGCGCGGCACGAGGATCGCGCGCTTGCGCAAGGCGAGGATTTCGGCGCAGGTGTTGTATCCGGCCATCGATACCACGAGGTCGGCCGCCCGCATGCGCGGTATCAGATCGGTGGTGTAGTCGATCAGTTCGATGTCGGGTCGATTCGCGGCCCGGCGGCGCAGCGCCGCGCTCTCGTCGGCGCACATCAAGGGTCCGGCGATCACCACGGAGCGCAAGCTCGCGATTGGCAGCTTCTCGATCGCGCGCAGGTAGGCGTCCATCAGGAAAAAACCATCGCCGCCGCCGCCCGCCGTCACCAGCACCGTCGGCGGCCCGTGCGGGCGATCCGCATCGCGGCCGATGTGCGTGAATGGGCAATCGGCGGTGGAGCGCTCTGCCGCAGGCGCTGCCACCACATGACCGCAATATCGAACTCGGCGCGCGAGCGCCGCGGACATGCCGTACGCCGCGGCGACATCGAACAGGGAGCGGCTTCCGTAGACGAAAATATCGTCATACGCCTGGTCGAGCAGCGCATAGATGTCCTGCTCGCGCCAGGTCTTCTGGACGATCGCCGGGCTGTCGAGAATATCGCGCAGGCCGATGATGGTCCTGGTATTGGGGAGCTCGCGTCGAATCAACGCGAGCGTCGACAGCAATTCGCCGTTCATCCCGGCCGGCGCATGATCGACGAGAAAAACATCGGGCCGGTGACGCAGGACCGTCTTGAGAATGAGCGCTTCGCGATATCCTTTGACCATGCCGAACAATTGATCGGAGTCGCGGGCCTTGTACAACTCCGCGCCGGCTTTGACCACCGGAGGCAGCGCCTGAACGCGCAGGCCGCGCGGCAAGTTCCAGTCGCGAATCACGGGGGAACCGGTCAACAAGCGCACCGAAAACCTGCCGGTGCAGCGAAGCAGAGTCGCGGCGATGGCGAGATTGCGCCGCAAATGTCCGAGGCCGAAGGTGTCATGGGAATACAACACCACTTTCACGGTCTCGCCCAGCCGACGGAATTCGCCGGCATCGCGCTGCTGTTCGACACGCCGAGCAAACAGCGACGGACCGATTGGTTTTTCACGGCCGACAAATTCGTGTAGCGATGGGTACATCTGCTGGCTCACTCAATGGTTCAGTTGGTTCAGCGGCAATTTCGCCGATCGGATGGTTTGCATGGCGCAGGCGCAACCAATCCCGGGACGGGCCCGAGGGGGGCGGGCGAGGCGTGCAGGGGCGCTACGATAGAGCATGTCACCAGGGAATAAGCAACATGCGTGCCAATCACGTAACTACATGATTAGCCTATCAATTGTCGGTTCTTTTCAGGGGGCGCAAAGGATACGGGATTTGCAGCGCGCAAGCTTTGTCTGCAAGAAAGTGCGTGCCGAACTTGCCGTCGTCACGCGTTCGTCACATTCAGCGCGCCGCTTGCGGCGGACATCTGTGCCGCGATCCGGCGCTCGTCGAGTCGATCGGTATCAGCAGGATCACATGGACCTTCGGGGTGAGGAAACAAGGCTGCACGTAACCGATCGCGCCCGGCGTCACGGCCACGAATTTGGCGACGGCGGCTTGCGATTTGAGCACGTACGGCGGGCTGATGCCTTGGAAATACTGGCGATCCCAGTAGGTCTGCAGCTGCGATGCATTCATGTGCAGGATGGCGGATGAAAATGCGCTTCGCAGCCAGGCGACCGGAGGCAGATTGACCGGAACGTAGGCGCGGTCATCGGCATTCAGGAAGATCTTGCGCAGATAGATATTGCGCAGACGGTTGCCGTCGATTGCGGAGACGCGATCAAAGTTCGATGCGATGACGGCGATCTGCGATTCGCCGCCGGCCGCGCCGACCGCGGGGCGCGCCATATCGCCGCCGGCGGCTAGAGCGACCAGCGCCAGGCAGAGGCGGCCGTAGGCGATCTTCGACATATCAGAAAAGCAAGCCGAGTGACGCGAACCAGCCGCTCGGTACGAACGGGTCATTGTTGGACCCCTCGATGCGCTCGAACTTCACGACGATGCTGGGCAGCGGCCGGTAGTTGATTCCAAGCGTTTCGACCGCGGTGGTTTTGCGCGGTAGCGAGTTGCGGTAACGCTCATAACGGCCCACCAGGTACAGGTCGCGCGGCAGCGGCACGACCGCTTGCAGGAATCCGCCGTATTCATCCGGGGTCTGCGCATTGTCGGCGGTGCGATAGACGGCCTCGCCGCTCCATTCCGCAAACCGCCCCGTCCAATCGAAGTCGAGGCCCGCCAGGCGGTATTGCTGGCGTGGATTCTTCAGTTCGTAACGCAGCAACGATGCGCCGAGACTCAATCGGTCGTCGAGCAGGTGATAGAGGAATTGACCGCCGACGGCGTGCTGGAAATCGTTCGTCAACTTGCTGGTGGCGCCGAACGCGTCGTAGGCATCGTCATCGCCGGAGGTAAACGACAGCGATTTGCCGTCATCGACGAACAGCCAGTAATCGACGTCGTTGTGGCTCAGCGTGACGGTGCCGTACATCATCGCGCCGTTCATGTGGCGCGAGAAGGCCGCCGTCGTCGTCAGCGGCCGGGACGTGGTCCATACCAGCGGGTCGGCATGCACCAGGTTCCACTGGCCCACCGGGGTCAGAAACTTGCCGAAGCGAATCGTCGCCACGTCGCTCGCGCGATAATCCGCGTAGAGGCGTTGCATGTCGACCGTGGCCGATTTGGTTTTCGTCTGATGGTGCGAGATGCTCAAGGCATCACTGAGCTCGGTCTCGGTAAAGAATTTCCAGCGGCTGCCCACGTCCTTGGTCAGAAACAAGCTCAAGTCCTCGAGGCTGAGCGCGCTGTGTTTCTGGTCGGGACCGTAGTATTGCAGATCCGCATAGCCGCCGACCCGCAATGCCTGCGCGGGAAAGTAGAGGCCTTGACCCATTTGGTAGGGTTGCGATGGTGTGGCCGCGTCGGCGGCGAGTGCGGGCCACGGGCAGAGCGCAGGCGCCGCCGACACGCACAGAAGAGCAACGGCGCGCAACGTCGACGCGCGTGTCGGAGCGATCATGATTGGCTGTGCCCTCGAATTGAATGATGGTGGACAGCGGCGCACCGAACGGTGTTAGCCTTGACTGCGGCGACCGCCGAACCGTCGCAGCGGTTCATCGGTATGCCCTGCCCGCAGGTGCGAAGCACCCCGCGCGCAGGCCCGCCGCGTCGATACAAGCCGCTGATGGAAATTGGGCAGACCCGCAACATGGAATTTCTCATCGTCGATGGACTGCCACGATCATGACGACGCGTTCGGCATTGCTGCGCGCCTTTTCGTGGATGCTGCTTGGATCCATGCTGGTGATGACCGCATTCTCGTTCTTCGACTTTCGCCGCGAAATGCAGCTGGAAATTGCCGACAATTTGCGATTCCGGGCGAGTGTTGTCAAGGAGCAACTGGACACATTTTTGTTTACGCAGGTGGACAACATGCGCGTCTGGCGCAAGTTGCAGGTCATGCAGGACATTCGAGTAGACGATGTCGACAAGCGCATTTCGGGAGCTCTCGCGGAGCTGCGCGCGGGTCAAACGGGTACTTACACGGAGCTGATCTGCACCAACAAATCGGGGCGAATAGTCGCCGCCAGCGAGCCGACATCGATCGGCAAATCGATGCCGCCGATCAGAGACTGGCAACAGATGCCCGGACCGAAACTGCAGGATGTCTTCTGGGCGCAAATGAACCGACACAAGCAGGAGTCGATCGTCGTGCGCACGGCGATTCCCGATGCGTTTGGTCCGAGCGAGATCGGCAGCCTGTACGTCTTTCTGAATTGGGGCGCGATCGAGGCTTTGCTGGATGAGGCGGTGGCGGGGAGTCCGCGCAGCCTGTTGTTGTTGGACGCGCGGGGCCAGGTGATCGGCGCCTCCCAGGCGCTGCGTCAACGCCTCGATCTAGCGGCGCTGCGCCTGCAAGGCTGGATTGGCGAGGGTCCGGGCAGCGCATCGTCGGTGCGCAACGGCGCGGCCCTCGGTTACGGTTCCCTGTTGGTCGGCGCCGCCGCCACGCGCGGCGCAAGTCGAATCCGCGGCCTCGGCTGGCACACCCTGATGATCGAATCGGCGAGTGTCGCATTCCGTCCGGTGTGGAACCTGCTGTGGGGCATGTTGGCGCTGCTGCTGGTGACGATGGCTCTTGCCGTCTGGATCGCATCGCAGCTGGCGCGAAGAATCGCCCAGCCGATCGTCGATCTGACGGAGTTCACGCGCCGCTATCGTCAGGGAGACGAGGCGTTGCCGGATAAACCGACGACGTCGATATCCGAGGTGACGGAGCTGTTCCGCGCATATACCGAAATGATTCGCGCGCTAGCGAGCTCGCGCCAGGATGTGATTCGCGCCAGCAAGCTCGCCGTCGTCGGCGAAATGGCGGCGATCATGGCCCACGAGATACGCACGCCGATGAGCATCGTGCGCAGTTCCGCGCAGTTGCTGCAGCGGCAGTCCGACCTCGGCGAAAAGGGGCGTGAACTGATCGAATTCATACTCAGCGAGACCGAGCGGCTCAATCGCCTGGTCACCATGCTGCTGGAATGCGCGCGGCCCAAGCCGCCGGACATCAGGCCGCACGACATGCACTCCATAGTGGACGCCGCGCTCGACGTGATCGCCTCGCGTGTGGCGCAGGCAGAGGTCCATGTGGAGCGGGACATGGAAACGCAGCCCATGGTGTTCGCCTGCGACCGCGACCAGATGATGCAGGTCATATTGAATCTGCTGCTGAACGCCTTGGAGTTCGTACCCCGCCGCGGCCGGTTGGCCGTGAGCACCTACCTCGAGGCGGACGCACTGTGGGTCGGCGTGGCCGATGACGGCCCGGGAGTTCCGGTGTCGATACGCCAGCATATATTCGACCCGTTCTTCAGCCGCCGCCAAGGCGGCATCGGTCTCGGGCTCACCATCGTCCAGCAGATCGTGCAGGCGCACGGCGGCGAGATTCGCGTCACCGATAGCGCTTGGGGCGGCGCCGCCTTCAATATTCGATTTAAACTGCTATCTGCGCGGGCGCAAGCATCGCTGTGAACGCAGTCAGAGGAGTGGCATTGCCGTGACGCGCATGCTGGTGGTCGACGACGAGGCGAAAATGCGCCGCATCCTCGATATGGCGTTGCGCAGCATGGGCCACGAGGTGGTGCAGGCCGCAGATGGCCTGGAAGCGCTCGCGGCGATCGACGCGGCGCCCTTCGACATGGTGTTCACCGACTTGAGGATGCCGCGTATGGACGGCATGGATCTGCTGCGCGAGTTGCGCCAGCGCGGCGAGGATGTGCCGGTCATCGTCTTGACCGCCTTCGGCACGATCGAAAGCGCGGTGGAGGCGATGAAGCTCGGTGCGACCGACTACATCATTCGCCCCTTCGAGATCGAGACCATTGAACTCGCGGTGACCCGCACTCTGTCGGTCAGTTGGGTGAAGAGCGAGAATCGCTTCCTGCGCGACGAGCTATCCAAGGGCTGGGGCGAATTCGTCGGCACCAGCGACAAGATGCAGGCGCTGTACCGATTGGTGCAGCAAGCGGCGCCGGCACGCAGCAATATTTTCATCGTCGGCGAGACCGGCACCGGCAAGGAACTGGTGGCGCGGGCGGTACATCGCGCCTCCGGTCGCGGCGGCTTGTTCGTGCCGATCAATTGCGCCGCGATCCCGGGAGATCTGCTGGAGAGCGAGTTGTTCGGCCACGAGAAGGGCGCTTTCACGGGCGCCAACCGCCGGCGGATCGGCAAATGCGAACTCGCCGGCGGCGGCACCTTGTTCCTCGATGAGATCACGGAGATGCCGGTGGCGCTGCAGTCGAAGCTGCTGCGCGTGCTGCAGGAGGGAACCATCGAGCGCCTGGGCGGCAACACGACCTTGCAGGTCGATCTGCGGATCGTCGCCGCGACCAACTTGGACCCGCAGCGCGCGGTGGATGCGGGGCGCTTGCGCAAGGATCTCTTTTTCCGCCTGAACGTGGTACGCATCGACGTGCCGCTGCTGCGCGAACGCGCCGAGGACATCGCGCTGCTCGCCAAATATTTCCTGGAGAAATTCGCCTCGGAACTCGGCAGACCGGCGCCGCGCTTGACGCCTCAAGCGCTGCAGCGGATCGAATCGTACTCTTGGCCGGGGAATGTGCGGGAATTGGAAAATCTGATGGAGCGCGCGATCGTGCTGAGCAGCGGCGCCGAGATCACCCTGGAGCACTTCCCGGCGATCGGCGCGCAACAGCGCGACGCCGCGGCCGTCAAGGAGACGGCCGACTCGAACGACGACGCCGACACGATTTCGCTGAAGATCGGCGTCGAAGCGCTGGAGCGGCGGCTCATCGAAGCGGCACTCGCGCAATGCGACGGCAACAAGGCGGCGGCGGCGCGTCTGCTGGAAATCAGCGAACGGACGCTCTGGTATAAGGTCAAGCGCTACGGCCTGTGACCGGGGCGGATTCGGCGCAAAAAAAAACGCCGCGGCGTTTTTCTTCCATCCGGGTGTTACTACGCAAATGACCAATTGCGTAAGAATTTAGCACCTTGCATCTTTTAGATAACGCAAATTCACGAACAAAAATCGTTTGCACTTGCCCACCGGTGGTCCGCTCTCTATAAAGTCTAAATTTCGTGAACTAGTTGAGTAACTACTGACCAGCAACCGCAATTGCACCCGCTTGCGGGGAGGCGCTGAAGGCCTCGTTGACTGCCCGTACGAAGCGGACCTGCTCTTCTTCTGTCAACCATGAGAAATGGCTGTTGCGTTTGGTCTTTGACAACGTGCCGTTATTTTGATGAACCACATTGATGAAGAGATCGAGCGATTGAGCCGGCCAGTCGATCTCGTCTTTAAGGATCGCGCGCGCCCTCTCCACGCTCACAAGATAGTGAATTTCTTCCTCGAGATCATGCCTTACGGTGCGTTCGAGAGCGCGGTAGAGGAACAGCGCCTGAGCGGTAGCATCGAAGAATCGAAAGAATCTCGGATCATTTCCGGTGGCAGGCACATCGGGCGGCGGCGGAGTGAAGTCTGTGCGCGCCATTACTGGCTTTGAGAATTCATTGAGGACGGCGCCATACAGATCGAGATTGCTCAAGATAAACGCGGAGACCGGAAGTACCGTACTCTTAGGCGTGAACCCTAGTGTCGAAAGTTCTTCGTGCAGGAGATACCGATGCAGGCGCCCGTTGCCGTCGATGAAGGGATGGATGAAGACAAAACCAAACGCGATGGCGGCCGCATGTACGACTGGATCGACGGCAGCACCGGCAAGCGCGGCAGCGCGGCCACGTGCACTCATTTCACACAGGCCCTGCATCAGTCCCACGACATCCTCGGGGCGGGCCGGCACAAAATCCACCGTATCGCGGTATCTGGAATGCCCGCCTAACCAATTCTGGCTGGACCGATAGACAAACTCGTGAAACCGCGGCTCGAGGATCGAATTTTGCGCGAGAACAAAATCCTCTTGTGAGAGAGGCTTGCCGGACGGGGCTGTCTTCAAAAGGTCCAAGAAGCGCTGTGTGCGGTTTGCACTCGGACGCTCGCGCTCTACCTCATAGGTAGAGCGAGTTTCTTTCAGATACAGGTACTGCGCGGCGCGGCGCAGGAGATCCGGCGGATATTTCGCAAGGATCTCGCACATCCGGGCTTTCAAATCTTGGCCCAGGTGTTTACGAATAGCCTCGCTCTTGCGAACGAGGGGGCAGAACTTACGAGTGCCGGGCAGGTTGTTGCGAATCCGAAATTTAGGCGACAACTCTTGCGTCTCGCCAAGTCCAAACTGCAGGCCCTCATCTAGTACAGGCAACCAATTCATCTTCTTGCTCGAGGGCGGGACGTTCAACGAGGTCTGAGTGAGCCATTCAAAAAGGAAGCCTGTACGGCGCGCGTACGCGGAAGTTGGACTGCGCGTGAGCCACTCTTCCAATGGCGCTGCGCCGCAGCGCTCAAAGAGCGCATCGAGCACTTGCAGGTTCACGCCTTCGTAGTGGAGCGCAAACTGCAGGTCGCCGCTAAAACCTTCCTTGGGCGCATACTTTGACTTGAAGGTCAGGACCTCGATTTGGCCCTCCCATTTCGTCGCACGGTTGCGAGTGCGGCCGTCGATCCGCGCCACTTGGGCCAGTGGAACCACATCCAAGCCCAGGGTGGCGATGAATCGAGCGTATCCAACCGGGAATGCGTCCATTGACCCTCTCTAAAATCTATGCTAAATCTCTAAAATCGATGCATTGGATGAGTATATCTCTAATCTTTATGCAATAGCCTAGAATTACTCGAAAACGATTGCTGGACCTCTAAACTGCATGCTGACGCGAGCTTAATCTCCAAAACGGCTGCAAGCCGCTCGAAGAGGACGTGCGGTTGGGCGTCGCGGGGGGGGGTTACAGCGCTGTTTGGGTATCCCTTCCTGTTTGAAAGGTACCTGCAGTACAACGATCTCGCCTATGGAAATTGCTCGAAAGATCAGCTATTTAAGTGAAGTAACTGTTCTCCGGAAAATGCTCGAGCTCAACGTGCAGGGCACCCAGTGCGCTGAGCAGCTAGGCGATGGCGTTGCAAGGGGTGCATCCGATCGATTGGCCATATGCCTTGATTTGCCGGCGTGGCGTGTATTTGGATGCGTCTACCAACGTCGCGAATTGAAAAAAATCAAAGAACGGCGAGCCATCAAGTCGCGCCCCGGGCCAGTCGATGACAATGAATCGGGTCTCGGTGGGGCCCACAGTATGTTTCCGGGCCACAAGTCTCCGTGCTGCAATACTTGCAGCGCTGGAACGGCCCCGGTGATGAACGCGTCACCGGCCTTTTCGGCCGCGATCCTTACGGATTTCGGCGCCGACGCAAGCGACTGCAGCCGCCGTGCATTTTCAGCCAATTTGGCTGGATTTGCCGCTGTCACGGTCTGTGACGCGACCTCTCTGATCCACCGAAAGACTATGGGGGCAAGCAGCATCCGCTCTATCTTCGAGCGAAAGCGATTTGCACTCAGCGGCTTTCTCGCCGGCCAGACGGCGAAACTTCTCTCGGTAAAAATGCCGTCAATCACGGCAGCTCGATTGCGGCTGCGGCGTGCCCATTCAAAAGCGCTTTGGCCGTTCGTTGCCGATCCACACCACGCTTTACCATGAGCGGCGATGCATCGCTAGAAATGACGAGTATCAATTGGCCGCGAGTCGTGTCGACGATGTATTGCCGAGTGCTGTCAGCATGCCAGAAACGTCAGATCTTTCGCGCGATGAAGAACAACCCGGGCGTGACGTAACGCACCATCCAAGCCGGTGTGAGACGCATCAAGAGATTGGTCAGGCGCGAGTTGCCTTGGCGGATCAGCTGGTGCCTCGCCAAGCGAATCGCCTTGACGTCGGTCGGGATGAATTGCTCGGGAAACCGCATTTCCGGAACCGCCCAGTAGCTTTGGACCGGCGATAGACCCGCGCCGCGGATCAGACGATCGAGCGCGCCATAAGAGTGCAAATGCCCGGCAGGCGCGGGTTTCCCGCGCAGACGCACGATGAGTCGCAGCAGCCAGCGCGGCAACGCATTCCCAAATCGCAATCCATGGGCATGTTCGTCGCCGCCGCCCACGAGCAAGCGATATGCAAAGCGATTCTTGGTACATAACTGCAAGGTGCCGTTTGGTTTCAGTACCCGGTATATCTCCGATAACAGCCGGGGTTGACCCGCTATCGCAGGCTCCTCGGGATTGCCGCCCGCGCACCATTCGAGCACGAGATTGAGCAATACGACGTCATACGATGCATCGGCAAACGGCAAACGGCAAACGGCAGTCATCGCCGCCGCATGCAAAGGTCGCGTTGATTACGCCTTCCTGTGTGCAGCGTATTTTTGCGAACAATGCGTTCACCAAGCGGACTTCGAGAGTATCGAGCCCCGCCACGCGAGCCGCGATTGCTGCCGTGTGCTGTCCCAGGCCGACGCCGATTTCCAGTGCTGTCATACTCTTCGAGAGCGACAGCAAGTCGAGAAAGCTCGATCGCGCCGGATCCGCCGAATAGGCCACCATGCCCGGGTCGTACAATGCGCCAAGCGCATGCCTCCATCCTTGCATCCGCGCGAGTTCGACGGCCTTTCGCTCTTTGGGGTACTCGGAGAGTTCGCGATCCATGTCGCCAAAGCGGAGAAATACGGGGATGCCGTCGTATTCCGCAGATTGCTCCATTGTCACAGGCACCTCTGAACGGCGGTCGCTCGAACGAGTATCCCCCGCCATTTGCCCAGTAACGGATGGTAACGCGGAACGCTCGAATGCGACAGGCGTCGTCTACCGGGGTCGGGCCATGCGCGTACCTGCCGGACGTGGATGTGTAAGGCGCGGTTCATTGCCGTTTTTTGGTTTTGTAATGAGGATCTCGTTGATGCGTCGGCGCAAAAAAAACGCCGCGGCAAAGCCGCGGCGTTCTCTTCCATCCAAGAATCGCGAAGTCTTACTTCGATACCGAATGCTTGAACATGCGATCCATCTTCTCGTTGATCTGTTCGATCGACGTCTGGTTCGCTTGCGCGGTCGACAGGGCCTGGTTCGCGGTGCTCTGTGCGCCGGAGGCTGCCGAAGCGGCGCTCGATGCGGCGGTGTTGGCGGCGGCCGCATCGCTCGATGCCTTCGCCGTGTCGCCCTGCAGTTTGGTGACTTGGGCCTTCAAGTCGTCGATTTGCGATTGAATCGGCTTCAGATCGGTGCAGCCGGTGAAGGCGAGCACGCAGGCCGCCGCGACCGACGCCTTAATTACTGTTGCAAGTTTCATAAAACAATTCCCCTAGGGTTAATCCATTGGTATCAAAAATGCCGCAAGTGTTGCCGCAGGCAGACCCAGTCTTCGAGGTCTTGGAGGTCTTCGAGGCGGGCTTACATGCGCCGCAACACACGCCGACATTTAAGCGAATATTATGCATGAAATGCAACCAAAAAAGGGCCCTTTGTCGGCATCTGGCGGCCGCTCTGCGGGCAAACCGACCGTGCCGCAATTAATTCGCCGTCACGATCGGCGCACGTCATGGGCAATTCACGGAGCGCATCGGCGTTCGACGCCTCAGCTGCTCAATAGTTCCATGACGGCGCGGTTCGCCTGGTTGATCGCCGAGTCGGTGTAGGCCGCGCCGCCGGAATCGGAATTGGCGATCGTGATGCGCCCGTATTGCGCACGGCCGACGACGTTGGCGCGCAGGGCTGGCGGTACGTCCGGATCGAACAGCGGATTGTATTCCGGCGCATAGCCGTGCCCCCAGCGATTGACCGTGATCGCGGTGATGTCGCGCGCCGGATCGAAGCCGCCGCCGGCGAGCGTGCGTCCGAGCTGGTCGCGGATCCGGCGTTCGAAGGTCGCGAACGGCGTGGCGAGGAGTTCGGCGCGCCCCGCGCGATTCTGCTGATGTTCCGACAGACCGGGCTTGCACGGCGTGCGCACCATGCGCACCAGCATCGGCTCGTCCGGGGACTTCGGGCTGCGGTAGGCGCCGATGTCCACCTGCGGGTTGAGATGCGTGTGCGGGAAGTAGCCCTCGGGCGTGTACACGTACTTCAGCTTGAGCGCATCGAAGGCGCGCCAGTTGCCGAGCGCGACGCTTGTGTACACGAGCGGCGTCTTGACGAGCGCGTGCAGGGCCTCGCGCTGCACCGCCGGCAACTCCGGACAGAGGTAGGGAATCATCATGTTGTAGCCGGCGAGCACGGCGCCGCGGGCGCGCGCCGCGTAGGCGCGGCCCCCGCGCACGTAAGTCACTTCCACCTGCCGCGCGGTCTGCGGCTCGCCGAGGTTCTTGACGCGGATCACCGTGCTCGACAATCGCAGCCTCACCGGCGCATCGCTGCGGTCGAGTTCGGCGTAATCGGCGCGCGCGCTGACGAGGTCGGCGATGCCCTCGCCGGGCATGGCGCGCGGAATCAAATCGCGCACCAGCGCGCGCGCGATCGTCGCGTTGCCGTCGGGGAAATGCAGGCGCAGCGAGCCGCCGGTGTCCTCGTAGCCGGCGGGCGTATAGCCCATGCGCTCGATCGAGCCTTTGGCGAGGTGCATGCCTTGAAATCCCGGCAGGTGGAAGCCCCAGGCATCGAGCGCCGAGACCGCGTCGGTGCCGACTCCCCACTCGCCCATGGTGCAGGAGTGGTAGAAGTGCAGGACCGCGGGTTCGACTCGCACCAGGTCGCGCAGGAACGCTTGGTAGCTGATTCTCGAGAGGCGCTGCTTCTTCTCGTCGGAGGACAGGCCGGGCAGGTAGTCGACTTGCCCTTCTTGGATTTGCACGATTTGCGCGCGCGCCCGTGCGGAGAGCGGAGCATCGGCGAGCAGGCGCGCGTACGGCAGCTTGCCGACGCCGACGACGAGCTTGTCGGCGCCGAAGGTCTGCCGCTCGAAGAACACGCCGCTCTGCAGGCCGCGCTCCTCGTAGAACTCGGGGTGCTGGATCGTCTTGGCGAGCGCCGCGACGTCGATGCCCAAGGTCTTAAGGAGGCCCGCGGCGATCTGGCTGTAGGGCCGCGGGCTGTCGATCTCCAAGGTGCCGCCGTTCATCAGCTGCATGCGGCCGTTCAAGTGGAACTCGTTGCGCTTGGCGTGGCCGCCGAAATCATCGTGATTTTCCAGGATCAGGATGCGGCTGGCCGCGCCCGTGGCGGCGGCGGCGCGGTAGAAATGCGCGGCGGCGAGGCCGCTGATGCCGCCGCCGACGACGATCAGGTCGTAGTGCTCGCCGGGCTCGCCGGGCTCGGCGGGCTGGCTCCAATGGCGGCCGTCGCGCAGCGCGTGGGCGGTCTCGAAGGAGCCGGGGTGATCGCCGCGCATGCCGGTCAGGATCGGCGGGTAATAGCCGGGGGCGTCCTGGGAAGGGGGCTGTGCATCGGCGGCGCCGGCGTACAGGGGCGGTGAGGCGATCGCGGTGGCGCCGATGGCGAGGCCGTTCAGGAAATCGCGCCGCGTGATCGGGCATTGCATGCCGAGCAGGGCATCTTTGGATCGGTCGGCGGCATCGTCGGTCATGGCGTTTTACACGGTAGCGCGCGAACGCGCCGCTTGCCAGATACCCGTGACTGTATATAATGACAGTCACTGTCTGCATATACAGGTGCCGTATGACCGATCTTACCCCCCGCCAAACCCAGATCCTGCGGCTGATCCAAGAGAGCATTGCGGAAAGCGGCATGCCGCCGACGCGCGCGGAAATCGCGCGCACTCTCGGTTTCAAATCGCCGAATGCGGCGGAGGAACACTTGCGCGCACTGCAGCGCAAGGGCGCCATTCAGCTGATTCCCGGCGCCTCGCGCGGCATCCAGCTGAAAGACATCTTGCGCGAACAATTGGGCCTGCCGCTGATCGGCCGCGTCGCCGCCGGCCGGCCGATCCTCGCCGAGGAGCATGTCGAGGCGCGCTATCAGATCGATCCGAAACTCTTCCAACCGCAACCGCATTACCTGTTGAAAGTGCACGGCATGAGTATGAAGAACGCCGGCATCCTCGACGGCGATTTGGTCGCCGTGCACCGCACTCCCGAAGTGCGCAATCGTCAAATCGTCGTTGCGCGCCTGGAAAACGAGGTCACGGTCAAACGCTACCGGCAGGAAGGCAGGATCGTCTGGCTATTGCCGGAAAATGCCGAGTTTCAGCCAATTCGCGTCGATCTCAAAGAACAGCCGATGATCATCGAGGGCGTGGTCGTCGGCGTGCTTCGCCGCGGTAAAGATCTGGATGGCGCGTGAGACGGTCTCGCTTGCGGACATCTTGGCCGATGCGCGCGTCTGGAAGTTAACAGACGCCTCGGCCGCCCCGCCTCATCCGGTTTGGTCCACCGGCAGGAGCGCGCTGGATGCGCGCTTGCCGGGCGGCGGTTGGCCGACGGCGTCGCTCATCGAGGTATTGATCGCCGATAACGGTCTCGGCGAAGTGCAGCTGTTTCTGCCGGCGCTCGCCGCATGCCAGCGCGGCGCCGGCGGCGAGGCGCCGTGGCTGATCTTCATTGCGCCCCCGCATGAGCCTTATGCGCCCGCCTTGGCGCAGCAGGGCATCGATCTCGGACACTTCTTGGTCGTGCGCCCGGCGTCCGCGACCGAAGCGTTGTGGGCCGCCGAGCAGGCGTTGAGCGCCGGTGTCTGCGCCGCCGTCTTTCTCTGGCTGCAAGGCTCCGACGATCGTTGGTTGCGGCGTTTGCAGCTCGCGGCCGAGGCGGGCGGCGCGCTCGGTGTGCTGTTCCGTCCCGAGCGCCATCGTTTCGAGTTTTCGCCGGCCGGGTTGCGTTTGTCGATGACCCGCGGCGAACGGCAGGCGCGCGTCGAATTGCTCAAAGTACGCGGCGGCCGGCCGGGATTCATCGACCTCGATCTCGGCCCGTCATGACTTCGCGGACGCTTTGGTATGCCGCGGTGTTTCCGGGGCTGGCCGCGGCGGCGCTGTACCGCTGCGCCCGGCAGGCGCAGCGGTACACGGCGTTCGTCAGCATCGAAGCGCCCGACGCCTTGTTGTTGGAAATCCAGGGGAGCCTGCGCTTGTTCGGCACGCTCGAACGGCTGCAGGCATGCATCGATGCGGGCTGGGAGGAACTCGGCGTGATGGCGCACGGCGCCAGCGCGCCATCGACGCTCGCGGCGCTGTGGCTCGCGCGCGCCGGCGAGCGCGCGCGGATAGAGCATCCGGCGGCGCTCGCGGGCCGCTTGGCCGGGCTGCCGATCGGCTGCACCGCGTGGGATGCGGATCGTCTGCAAACGCTGCGATCGTTCGGGGTCGCGCATATCGGCGAACTGCTGCGCCTGCCGCGCGCCGGCATTGCGCGCCGTTTGGGCCCCGCCGCGCTCCTCGATCTCGATATTGCGCTTGCAAAGGCGCCCGCGCCGCGCAGGGCGTTCGTGCCGCGCGAGCGCTTCCGCGAGCGCTGCGATTTCGAGACCGAGATCGACGCCGCCGCCGCTCTCGAACAGGCGCTCGCGGCGCCGCTCGAACGCTGCGCGCGCTTCCTGCGCGAACGGCGCGCCGGCGTACAGGCTCTGGCATTGACTCTGCGGCACCGCGCGGCGCCGCCGACCCGGCTGCGTGCGGGCCTTGCGAGCATCACGGGCGAGCATCGCCGTTTGCGCGATGTGCTCGCGCAGCGGCTGTTGCGGCTCGAATTGGCGGCGCCGGTGCGCGCCCTGGAATTGCTCTCGGCGCCGCTGCAAGCCTTGCCGGCCGATTCGCTCGGCCTCTTCGGCGGCTTCGGCGATCAGGGCGCCGGCGAGGGCGCGGCGCAATTGGTCGAGCGCTTGCGCGCGCGGCTCGGCGAGCGCGCGGTGTACGGCGTCTCCTCGATCGCCGAGCACCGCCCGGAGAGGGCCTGGCGCCGAGTGCAGGAACTGCGGCTGTGCCGGACGGCGGCGAGCGCGCCGGCGAGCGCGCCGGGGACGGACGATGCGCTGCTGCAGAGGCCCGTCTGGCTGCTCGCCGAGCCGGTGCCGTGGTCCGCGCGCGCGTCGCCGGCGCCGCCGCGGGAAGGCTGGGTGCTCGAGCAGGGCCCGGAGCGCATCGAGAGCGGCTGGTGGGATGGCGAGGGCGTGGCGCGCGATTACTATGTGGCGCGCCGCGCCCATGGCGCGAGGCTGTGGGTCTTTCAAGAGCGGCGCAGCCGGCGCTGGTACTTGCACGGCGTATTCGCTTGAGGGGCGGTGCGCGCGATGTACGCCGAACTGCATGCCTTGAGCAATTACTCCTTCCTGCGCGGCGCCTCGCATCCCGAAGAGCTGGTTGCGCAGGCCAAATGGCTCGGCTACCGGGCGCTCGCGCTGACCGACGAGTGCTCGCTCGCCGGCGTCGTGCGCGCCCATTTCGCCGCCAAGGAACATGGTCTGGCGCTGATCGTCGGCGCCGAGCTCTGCTGCCTCTGCGGCCTGAAGCTCGTCGCGCTCGCGACCACGCGCACCGGCTACGGGGCTTTGAGCCGGCTGATCAGCCGAGCGCGGCGCGCCGGCGCCAAGGGCGGCTACGCGCTCGCGCGTGCCGATTTCGAGGAACGACTCGAAGACTGCCTGCTGATCTGGCTGCCGCGCGCAGGCGCCGCCGCGGCGGCGCAACGCGAAGATGAGGGCCGCTGGTTGCGCGAGCGCTTTGCCGGGCGCCTGTGGATCGGCGTCGAGCTGCTGACGAGCGGCCTCGATGGCCGCCGCCTCGCCGCGCTCGAGGCGCTCGGCCGGGCGCTCGATGTGCCACGGGTCGCCGCCGGCGACGTGCACATGCATCGGCGCAGCCGCCGCGCCTTGCAGGACGTGCTGACGGCGATCCGCTTGAATACGCCGCTCGGCGCGGCGGGGCATGCGCTGTTTGCGAACGGCGAGCGCTGCCTGCGTCCCGCGGGCCGCTTGCGCGAGCTGTATCCCGCGCCGCTGCTCGCGGCAACGCTCGCGATCGCCGAGCGCTGCAGGTTCGATCTCGGGGCGCTGCGCTATGAATATCCCGAGGAAATCGTGCCGGCGGGCGCTACGCCGACGAGCCATCTGCGCGATCTGACGGAACAAGGCTGCCGCCGGCGCTGGCCGGCCGGCGCGCCGCCGGCCGTGCGCGCGCTCATCGAGCATGAATTGCGTTTGATCGCGCAACTGCGCTACGAGCCGTTCTTCCTGACCGTGCACGACATTGTCCGCTTCGCCCGCTCGCAGGGCATTCTCTGCCAGGGGCGCGGCTCGGCGGCGAACTCGGCGGTCTGTTATTGCTTGCAGATCACCGAAGTCGATCCGGCGCGCATGTCGATGCTGTTCGAGCGCTTCATCTCCAAGGAGCGCGACGAACCGCCGGACATCGACGTGGATTTCGAGCATGAGCGGCGCGAGGAAGTGATTCAATACATCTACCGCAAATACGGCCGCGAACGCGCGGCGCTCGCCGCCACCGTGATCCGCTACCGCCCGCGCAGCGCCTTGCGCGACGTCGGCAAGGCCTTGGGATTCGAGCCGACCGTCCTGTCGCATCTCGCCAAGAGCGCGCGGCCGCTGGACGGGGGGCCCGCGGACGACGACGATCCGCGGATTGCACGCCTGCTGGCGTTGAGCGGGCAGATCCAGGGCTTTCCGCGGCACCTCTCGCAACACGTCGGCGGCTTCGTGATCGCGCGCGGCCGCTTGGATGAACTCGTGCCGATCGAAAACGCCGCCATGCCCGAGCGCACGGTCATCCAGTGGGACAAGGACGATCTCGACGCCCTCGGTTTGATCAAGGTCGACGTCCTCGGCTTGGGCATCCTCTCGGCGATACGCCGGGCATTTCGCCTGATCGAGGATTTCGGCGGCGCAGCGCGCGCCGCGGGCGGGATCGATCTGGCGAGCGTGCCGGCCGAGGATCCCGCCGTCTACGAGATGATCTGCCGCGGCGATACCGCCGGCGTATTTCAAATCGAATCGCGCGCGCAAATGGCCATGCTGCCGCGCCTGCGGCCGCGCAATTACTACGATCTGGTCATCGAAGTGGCGATCGTGCGCCCGGGCCCCATCCAGGGCGACATGGTGCATCCGTATCTGCGCCGCCGCAGCGGCGAGGAGGCGGTCACCTATCCGAGCCCCGCCGTCGAGGCGGTGCTCAAGCGCACCCTCGGCGTGCCAATCTTCCAGGAACAGGTCATGCAGCTCGCGATCGTCGCAGCCGGCTTCACGCCCGGCGAGGCCGACGGACTGCGCCGCGCGATGGCGGCCTGGAAGCGCAAGGGGGGATTGGAGCCGTTCGAGCGCCGTTTGATCGACGGCATGCACAGGCGCGGCTATGCGGAGGACTTCGCGCGGAAGATCTTCAATCAGATCCAGGGTTTCGGCGAGTACGGCTTCCCGGAGTCGCACGCGGCGAGCTTCGCCCTGCTGGTCTACGTTTCGGCGTGGCTGAAGCGGCACGAACCGGCGGCCTTCTGCGCCGCGCTCCTCAACAGCCAACCGATGGGCTTCTACGCGCCGGCGCAACTGCTGCGCGATGCGCGTGCGCACGACGTCGAGGTGCGTCCGATCGCCGTCGACAGCAGTGCCTGGGACTGCACGCTCGAACGGCAAGCCGGCGGCCGGCCGGCGCTGCGCCTCGGCCTGCGGCTCGTCAAGCAGCTGACGCGGGCGGGCGCGCAGCGCCTCCTCGGCGCGCGCGCGGCGCGCACATTCACCGATGTCGCCGACTTGGCCGAACGGGCCGCGCTCGAGCGCCGCGATCTTCAGGCGCTCGCCGCCGCCGATGCGCTCGCGGCGCTTGCCGGACACCGCCATGCAGCGCTGTGGCAGGTCGGCGGCGTCGAGCCCGCGTTGCCGCTGCTGCCCGCCGCGACCGCGGCCGGCGAAGGCATTGCGCTGCTGCGCGCGCCGCGCGAGGGCGAGCAGATCGTCGCCGACTACCGCAGCTTGGGTTTTACGCTGCGCCGCCACCCGCTCGCCTTGCTGCGCGAGCGGCTGGCGTCGCGCGGCGTGCTGCCGGCGCAAGATCTTTGGGATCAGCCGGACGGCCAATGGGTCGGCACGGCGGGCCTCGTCATCACGCGCCAGCGGCCGGGCAGCGCCGGCGGCGTGACCTTCGTGACGCTGGAGGATGAAACCGGATACGTGAACCTGATCGTCTGGGAGCGCGTGGCTACGCGCTCGCGCGCGGCGCTGCTCGAATCGCGCCTGCTCGAGGTGCGTGGCAAGATACAGCGGCAGGGCGACGTCCTGCACGTCGTCGCGCAACGGCTGACGAACCTGTCGGCGCTGCTCGGCGATTTGCTCGTGACTGCGAGGAATTTCCGCTGAGCGGCGCCGCCCACGGGGCACGCCGCGGGTCCGTCAGCGGGATTTCTTTTTCTTCTTCGGCGCCTTGTCGGCGACGGCGGCACCGGCGACGGCGGCGCCCCCGACCTTGTAATCCTCGAAGTCGCTCAAGAGTTCGGCCGTGCGCCGCTCCTCCATGACGCGCTCCAGGCGCCGCCAGGCGGGCTCGGCGCCCTTCGGGGCGCGCCGCCGCTGGGACTCGACGTCGCGCATGATGTGCTCCACGTCGACCTCATCGGCGCCGGCCGCGGGCTCCTCCGCGTCCTCCTCCTCGAACTCATCCGACTCGGGCTTTTCGCTCATGTCACCGAAGCCTCGGTTTCACCTGCGGTCACGCGCGCGTTTTTATCGGAAAAGGCGCCGGGGCGCAATAGCCGCCGTCACGGCGCTCTATTTGACCAGATCGTTGAGTTGAAATATCGGCAGCAGCAGGGCGATAACGATGAACATGACGATGGCGCCCATGAAGACGACCATGAACGGCCCCAAGAGATTCGTCATCGTCGCCAATAAGCCGTCCATCTCCCGTTCCTGGTTCGCCGCGGCGCGCTCCAGCATCTTCTCCAGCTCGCCGCTGCTCTCGCCGCTCGAGATCAAATGGATCATCATCGGCGGGAAGATCTTGCGGGCCGCGAGCGATTTGCCGATCGGCGCGCCCTCGCGCACGCGCAGCGCCGCGTCGACCACCGCCTGCTTCATCGGCTGGTTGTTGATGACGTCGGCGGATATCTTCAGCGCCTCGAGCACCGGCACCGCGCTCGCGGTCAAGATGCTGAAGGTGCGCGCGAAACGTGCGGTGTTCAGGCCGCGGATCAGCTTGCCGGCGAGCGGCAGCCTGAGCAGGAATCGATCGTAGCGCAGCCGCGCCTCCGGGTTGCGCAGCCAGCGCGAGAAGCCGTAGACCGCCGCGCCGATCAACATCAGCCCGTAGAACCAATAATGGCGCAGGAAGTGGCTGGTGCCGATCAGGATGCGGGTCGCGAGCGGCAGCTGCGTATGTTCGGATTCGAACACCGCGACCACCTGCGGAACGACGTAGGCGAGCAGGAAGGAGACGATCGCAAAGGAGAGCACGACCAGCACGATCGGGTAGACCAGCGCGTTGCTCACCTGCTGCCCCATGACCTGGCGATTCTCGGTGAAATCCGACAAGCGTTCGAGCACCGAGTCGAGCCGGCCCGATTGTTCGCCGGCCGCGACCGTTGCGCAGTAGATATCGGGGAAGGCCTGCGGAAAGTCGCGCAGGCCCTCGGCAAGCGGGTGGCCCTCGACGACTTTGCTGCGTACGCCGAGGATGATGCGCTGCACGCGCGGCTTCTCGGTCTGCTCGGCGACCGCCTGCAGCGATTCGTCGAGCGGCAGGCCGGAGCGCAGCAAGGTCGCGAGCTGGCGCGTCAGCATCGCCAGATCCAGCGTCGATAAACCGCGGCGCAGCATTCTGCGCCCCTGGCTGCGCCGCAGCTCGCGGCCGGCGGTTTCCTCGATTTCCAGCGGCAGCAACTGCTTGTCGCGCAACAGCTGGCGGACGTGCTTGACGGTGTCGGCTTCGATCAGCCCTTTGCGCTCCTTGCCCTGGGCGTCGAGCGCGGTGTATTCGAAGGCGCCCATCAGTCTTCACGCGTGACGCGCAACACTTCCTCCAAGGTCGTCTCGCCGGCGAGCACTTTCCTGCGGCCGTCGTCGCGGATGCCGGGACTGCCGCTGCGCGCATAGCGCTCCAGTTCCTGTTCGGAGGCGCCGTCGTGGATCATCGTACGCATGTGATCGTCGACCGCGATCAGCTCGTAGATGCCGGTGCGGCCACGGTAGCCGATGCCGGGCTCGCTGCTCGGGCGGTACAGTTCGACCGGCGCGCCCTGCGGGTCGAGATTCAGCAAGCGCCGCTCGTACTCGCCGGCGAGGAAGCGCTCCTTGGTCTCGGGGTTCAGTACGCGCACCAGGCGCTGCGCGAGCACGCCGATCAGGCTCGAGGACAGCAGGAACGGCTCGATGCCCATGTCGCGCAGGCGCGTCACCGCGCCGACCGCCGTGTTGGTGTGCAGGGTCGAGAGCACCAGGTGGCCGGTCAAGCTCGCCTGCACGGCGATTTGCGCCGTTTCGAGGTCGCGTATTTCGCCGACCATGACGACGTCCGGGTCCTGGCGCAGGATCGCCCGCAGGCCGCGCGCGAAGGTCATTTCCACCTTGGTGTTGACCTGCGTCTGGCCGATGCCGTCGATGTAGTACTCGATCGGATCCTCGACCGTCATGACGTTGCGGGTGTTGTCGTTGATGCGCTCGAGAGCCGCATACAGCGTCGTCGTCTTGCCCGATCCGGTCGGACCGGTGACCAGGACGATGCCGTGCGGCTTGTGGATGATCTCGTCCATGATCTCCTGGGTGCGCGGATCCATGCCGAGCGAGGTCAATTCGATGCGCCCCGCCTGCTTGTCGAGCAAGCGCAGCACGACGCGCTCGCCGTGCCCCGAGGGCAGCGTCGAGACGCGCACGTCGACCGCGCGGCCGGCGATGCGCAGCGAGATCCGCCCGTCCTGCGGCAGGCGCCGCTCGGCGATGTCGAGCTTCGACATGACCTTGATGCGCGAGACGACCAGCGTCGCGACCCCGCGCTTGGTCTGCAGGACTTCGCGCAGCACGCCGTCGACCCGGAAGCGGATCACCAGGCGATTCTCGTACGGCTCTATGTGGATGTCCGAGGCGTTTTCCTTGACCGCCTGCGTCAGCAGCGCGTTGATCAAGCGGATGATCGGCGCTTCGTCGTCGCTCTCCAGCAGGTCGGAGGATTCCGGTATGTCCTCGGCAAGGTGCGCCAGGTCGGTGTTGTCGTCCAGGCCCTCGAGCATTTGCATCGCCGCGCCCGAGCCCGCTTCGTAGGCGATGCGCAGCATCGCGTCGAATTGCTCGACCGACACGCGCGCGAGCTTCAAGGGCATGCCGACGAAGCGGCGCACCTCGGCGAGGCTCTGCGGCGTGACGCCGGGCCGGCAGACGGTCTCGGCGGCGCCGCCGACGATGCCGCGCACCAGGATGCCGTGCCGCTTGGCGAACGGGAACGTGAGCTTGCGTTCCTGCGGCAGCGGTTCGATCAGTGAGCTCACGGGCCGTGCCCCGGCGCGGCCGGGGCCGTGGGCGTGGGCGCGGCCGGTGGCGCGGGCGTGGGCGCGGCCGGCGCGGCCAAGCCTGGCGACTGCTGCGAGTCCTGCGGCGGCGGCGCGCCTTGCGCCGGCGGGTTGCGCAATTCCGGGATCACCGGCTGGTGCTCGCCCGGCAGCAAGGTGACCTTGCCGTGGTGCAGGTTGTTCTGCAGCGCGCGCATCGAATTGTACTGGGTCTTGCTGGTCGCCTGGATCTGCTGCTGGTCGCGCAGAATCTTCGGCCGTATGAACACCAGCAATTCCTTTTTCTCGCGCGAACCGCCGCGCGTGCGGAACAACGCGCCGATCAGCGGGATGCGGCCGAGCAAGGGAACGCGATCCTCGTTCTCGTTGACGGTATCGGAGATCAGGCCGCCGAGCACGATGATGCCGCCGTCCTCGACCATCACGGTGGTCTTGATGGCGCGTATGTTCGTGGAGATGTCCGCGGAGTTCGCGAGCTTGACGCCCGGCGAGGAATCCTCTTGACTGATTTTCAGCTGCACCGTGTCGCCGCGCGTGATGTGCGGGGTGACTTTCAGGATCGTGCCGACCTCTTCGCGCTCGATCGTCTGGAACGGACTGGTGGTGCCGTTGACACTTGCGGTCGCGGTCGAATAGCTGCCGGTGATCAGCGGGATCTGCTGCGTGACCTTGACCTCGGCCTCCTCGTTGTTCATCGTGATGATCGACGGCGTGGAGATGATGTTGCTCGCGCCGTCGCTGCGCAGCGCCTGCAGGATCGCGGCGAAATTCGTGCCCGAGGTCTTGTTGTAGCGGCCGATCGCAAGCGTTGCGCCGATGCCGAGCGTCGCGCTGCTGAGGGCGGCGACGTTCTTGGTGGCGGCCGCGGCCACCAGGTCGACGATGCTCGCGCCGCCGCTCGTCGGCAGATTCGACACGCCGGCGGGGACGCTGCCGTTGTTCGGGCCGGCGACGGCCCATTGCACGCCTAAGTTCGAGGCCTTGGTGATGTCGATCTCGACGATGATCGCCTGCACCTCGACCTGCGCGCGGCGCACGTCGAGCTTGTCGATGACGCCCATCAGGGATTTCATCAATTTTGGCGGTGCGGTGATCACCAGGGCGTTGGTGGGTTCGTCCGCCCAGATGGTCACTTCGGCGCCGAGGTTCGAGCCGCCGGGGGCGCCGGCGATCGGGCCCGCGCCCTGCAGCTTCGCGGAGGCCGCGGCCTGGCCCTTCAATTGGTCGGCGAGCTTCTTGGCGTCGGCGTAATGCAGGTAGCGCACTTGGGTATTGCCGCCCGACTTCAGCGGCACGTCGAGGCTCAAGATCAGCGCCTTCATGCGCAGGCGCATGGCGTCGTCGCCGCTCAGCAGGATGCTGTTGGTGCGCTCATCGGCGATCGCCTTGACGACGGCGCCGCCCGCGGCCGCGCCCTGATTGAGCTCGTTGACCGTGCGCGCGGCGTCGGTCGCGCTGGCGTTGTGCAGATGGATCATCTCGAACGGCTCGTTGCCGGTCTCGTCCATGCGCTGCACGATGCGCACTATTCGGTGCACGTTGCTCGCGGTGTCCGAGATGATCAGCATGTTGCCGCCGGGATAGGCCGCCAACTGCCCGTACTGCGGGATCAAGGGGCGCAGCAGCGGCACGAGCTGCGCCGCGTTGATGTTCTTCACGGCGATGACTTGCGTGACGATCTCATCGGATGTGGCACTGACGTGCCGCGGCAGGTCGATAGAGGGAAACTGGCGCGCATCGATGTTCGGCACTATTTTGACGACATTGCCCGCGGGGATCGCCACGTAGCCGTAGACCTGCAGCACCGAGAGAAACGCCTGGTAGAACGCCTTCGGCGACATCGGCGTCGCCGACAGCATCGTCACCTTGGCATTGACCCGCGGGTCGACGATGAAATTCTTGCCCGTGACCTGGCTCACCGCCTGGATGATCTGGCTGAGGTCGGCGTCCTTGTAATTCGGCGTGATCGTCGCGGCATCCTGCGGGTCCTGCGGGTTCTGCGGGTTCTGCGGCGCGGCGGCGCGCGTCGGCAAGGCGAGCGAGAGCAGCGCGAGCGAGAGCAGCGCGGCGGTCGCAAGCACCGCGGCGTGGCGCACTCGCTTCAGTGTGGTCATGAACTTCATCGTGGACTCTCGTGTGTTGAGTGCTGCGGTGCGCCGTGCCCGCTAACGGTTCAGGTTCGGATTGGCGAAATTCGGCCGCGCCCGCAACGGCTGCGGCCTGCCGCCCGCAGGCGGCATCAAGTCCTTGTTCGCCTCGGCGGCGACTTGCGCGATGTTCAATGTCAAATCCTTGGTGTTGCCGTTGCGCTCGATCGTCACGACCGCCTGCGAGGAGGTCTCGATCGTGCTGAACACCTCCTGGCTGCGCTGCGGATCGTCGAGCGGCGTGCCGTCGATCGCGGTCACGAGATCCCCGGGCCGCAGCCCTAAGCCGTTGAACGCCGCCCGATTGGTGCCCGGGTAGATTCTGAAGCCGCGCAGCCGCCCGGCCTGGCTGTCGTAGGAGGGGACCGCGCGCAGCACGCTGTTCAAGATTCCCGGATTCTGCTGCACCATGCGGCGGATGTTGTTGATCGTCGCCGCGGTGCGCGCCTGCGCGCCGCTCATCTGCTGCGCCACCGTCGCCTGGCCGGTCAGCACCGATTGCGGCAAGTTCAAGGTCTCGAGCACTCCGCCGCGATTCAATATCACGCGTTCAAGATACACCGCGAAGAGCGTCGCGCCGCCGACCGCATCGCCGACCGCATACACCCGGGAGGGGCCGCCGGCGCCGATGATGGCGATGCCGTGCTTCGGGTCCTGGGTCGCGATCGTGCCGGCCAATATCAGATTGGCGCTCGTCTGCGGCGCATTCGCGAGATTCTGGCCGTTCGGAGCGAGCGTCGCGACGCCGAACAGGTGCGCGGCGACGATCGCCTGCAGGTCCGCCGGCGGATGCCGGTTGACGAGTGGCAGCGCAGCACGGGATGGCAGAGGCGTGACCGGATTGCCGCCGAGCAGGGTAATGGCGATGCGCGCAAGGTCCGCGGCGATCAACGCGGCGAGCAGCATGGACAAGAGCCAGGGACCGTTTTGCGGTAGCCGGGACAGCCAGTCGTTTTTCCGCGGTTCAAGCATAGGAAGTCGCGCCCATCGCCCGCGCGCCGCTTTGGTTGCCTAGACGCCAATGATACGTTCTATTCGATTGTAGTCTCAAGCATTTGTTTTTACTTGTTAAAGTAAAGTGATCCCAGATGGCGACAGGAGGGCGTCGGCGGCCGCATACAGATCCTCCGTCCGGGCCTGCGCAGGGCCGTGCGGCTTGTAAAGGGCGCGATCGAACCATATAAACTGATGATCCATGAGTGGCAATGAACGCGGGCGCAGCGGGTCCAGCTTGGTCGTCGAGGAAGCGGCGCCAAAGCTCAAGCGCCCGCCGCTCTTCCAGGTGCTGCTGATCAACGATGATTACACGCCGATGGAGTTCGTGGTCGACATCCTGCAGCGCTTCTTCGCGATGGACCGCAGCAAGGCGACCCGCGTCATGCTGGAGGTGCACACTAGGGGCAGGGGGGTGTGCGGCGTCTTTACTTATGAGATCGCCGAGACCAAAGTGGCCCAAGTGATCGCGTACGCGCGACAACATCAGCACCCGCTGATGGCAACGCTAGAAGAGGCGTAGTCAGTGCTAAGTCAAGAACTCGAGTATTGCTTGAACGACGCCTTCGCCGGCGCCCGCGATGCGCGGCACGAATTCATGACCGTCGAGCATCTGCTGCTCGCGATACTCGACACGCCGAAGATCCGCGAAATCCTGAAGTCCTGCGGCGCGGACACCGGCAAGCTGAAGAGCGAGTTAAGGCAGTTCATCGATCAGACGACGCCGCGGCTGGCCGCCGGCGAGGAGCGCGACGTGCAGCCGACGCTCGGCTTCCAGCGCGTCCTGCAGCGCGCGGTCTTTCACGTTCAATCCAGCGGCAAGAAGGAAGTCACGGTCGCCAACGTGCTGGTGGCGATCTTCAGCGAGAAGCAGTCGCACGCCGCCTATTTGCTGTCGATGCAGGACGTCTCGCGACTCGACGTCGTCAATTTCATCGCCCACGGGCTCTCCAAGGCCGGCGGCGAGGAGCGCAGCGACCGCGATGAAGGCGGCGCGGCGGCCGATGTGGAGCGCGACGGCGAGAGCGGCGGCAGCGCCCTGGAGAAGTACGCGACCAACCTCAACGAGTCCGCCCACAAGGGCAAGATCGACCCCTTGATCGGCCGCAGGCTCGAAGTGCAGCGCACGATCGAGATCCTCTGCCGGCGGCGCAAGAACAATCCGCTGTACGTCGGTGAAGCCGGCGTCGGCAAGACGGCGATCGCCGAGGGCCTGGCGCGCATGATCGTCGAGAACCAGGTGCCGGACGTGCTCCTCGATGCGACGATCTACTCGCTCGACATGGGATCGTTGGTCGCCGGCACGAAATACCGCGGCGACTTCGAGAAGCGCCTGAAAGCGGTGCTCGCCGAAGTCAAGAAGCAGCCCGGCGCGATCCTCTTCATCGACGAGATCCACACCGTGATCGGCGCCGGCGCCGCCTCCGGCGGCGTCATGGACGCCTCCAACCTGATCAAGCCGGCGCTCGCCAACGGCGAGCTGCGCTGCATCGGCTCGACGACTTACAACGAATACCGCGGCATCTTCGAGAAGGACCACGCGCTCGCGCGGCGCTTCCAGAAGATCGACGTCGTCGAGCCCTCGATCCAGGACACGGTCGATATCCTGCGTGGCCTGAAGTCCAAGTTCGAGGAACACCACGGCGTCACCTACGAGGATGCGGCGCTGCAGGCGGCGGCGGAGCTCGCCGCGCGCCACATCAACGACCGGCACATGCCGGACAAGGCGATCGACGTGGTCGACGAGGCCGGCGCGAACCTGCGCTTGAAGCCGGTCGAGAATCGCGAGCCGGCGGTGACCGTCAGCCACATCGAGAACGTCGTCGCGCGCATCGCGCGCATCCCGCCGAAGAACGTCTCGACCTCCGACCGCGACGTGCTCCGGAATCTGGAGCGCAACCTCAAGCTGACGATCTTCGGCCAGGACACGGCGATCGAGGCGCTGGCCGCGGCGATCAAGATGTCGCGCTCAGGGTTAGGCGATCAGCGCAAGCCGGTCGGCTCCTTCCTGTTCTCCGGTCCGACCGGCGTCGGCAAGACCGAGGTGACGCGCCAGTTGGCGATCGCGATGGGCGTCGAGTTCTTGCGCTTCGACATGTCCGAGTACATGGAGCGGCACACGGTGTCGCGCTTGATCGGCGCGCCGCCGGGTTACGTCGGCTTCGACCAGGGCGGCTTGCTCACCGAGGCGATCGCCAAGCATCCGCATTGCGTGCTGCTGCTCGACGAAATCGAGAAGGCGCACCCCGATGTCTACAACCTCCTCCTGCAGGTCATGGACCACGGCACCTTGACCGACAACAACGGCCGCAAAGCGGATTTCCGCCACGTGATCATCGTCATGACGACCAATGCGGGCGCCTTCGAGATGAACCGGCCGAGCATCGGCTTCACGCAATCGGACACCGGCGCCGACGGCATGGAGGCGATCCGCCGCCTGTTTTCGCCGGAGTTCCGCAACCGCCTCGACGGGGTCATTCCCTTCGGCGCGCTCGATGAAGCGACGATCGAGCGGGTCGTCGACAAGCTGCTGGTCGAGGCCGAAGCGCAGCTCGAACAGAAGGGCGTGACGATCGGCGTCGACGACGCCGCGCGCGTCTGGATCGCCAAGAGGGGCTACGACTCCAAGATGGGCGCAAGGCCGATGGCGCGCGTCATCCAGGATCACATCAAGCGGCCGCTCGCCGAGGAACTGCTGTTCGGCAAGCTCGTGGGCGGCGGTCACGTCGAGGTGACCGTGAGCGAAGACGGCCTGACGCTGAAACTCGAGGCGCGCGGCGCGAACGAGCCCGCGTTGCTGCCGCAGGCGGAGTCGCAGGAACAGCAGTAGCGCCGAGGCGGGGTGTGCGGCGCGCTAACGGCCGCGGTAGACGATGCGGCCCTTGGTCAGGTCGTAAGGGGTCATTTCGACGGTGACCTGGTCGCCGGTGAGGATGCGGATGTAGTTTTTACGCATCTTGCCGGAGATGTGCGCCGTGACGATGTGCCCGGTCTTCAGTTTGACGCGGAACGTCGTGTTGGGCAGCGTCTCGACGACTTCGCCTTCGAACTGGATGGCCTCTTCTTTTGACATGCGTCCTTACGGGGTGTCGGAAACCGCGCGCATTGTGCATAAAGGCTCCAGGTAATGCAATTTACGCGGCCGCCGAGGCCCAGGCGCCGCGCGGCGCGCGCCGCGCATAGTTACGCAGCAGCGCGCTGAAGTCGCGGCGCGGCAGTTCGCGGGCGCCGAAAGCGGCCAGATGCGCGCTCGCCACTTGGCAGTCGATCAAGTGGATGCCGCGCAGCCTGCATTCCTCCACGAGTCGCGCCAGGGCCACTTTGGAGGCATCGGCGCGGCCGCTCCACATCGATTCGCCGAAGAACACGCGGCCGAGCTGCACGCCGTACAGGCCGCCGACGAGCTCGCCGCCGGCATAGGTCTCCACCGAGTGTGCGTAGCCTTGCCTGAAGAGTTCCTCATAGGCGCCGATCATCGCCGCGTTCAGCCAGGTTTCGGTCCCGGCGCGGCGCGGCGCGGCGCAGGCGCGGATGGTGCGCGCGAACGCTTGGTCGAGGCGGGTCTCGAAAAGGCGCGCGCGCAATGTCCTTCGCAGGCTGCGCGAGAGGTGAAATTCGTCGGGGAACAGGACCATCCTGGGATCCGGCGCCCACCAGAGGATCGGCTGCCCCGCCGCGTACCACGGGAAGATGCCGCGTTCGTAGGCGCCGAGCAGCCGCGCGACGCTCAAGTCGCCGCCGGCCGCGAGCAGTCCCTCGGGATCGCTCAAGGCCTCCTCGACGGGCGGGAAGGACTCCGCGCTCTGCTCAGCGCAGAGCCAAACGAGCCGGCTCAGAGAGTGAACTCCTCGCCCCGCTCGCGGTGGTAGGGCAGATGCGCGTTGACGGCGGCCGCATAGCGCTCGACGCCAAGGGTCTCGCGGGCCGCGAAATCGCGGATCGCCGCGGCGAAGCGCGCATCGACGATGTCGTGCGCGGAATGCGTCAGCGCGGGCTCGAAGCCGCGTGGCACCTTGTGCTCTCCCTGGGTGCCGGGTTCGAAGCGGGCGAGGCCGCGCTCGATGCAATACTCGATCCCCTGGTAGTAGCAGGTCTCGAAATGCAGGCTGTGGTAGTCGCCGCCGGCGCCCCAATAGCGTCCGTAGAGCGCGTCCGCGCCGACGAAGAAAATCGCCACCGCGATCGGCGCGCCGCCCTTGAGCGCGATCTTCAGCATCAGCCGATCGGGCATCGTGGCGTCGATCCGCAGGAAGAACGGCAGGCTGAGATATGGTTCGTGGCCGTGGCGGTAGAAGGTGTCGGCGTAGAATTCATAGAGCGTTTGCCACAGCGGCGCGCCGATCTGCCCGCCGTGACGGGTCTCGAAGGTGATGCCGGCGTCGGCTACGCGGCGCCGCTCGCGCTTGGCCTTCTTGCGCTTCTCCGCGGTGAAGGTGGCGAGGAATGCATCGAAGGACTGGTAGCCGCGGTTGTGCCAATGAAACTGGCAATCGCGGCGCACGATGAGGCCGGCAGCGCGAAGCGCCGCAAGATCCAGATCCTGCGCAAAGAGCACGTGCCAGGAGGATAAGTGCGCGGCGCGCAGCATTTCGCGGGCCGCCTCGATCAGCGCCTGCGCGATCTGCGCGGCGAAGCCCCCCGGGGCGATCAGCAGGCGCGCGCCCTGCACCGGCGTGAACGGCACCGCGCAGAGGAGCTTCGGATAGTAGCGCTCGCCGTGCTGCTGGTAGGCGTTCGCCCAGGCGAAGTCGAAGACGAACTCGCCGCGCGAGTGATCCTTGCGATACAGCGGCATCGCGCCGATCGCGCGGCCCTGCCGATCGAAGGCGACGAGGTGCTGCGGCGTCCAACCGCTTTGCGGCGCGACGCAGCCGCTCTCCTCGAGCGCCGCGAGGAACTCGTGGCACAGAAACGGCTGCGCATCGCCCGCGAGCGCGTTCCACTCTGCAGGCGCCAACTCGGCGATGGCGCCGAAGGCGCGCGTGCGCTGCGGCGCCCCGGCCTCCGGCAGCCGCGCGGTGCGCGTCACAGACTCGCCGCACGGCGGCGCATCGCCGCCGCGGCGTCGCATTGCTCCAGGTATTTATCGGCATCCAGCGCGGCCATGCAGCCGGTGCCGGCCGAGGTCACCGCCTGGCGGTAGACGTGATCGGCGACGTCGCCCGCGGCGAACACCCCGGCCACGCTGGTCGCCGTCGCCTCGCCGGCGCTGCCGCCCTTGACGACGATATAGCCGCCGCGCATCTCCAACTGGCCGGCGAACAACTCGGTGTTCGGCTGATGGCCGACGGCGATGAAGACGCCGTGAACCGCGAGGGTGCGCGCCGCGCCGCGCTCGCCGGCGCGCAGTTTGAGGCCGGTGACGCCGGACGCATCGCCCAAGATTTCCTCGACGATATGCGTCCAGAGGATCGTGAGCTTGCCGGTGCGCTGCAGTTCGTAGAGCCGGTCCTGCAGGATCTTCTCGGCGCGCAGGCCGTCGCGCCGATGGATCAGCGTCACGTGCTTGGCGATGTTGGCGAGGTACAGCGCCTCTTCGACCGCGGTATTGCCGCCGCCGACGACGGCGACGTCCTTGCCGCGGTAGAAAAAGCCGTCGCAGGTCGCGCAGGCCGATACGCCCTTGCCGCGGTACAATTCCTCGGACGGCAGCCCGAGATATTTGGCCGAAGCGCCGGTCGCGATGACCAGGGCATCGCAGCTGTAAGCGCCGTTGTCTCCCGCAAGCGAGAACGGCGTGCGCCGCAGATCCACGCGGTTGACGTGATCGACGGCGATCTGCGTGTGGAAGCGTTCGGCGTGCAGGCGCATGCGCTCCATCAGCGCGGGCCCCTGCAGGCCTTCGACGTCGCCGGGCCAATTGTCGACGTCGGTCGTCGTCATCAGCTGGCCGCCCTGTTCGAGGCCGGTGATCAGGAGCGGCGAGCGGTTGGCGCGCGCCGCGTAGACGGCCGCGGTAAAGCCGGCGGGGCCTGAGCCCAGGATGATCAGGCGGCTATGGGTGACTTCGCTCATGTACACTTTCCTTTGTCGTCTCGCAGCCAGTTCATGGTATGTAAATTCAAGCACTCCGGCCAGCGATGGCGTCGGCAAGGGCAATCGGGTACGATCTCATATTATTCAATTAGTTAGGAAATTTATATCATTAAAGATCTAGAGCTCGGCCAGGGTGCGGAAAGCAAGCGGTCGGCGGCGGCGCAGAAAGTCTCCGGCGCGGTCGCGCGTTCGCTGCGCGAAGGCACTTTCTGGGTGCTCGGCGCGATCGCCCTGATCCTGTGGCTCGCGCTGCTCACCTATCAGGCGCGCGACCGGGGATTTGCCGATACCGGCGTGCCGGGGCCGGTCGGCAACTGGATCGGTCCGGTCGGCGCCTGGCTGTCGGGCTTTTTCTTTTTCCTCTTCGGGCGTCCTGCGTATCTGTTCCCGCTGATGCTCGCCCTGGCCGGCTGGATGGTGCACAAGAACTCCGCCCCCGACACGCGCTCGCGCATCAACACGCTGCTGCGCGCGGGCGGCTTCGCGCTGACGCTGCTCGCGAGCTGCGCGCTCGCGACGCTGCATTGGAGCGGCGCTGCGTTGCCGAACAGCGCCGGCGGCGCGTTCGGCGAGCTCGTCGGCCGCGGCCTGGTGCGCGGCTTGAGCCTCCTCGGCGCGACGCTATTGCTGCTCGGCCTGTGGTTCGCGGGCGTCGCCCTGTTCCTCGGCGTCTCCTGGTTCACGGTCATGGACAAGCTCGGCGCGCGGGCGCTCGGCGCCGCGCAATGGCTGCGCGCGAAGTTCGCGCAGCGCCGTGAATTGAGCTCCGGCCAGCAGCGCAAACAGGCCCGCCAGGACGTCGTCCGCGAAGAACAGAAGAAGGTCGGCCAGCGCATTGCGCCGCGCATCGAGCCGCCGGCGCCGAGCCCGGCGCGCAGCGATCGGGTCGAGCGCGAACGCCAGGTGCCGCTGTTCGATGCGCCCCAGGCGAGCGAGCTGCCGGCGCTCTCCTTGCTCGATGAGCCGGTCGCGCACGAACCGTCGTACTCGCAGGAAGCGCTGGAGGCGATTTCCCGGCTGGTCGAATTGAAGCTGCGCGACTTCGGCGTCGAGGCCGAGGTCGTTGCGGTGCAGCCGGGCCCGGTGGTCACGCGCTTCGAGCTGCGCCCCGCGCCGGGCGTCAAGGTGAGCCAGATCAGCAATCTCGCGAAGGACCTGGCGCGGGCGCTGTCGGCGGTCAGCGTGCGCATCGTCGAGGTGATCCCCGGCAAATCGGTGGTCGGCCTGGAGATCCCGAACGAGAAGCGCGAGATCGTCACGCTCGGCGAGATCATCAAATCGAAGCCCTACGACGACTTGGCTTCGCCGCTCGCGCTCGCGCTCGGCAAGGACATCGGCGGCGTGCCGGTGGTCGCGGACCTGGCGCGCATGCCGCACCTGTTGATCGCCGGCACGACCGGCTCCGGCAAGTCGGTCGGCATCAATGCGATGGTCCTGAGCCTGATCTACAAGGCGACGCCCGAACACGTGCGCATGATCATGATCGATCCGAAGATGCTGGAGCTGTCCGTCTACGAGGGCATACCGCACCTCTTGTCGCCGGTGGTCACCGACATGAAGCAGGCGGCGAACGCCTTGCGCTGGTGCATCGCCGAGATGGAGCGGCGCTACCAGCTGATGTCGGCGCTCGGCGTGCGCAACATCGGCGGCTTCAACCGCAAGATCAAGGAAGCCGCCGACGCCGGCAGGCCGATCAAGGATCCGATCCGCATGCAGAAAATCGCGCAAGGCGTTCCCGGCATCGTCGCCGAGGACGTCCCCGAACTTTGTGGCCTGCCGTTCATCGTCGTGGTCATCGACGAACTCGCCGATCTGATGATGATCGTCGGCAAGAAGGTCGAAGAGCTGATCGCGCGCCTCGCGCAAAAGGCGCGCGCTTCCGGCATCCATTTGATCCTGGCGACCCAGCGGCCGTCGGTCGACGTCATCACCGGGCTCATCAAGGCGAACATTCCCTCGCGCATCGCCTTTCAGGTCTCCGCTAAAGTCGATTCGCGGACGATCCTCGATCAAAGCGGCGCCGAATCGCTGCTCGGCCACGGCGACATGCTGTTCCTGCCGCCGGGAACGGCGATCCCGACGCGCGTGCACGGCGCCTTCGTCTCCGACCAAGAGGTGCACCGCGTCGTCGCGGGGCTGCGCAAGGGGTCGCAGCCGGTGTACATCGACGAAATCCTCGACGGTCCGCAGGGCTTTATCCCCGGATTCAGCGCGGACGACGAGGAGGCGGGCGACGGCGGCGTCGCCGAGGCCGAACAGGATCCCTTGTACGACGAGGCGGTGCGCATCGTCACGGAGACGCGCAAGGCGTCGATATCCGGGGTGCAGCGCCGTCTGAAAATCGGTTATAACCGCGCGGCGCGGCTCGTCGAAGCGATGGAGGCGGCGGGCCTGGTCGGGCCGCTGCAATCGAACGGCGGCCGCGAGATCTACGGCGCCGCGCCGCCGGAGGAGTGAGTCGATGTCGGTTCGCATTACAGGCGCCGCGTTCGCGGCCTGCATGATCCTGCTCGGCCGCGGCGCCGCGGCCGAACCGGCGCCGGCGTCGGCGGCGGCGACCGCGGAGTCGGCGCCTGCGGAGTCGACAACTGCGGAGTCGGCGCCTGCGGAGTCGGCGACTGCGGCCTCGGCGGCGGCGGCGGCTCGCGTCGAGCATTATCTGTCCGGCTTGAAGACCTGGTCGGCGGACTTCGAGCAGACGATCGACGATGCCGACGGCAAGGTGCTGCGCAGCGCTTCGGGGCACTTGTACCTCAAGCGGCCGGGCAAGTTCCGCTGGGACTACACCGCACCGTCGCGCCAAGTGGTGCTCGCCGACGGCAAGAAGCTGTGGTTCTACGACAAGGATTTGCAGCAGGCGAACGTGCGCGACATGGACTCGACGCTGAAGAGCACGCCCGCGGTGCTGCTTGCCGGGGGAGCGACCGTCAGCAGCCAGTTTCGCATCAGCGCGCTGCCGGCCGGCGAGGGCTACGAATGGTTTCAGCTGATTCCGAAGCATCCGACCAGCGATTTCCAGGCGATCCGCATCGCCTTCGCGAACGGCGAACTGGTGCGCATGTTGTTCGCCGACAAGCTCAACCAGGTCACGAGCCTGAAATTCAGCAACGCCAAGCGCAACGTGACGCTCGCGCCCGCGCTGTTCATCTTCACGCCGCCTGCGGGAGTCGATGTGATCGGACACCCGTCGCCGTGAACGCCGGCCGCGACGGCGCCTACCGGCCGCTCGCGGATCGGCTGAGACCGCGCACCCTCGACGAATACGCCGGCCAACAGCACCTGCTCGGCGCCGGCGCGCCGCTGCGCCGCGCGCTCGAAGCCGGCCGACCGCATTCGATGATCCTCTGGGGGCCGCCGGGAACCGGCAAGACGACGCTCGCGCGGCTGGTGGCGAGCTGCGTCAATGCCGAGTTCGTCGCACTCTCCGCGGTGCAGGCCGGCGTCAAGGAGATCCGCGCGACCGTCGATGCGGCGCGCGCGCTGCGCGGCACGCGCGACACGGTGCTGTTTCTCGACGAGGTGCACCGCTTCAACAAGTCGCAGCAGGACACGTTTTTACCCTATGTCGAGGACGGCACGCTGATCTTCGTTGGCGCGACCACCGAAAATCCCTCCTTCGAGATCAACAACGCGCTGCTTTCGCGGGCGCGCGTGTATCTGCTGAAGCCGCTCGAGATCGCCGATCTGGCGCGGCTCTTGGATCTCGCGCTCGCCGATT
>Ga0307373_10002088_pt1 | contig 36486 bp, 30 predicted proteins | sample OX2MG_FD_202534 | JGI IMG/M metagenome (GOLD analysis project Ga0307373, IMG submission 202534) | Soil microbial communities from Risofladan, Vaasa, Finland - OX-2 | ecosystem: Environmental > Terrestrial > Soil > Coastal area > Acid sulfate soil | place: Finland: Risofladan, Vaasa | collected...
GCGATTCGCCAGCCCAGTGAGCGGGTCGCTGAACGCGGCGTGCTGAAGCTGGTCGCGTTCCCTCCGAAGCCTGCCGCTCACAGCCTGAAGCACGGAGGTGCATGCGCCTGGCACGACCAGGATCAGCCAGACCGGCGGCAGCGGGCCCCTGTGCGCCGCCGCGGCGAGAGCACCGGCGGCCAACACGGGGAGCGCCCCGCAGAATGCGCCGGCCGGCGTCGATCCGACAGCAGCGCCCAGTAAGACGATCGGTACGCACAACCAGAAGCCGTCACTCCCGCCGACAACCCCGGCCGGCACCGCTGCGGCGGTCATCATCAGGATGATGCGAACGGGCGCCGGTGCAACGTGCCGGCGCCGGCCAGCCCGTGTGCTCCGCACACCAGCGTCCATGCGTGCGCGTGCCATTGACGTAGTTTCTTCGAACCACCGGACGAGACTAGGATCGTCAGCGTCGATGCCGTATCGGGTACTGCACGCCGCCGATGCCTTCTGGCGCCCCTCCAATCAGATGGGCGTCGCGAATACGAATCTCGCCGAGCAACTCGGAGCAAAGACCTTGGGAGCACGACTGTGGCGACTCGAGCCCGGCCAGGCCTCGACCCGGCACAAGCATCGCGACCAGCACGAGCTATACGTGGTGCTCGAGGGCACCGGCCGAGTGCGCGTCGACGATGAGCTGCTCACGCTCGAGCCGCTCTCGACGCTGCTGGTCGAGCCCGAGAGCGTGCGGCAGGTCTTCAACGACACCAACGAGCAGGTGCTGTGGTTGGTGGTCGGCGCCCCGCTCGAGTCTGGCAACACGCTAGAGATGACACCGGAACTGCTCGCAGAGCTTTACCCGGATGGACCGAAGGCGCTGCCGCCCGAGCTGACCCGATCTCACGACTCAGAGACGCCGGTACATGATCAGCAGCCCGACGTAGCCTTCGGTCGGATGCCGGAAGGCCTCAGGGACTGTTGCCAGAACCTCGAAGCCGAGGGCCTCCCACAGTCGAACCGCGCGCTTGTTCGTCTCAACGACCGCGTTGAACTGCATCGAGCGGAAGCCCTGCTCGCGTGCCCAGTCGATCACGTGCTCGCCGAGCGCGCGGCCGACCCCACCCCCTGAGCGGGTCGGATCGACCATGAAGCTGGCCGACGCGACGTGTGCCCCGGCGGCTGGGCGGTTCGGATAGGCGTTCGCCGACCCTACGACGCACCCGTCAGCGTCCACGGCAACGAACGTGACGCCAGATGACGTCTGCATCCACTCGCGCCGCGCTTGCTCCTCGGTGATCGAAGGGTCGATCGCGTACGTCTCACCCGCCTCAACGATCGCACCGTAGAACGGCCAGATCATCGGCCAGTCGTCGTCGGTCGCGGCTCGAATCTCCACCCTTGGATTGTCTGGCACCTGCGCCCTCAGTCGGCGGACGAGTCGGCGTCGGCGGAAGCCACCTCGAGCACCCCGGCGAGTTCGCTGAGCGCAACGGTCAACGGGTCGATCATGCGTTGGCCACTGACCCTGAGCGTTACGGCGACCGCCGCCGTACCCGGCGCGTCATGTCGGAGATGGCGCGTCTCGATATGCGAGATCGAGAACCCGTGCCGCGTGCTCTCGGAGAGCACATCGCGCAGGACACCGCGCCCGTCCTCGTAGACCACGCGCAGCGCGAACCCGGAATATGGTGACCGCGGCAGCTGCGCCGCGATCCGCGGGAACAGGAACACGATGATGAAGTGCGCGGTCGCGATCGCCAGCGCGATGATCGCCAGTCCTGCCCCACAGGCCATGCCGATCGCCGCCGTCGTCCAGACGATCGTCGCGGTTGTCAGGCCACGGACGGCATCGCCCCGCACAAAGATCAGGCCGCCGCCGATGAAGCCGATGCCGGTCACGATCGCCGCCGACACGCGCGAGGGGTCCAGCACCACATCCGAGCCGAGCACGTCGCTGAACCCGTACTTGCTGACGATCACGAACCCCGCCGCACCGACGCCCACAAGCGTGTAGGTGCGAAGGCCGGCTGCCTTCTGGCGCCATTCCCGTTCGAGCCCGATCAGAGCACAGAGACCGAACGCGAGCGCCAGTTCACCGAGCTGTTTCAGCCCTTGGCCGCTGGGCACGGCGGCGGCGATGACCAGCTGTTCGTGTGCCATCAGTGCTTCTGCCCGACCAGGATGCGCGCGGCGAACTTGTGAAGAAGTTGTGAACCCAAGGCAGCGCGCACTCTAGCCTGAGGGCCCTTCCTTCACGCAGCCGCGGGACACGCACCTACGATTGTCTCTGTCCCGCGGGCACGCAGTCACGACGACGCACGGGAGGCGGAAGATGACCAGTTCCGGCCACACGGTCGCATCGCTTGAAGAGCTGAGAGCGAGGAGGGTTTTGCGGCGATCCGGCTGGCGCTCGGAGTGCGGAGCTTCGGCCTGAGCGCGTTGATGGCGGCTGAAGCGGGCAGCGAACTGGTACGCGAGCACGACGAGGCCGGTGTCGGCCATGAGGACCTGTACGTCGTGATCACGGGCCACGCCGCGTTCACTGTGGGAGGCGAACAAATCGACGCTCCCGCCGGGGCGTATTCCCCGGTCGGGTGGGAGCTGACACGCTAGGCCGTGAGGCTGCTTGACGAGCAGCGCTATGCCGAGGCAAAGCTGATCGTCGAGGCCGCGCTCGCCGATGCGGGCGACTGCGGGTCGATCCCCGCTTCGAACAGCTGCTCGGATGACCTCAAGCGGTGACTGGCGCCCCGCGAATGCCGAACCGGCCGCGGAAGCGGCTCGCGGCGATGGCCGCGAGGCATGCGACACCGCAGGCGATGACGAACGGTGCCTTCACACCGATCGGGCCGATCACGATGCCGCCGAGTGCCGATCCGCCGGCGACGCCACCGATCAGCCCCGAGAGCGTCCAACTGAATGCCTCGTGCTCGGTTCCGGGCCTAACGACCTGTCCGACGAGCGACTGCTGGCATGAGAAAACCGGCGCGACCGCGAGCCCGGCGATGAAACTACATACCGCGGCCACGGCGATCGTGTTCGCCGCCAACAGCGGCGCGATGAACGCGCAGTTGGCGAGCAGCAGCAGCGTGTAACGGGAGCCGAGCGTCGCGTTCCAACGGGCCGAGCTGTAGCGAATCCCGCCGACCACGCTGCCGACACTCCAGAGCGCGAGCAGGAATCCTGACGCGGGCCGAGAGCCGTCGTGCAGCGCGAGTGCCGGGATCCCGACCTCGACGGCCCCAAGCGCGAAGCCGGTAAGCGTCACGGGCAGCAGCAGCCAGCGCAGGTCGACACTAGCCAGCGCGGATCCGCGCTGTGGATCCGCAGCTGCGTGGTCCTCCGGCCGGGCCAGTAGCGGTGAGCGGAGGAACAGGAGGGTGCCCATCAGCACGAGTACCGCGAGCATCAGCACGGCCGCCTTGGGCGATGCGAGCGTGATCACGACGGTCACGAGCAGCGGCCCTACGATCCAGATGGTCTCCTGCGCGATCGCCTCGAGCGCGTAGGCTGTTTCCCGCACGGAGAGGTCGTCGAACAGATCCCGCAGCAGCGTTCGCACGACCGGCGCGATCGGCGGCACCAGCGATCCGGCGAGCGCGGCGCAGGCGATCAAGAAGAGTGTCTCGGCGTGTCCCGCCGCAGCGAAGGCCAGAATCACGTACACGCCCGCCTGCAGAGCCGCGGCCGGGCCGAGGACGCGACGTTGACCGACGCGGTCGATCAGGCGGCCGAGCACCGGCGAGGCCGTCGCGGAAGCGAGCGCATTTGCCCCGACCGCCACACCGGCGGCCGCATAGGAGCCGGTCGCCTGCCGCACCAGTAGCAGCACCGCCAGCGCCGACATACCCTGGGGCAGTCGCCCGACGAGCGCGGTACTCAGCAGACGGAATGAACCGGGTGCGGTGAGTACGGCCCGGTAGTTGGTGGCGGCCATTGCTTTTCATAGAAGCAGGCGGCGGCCGCCGCGACATGGCCGTCGCGGCAGGCCGTCAGGCCACCGGGCGCGAGAAGCCCTCACGCCGGCGCTGGACCTCGTCGCGAATCACGCAGCCTTCTGCATGGTCGTTGACGATCCCCGTCGCCTGCATGAAGGCATAGACGGTCGTCGGCCCCACGAACCTCCACCCCTGGCGTCGCAGCTCCTTTGACAACGCGACCGACGCGGGTGAGGTCGACACCGTCACCGGCGGCGCGAGGTCGCTCGTCTCCGGCGCGTAGCTCCAGGCAAGGCCCGCCAGCGAGCCCCCGCTCTCCACCAGCTCCACCGCTCGGCGGGCGTTGTTGATGGCGGCCTCGATCTTGCCTCTGTGCCTGACGATCCCCGCGTCCCCGAGCAGTCGCTCCACGTCCCTCTCACCGAACGTCGCGACCCTATTGAAATCGAAGCCCTGAAACGCTGCGCGGAAGTTCTCGCGTTTGACGAGAATCGTGCGCCAACTCAGCCCCGCCTGGAAGCCCTCCAGACACAGCTTCTCGTAGAGGCGCCGATCGTCGGCGACTGGGAAGCCCCACTCGGTGTCGTGATAGTGGAGGAACTCCGGCGCCGCGAACGCCCAGCTGCAGCGTGACTTGTGATCTGGCCCGTCGGCGATCGCACTCATGGTTGCGCACAGTCGCCGAAGGTCACGGTCAATAGGCTAGAACCTGGTCCTCCGCTGGCACGTTTGGTCGGCGGCCTTGAACGCGGGTGAGTTCTGGGTCATGCCGATCGGAATGTCGATCTGCACCCCGATACCGCCGGATGCAGGCTCGATTTTCGGGTCGGGAATGTTGATCCTGTGGTTGCGCATGCAGCGTCCGTACTGAGCGGCCTCCGTGCGGTGCAGCGCGAGCTGGGAGTTGGTCGGCGCCGGCTTCTGTGGCATGTAGTGCTGGCACTTCGCGATCGCAGAGCGGAACCCCGGACCGCTGACCGGTACGCCGTTGATTGACATCGTCTTGCCGTGCGACCGCTGGGCAAACGACTTGACCCCGAAGCCGCCGTCGGCGGGAGGATCCGGGAAGTTCGGGACGTCGTCGGCACGCATGCAACGGCTGAGCCTGAGCGACTCGATGTGGATCCGGGCCAGGTTCGTGCTGAGGCCTGACCCGCCGCCGGAGCTCGCGCCCGTAGAAGGTCCTGTAAGTGAGCTCGAGCCGCACGCTGCGAGCGCGGTGGCGACAACGAGCGTGGCGGCGATGGACGCCGGCCTTACCGTGAGGGTCCGCATGCATCCGTTCTACAGACCGACGGGTTACACGAGTCCAACATTCCACGACATGCCCAGCTCGGGAGGGCCGGTCCCGCTGGACCGGCCCTCTGTCCGAGCCGCGTGTACTACGGGTAGCTCGTGACGTCTACCGCCACGTCAGGGTTGGCCGCCGTCGAGGAGCCGCCGACGCCATCGATGACCGAGTCGATCCCGCCCTGTCCCTGGCTGGCATTGAGGAAGACCGTCAGGAGACCGTGGAATTGCACTCCCGGCGTATCCGGCGCCGTGAACGCTTGCGTTGCGTCGATCGGCACGCCCTGGTCGAAGAACGAGTAGCTGCCCATGCCGTAGCCCCTGGAAGCTCTTCACGTGACGGCTCACAAGGAACGCAGGTTGGGATGCTTCCGACTGATGCCTCGCGGCGGCTGATGACGGCCGTGATGAACCGTCGCGGCCGCGGCCGATGGCGCTACCCAGAGCGCCAGACCTGCAAGCGCCGCCAGCGCCGTGCTCCGCTTCTTCATCGACTCCTCCTCGAACGGAAGGCAATAGATCCGGCCCGACAAGGACGTACTCCAACCGGGTCGGATCTAACCACCGAGATGGCGCCACTCGAGACGACTGATTGGACCAGATGGCGCATCGGCGAGTATGGTGGGGCCGAGATTCCGCCGGGGTTGCGGCGCCGAGTTGGGTCGGGTCGTCGCCGCGGCGGTTTCGCGGAGCCTCTGAATGCAAAAGCGCGACCGGAACCGATTCGTTCTGGTGATCGGAGTGGTCGCCCGCAACCACGCGCTCAGCCGGCTGTTGCTCGCCTACGCGCTGATGATCGTCGCAGAGTTCGGCCAATGGCTGGCCCTGATCGTCTACGCGTACGTGCGCGGCGGCGTTGCCGCAGGCGGTTTGGTGGTGATCCTGCAGCTGGTCCCCTCGCTGCTGCTGGGTCCTTTGGTCAGCGCCCATCTGTTCCGCATGGGCGCCGGACGGTTGCTTCGAGCCGCATATGGCGCAGCGACGATCACGCTGGCCTGCTGCGGTGCGGCGATCCTCGCCGGTGCGCCGGTGGTCGTCGTATACGGCGCTGCGATGGCTTTCTCACTCGCGCTCAGTGTGAGCAGACCGCTGCATCACGTGCTGATGCCGCTCATAGTCCGCCACCCGGATGAGTTAACGGCGGCCAACGTCGCAACAAGCTGGAGTGAAGGCGTGGGCACGCTGGTCGGGCCCGCGCTCGCGGGCCTGCTGATCGGAGTGGACGGCTCAGGTCTGGCATGTGCGGGGTTGGCCGGGCTCTGCCTCCTGACTCCGGTGTTGGCTCGTGTTCAGTCACTTCGGGCGGAGGCCACGGACAGCCAGCAGGAAGTGGGGGCTTTCGCAGATCTGCTCGATGCTGCCCGTGTGGTCCTTTCGCGACCAAGCACTCGAGCACTGATCGCCTTTCCGGCCGGTGCGGCCGCAATCGAGGGCGCAGTCGATCTGCTCGTGGTTGTGCTTGCCGTACGGATCCTCGCCGTTGGACCTGGCGCTGCCGGCTACCTAAGTGCAGCGTTCGGCGCCGGCGGCCTGCTCGGCGGCGGCGCCGCCGCGCTGCTCGTCGGCCGTCGACTCGCGCTTCCACTCGTTGCTGCGGCGCTCGTCGGCGCGGCGGCGCTCGGCACGCTGGCGCTGGCCTCCACAGTGTTCGTCGCGGTGGTGCTGTTGGTGGTGGTTGGAGCGAGTCGCAACGTCCAGAGCGTCGCCGCCCAGACACTGCTACAGCGATCAACGCCGCTTGATGTGATGGTCTGTGCGTTCGCGTTGATCGAGGCCATTCGGGACCTGGGCCTGCTGTTCGGCGCGCTGGTGGTTCCGCTCCTGGTCGGGCTGGGGGGCCCCAAGACCGCGTTCGTCGGAATGGCCTGTTTCGCCCCGATCGCCGTGGTCGCCGCCGGGCGGCGGATCCTCCGCATCGACGAGGAAGCCTCGATCCCGGTCGTCGAGATGGGTCTGTTGCGAAACACTGAGATCTTTTCTGCACTTCCCGGCGCTTCGCTCGAAACGCTGGCGCGGGAGGCGTCTTACGAGAACTTCGATCCCGGCACCGCCATCATCAGCGAGGGCGAGGCAGGGGACAGCTACTACGCGATCACTCACGGAGCCGTGACCGTCACCCAGGCCGGGCGAGAACTCAGACTCCTGGACAGCGGTCAGGGTTTCGGCGAGATCGCGCTGCTGCGCCGCGTCAGACGCACTGCAACTGTGGTCGCGTCGTGCGATACGACTCTCCTGCGTGTCGGTCGCGAAGCGTTTCTCACCGCGATGCGCGCCCACCCTAGCGTGTCCTCAGCTGCCGACGCGGTAGCCACGGACCGGCTCGAGCACACGGGCTGAGCGGCGGCCGTGTCCCGCGCGCTCTCTGCGTCCGTCTACCGCGGCTGGCGTTGGTTGTAGAGACGCCTGGCCCAGAGATAGGAGGCTGCGGCGATGCCGACGCTCCACGCGATCGCGACGATCGCGTGGGGGCCGATGTGGGTTCCGGTGAGGAGACCGCGCAGGGTTTCGGTGACGGGCGTGAAGGGCTGGTAGGCGGCGAACTGGCGCAGGCCTTCCGGCATCGTCGTGGTGGGCACGAAGCTGCTTGAGAGGAACGGCAGCAGCGTGAGAATCATCGGCGTGTTGCTGGCCGTCTCGACGCTCTTGGCGGCAAGGCCGAGTGCAGTCGCCAGCCAGATCAGCGCGAACGCAAACAGCGCGAGCAGTCCGATCGCAGCCAGCCAGTCGAGTGGGTCCGCGGTCGGGCGGAAGCCGAGCGCGATCGCGACGCCGAGGACGATGGCGATGCTGGCCAGCGTCTGGATGAGACTGGCAAGCACGTGGCCCGTGAGCACGGCGGCACGGGCGATCGCCATCGTGCGGAACCGGTCGATGATGCCGCCGGTCATGTCCATCGCGACCACGATCGCGGTGCCCTGCACGGTGGCAGCGATCGTCATCAGAAGGATCCCAGGAGTGACGTAGTTCAGGTAGCCGTCGCGACCAGCGTGCCCGCCGGCGAGCGGGTTACTGAGGCCGTGCCCGAGCTGGCCGCCGAACACGTAGACGAACAAGAGCAGGAAGACGATCGGCATCCCGATCAGGATCAGCGTCATCGACGGGTAACGCCGCAGACGCCGAAGGTTGCGCCGCAGCAGAGTCCTAGAATCGATGACGGTGTAGGCCAGTGAGCTGATCACGCTGAAGCCTTCTGCGCGACCGGACGACCGGTCACTGCGAAGAACACATCGTCGAGGTCCGGCGTGTGGATCGAGAGATGCTCGACCTCGACCTCGGCATCGTCGAGCCGATCGAGGAGCCGCCGCAGGGAGGCGACACCACCATCGCCGGGAACCTGGATGACGAGCTTCTCATCGTCACGTGAACCGCCCTCGAACAGGTCCGCGGCGGCAAGCAGCGCCTCGGGCGTCGCGAAGCGCAACCGGACATGCCCACCAGGGATGCGCCGCTTGAGCTCTTCGGGGCTACCCTCGGCGACGATCCGACCGCGGTCGAGAACCGCGATCCGATCTGCGAGATGGTCCGCCTCATCCAGATACTGGGTCGTGAGCAGAATCGTGACGCCGTCGCTGACCAGGTCACGGATGCTGCCCCACATCGTGCGACGGCTGCGGGGATCGAGGCCGGTTGTGGGCTCGTCGAGAAAGATCACCTGTGGCGATCCAACCAGGGTCATCGCCAGATCCAAGCGCCGGTGCATCCCGCCCGAATAGGTCGACACCGGCCGCCGGGCGGCGTCCACGAGCTCGAAGCGGTCAAGCAGCTCGGCGATCCGCGCCGCGCCCATGACACGGCCGAGGTGATGCAGATCGGCCATCAGCCGCAGGTTCTCCTCGCCGGTCATGAGCTCATCCACCGCCGCGAACTGGCCGGTGACCCCGATCACCGAACGCACCCCGTCCGGGTGGGAGGCCACGTCGTGACCGGCGACCTGCACCTCGCCCGTGTCAGCGGGGATCAGGGTGGAGAGTATCCGCACGATCGTCGTTTTGCCGGCGCCGTTGGGGCCAAGTAGAGCGAACACCGTGCCTTCGGCGACGGTGAGGTCGACGTCATCAAGCACCGTTGTCTGACCAAAGGACTTCGACAGGCCTGACACCCTGATCGCCGGCTCTCGCGCTGCGCTCATCGCTGGCCCCGATGGTCGGTTCGCTCGGGAAGCTCGCCGGCGGCGACCATCGCCGCCCGACGTGCGTCCCATTCCTGCTGCATCTGTGGCATCTGTTCCACCAGGAAATCGGAGAATGCGGCCATCTCGAGCAGCACCGCACGTCGCTCGATGGAAGCGTCGCGCAGCACCTCCAAACCCTCGTGCGCCATCTCGCGCAGCTCCTCGTACTCGGAGACATCCATGCCCGTCGCGTGTGGCGAGCTCAGGTCGATCCGCACCCGGTCCATCCGCTCGCCCGCGGCACGTGTCCGGCGCAGCACGCGGATGGCCTCGGCCGTCTTGACCGCGCCGGCGATCGCGCTGCGGCTCGCCAACAGCGCGTCGGCCAATTCGTTGATGCTCTGATCCGGCGGATCGCAGACCGACAGATAGCCGATCAGACGCCCGAGCATCGGCGGAAACCCATACCGGCGGGCATAGAGCCGCCCCATGTGGTCGGCGAAGGTCAGCTCAGCGTCTGTCGGCATGAGCCACAGATTACACAAAATACTGAGATAACACAAATCTGTGTCATTTCAGTCTGCCATAGGTGGCCTCGTGTGGCTCGCACACGGCAGGTTGGGGTGGCGGCGCGTTCTATCTGCGCACGGGCTGCGGGCCGGCAATCACCTGCCATGGCCCTCTGCGCACGACCTTTTCGCAGATGTCACGTCTATTCGGCGGCTCGAGCAACCGGTTGCGATGCCATGGCAACACAACCGTGAGCGCGCCGGCGCGCCAGGCTGCCTCCGCGATCGCCTTGTCTGGGTCACCGACCGCCATCTCATAGGAGACCTGGCTGGCACCGTCGAGCATGCGTCGTGCCACTGCGAGTTCCTCGTGCGCGATCTTCTTCATCTCGAGATTCCACAGCACGGTGCCCGATATGCCGACCCCACATCCGGCGACCCGCTCCTGCGTGGCGACGGTGAGCACCGTCAGATCCGCGCCCTCCGCCTCAGCGATCTCGTACGCGTGGAGGAGCGCCGCGCGTCCCTCGCGGTTGTCCTCGAACCAGACGAGGAGGCTCGTAGCTTCCTCGCCGTCAACTCCCAAAGCGCGCTCTCCGTTCAAGCACCGCCATGGTCAAATCGTATACCCGGCCTCGGGATTGGTGATTCGCTAGTTCGCGATCGGCTCACCTGACGCCGTTCAGCTCCCGACCGCTTGCGTCGCGAGTTGCGGAGGCCTCCAGCCTGCTCCTGAACTCACATGCGATGTGCGAGGCTCTGCGGCTCAGGTTCACTCTGACGCTGCCCTGTCTGACGTGCATCTTGCGCCCGTTGCAGGTCACGGCGGTCAGGCTCCATCCGTTTCCCGCGGGAGCGTGCAGTGGCGGCTGTTCGCTGATCAGGTATGTCCCCAGATACACGTGCCTCGTGGCGTCAGGCGGCGCATCGGGAACCGCGATCACGGCGGCGCCCTCTCCGCGTGCCGTGGCGAGCTGGCGGAACTGCCGCGGAGTCGACCCCAGTGACTGGACAACGAACGCTGCCGCACCAGTACCACCCTCTGTCACGCTGGTCAGCCTGATCGATCCCGCGGGCGTGAATCTGTTTACGAAAGTGCAGACGGTGCCCTTCCCGAACACGAGCCAGAAGGTTATGTTCCGCACGTTACGCGGGGCGCCCCCGCATACGGCGCTCACGAGCGTCCAACGGCCGCCTGGATGGGGCGGGGGCAGCTCTTGGATGATGTACCGCGTCGTCGCATACAGCGCCAGGTTTCCCTCAGGACGGGCCTCCACAGGGACGCCAGAACGGCGCGAAGTGGTCGTTACCAGTGTCGGGTCGTCGTTGTAGGGGCCCACGATGTAGCCGAACGAGCCGACGCCACCCAGAGTTGTGTTGAAGAGTGTGAGTGTTCCGGCAGGCGGAATCCATCGGTTCACGAACGTGCAGTCGACCGTATCCCCAGCCGCCAGCCCAACCGACGCCGTCGTGTCGCCGGTGCTGATGGTGCTCGCACCGGCGGCGGATCTGCAATCCACCGACTTGAGCTGATAGTGAGAGAGCGTCGATTCCGTGACTTGCCAGGTCGCACCTGCGCCACGCTGGAAGGCGATCCGCTGCCCGCGCTTGAGGGTGAAGCCGTCCGGGTCGTAACTGACGTTCCCGGTGAACGCGAAAGCGGGGTCAGCGCCCGCTGGGCCGCCCTCAACCCGATCATGGATGATGATCGTCCCGCTGGAGAGCGGCGATGGGACGTAGTAGGCGTAACAGAACACATGGTTGATGCCGGACGGGAAGAAGAGGTATGCGACGTTGTCGCCGTTGACGTCGTCGGCGGCGCACCTCAGTGTCCCGAACCCGTAGCCGGGAGTGCTCGGTGTTCCGTGCGCGTGTGCCAGTACCGGGTCGGTCGGCACGCCGCCCTGGACCCAGAGGCGATTCTTCGCCGCCTCGGACTCCTGCCCACTCGTCAGCTTAATCGTGACGGCACCGGAAATCGGGGCAGCGCCCGCCAGGCGCTTGCCCTTGTCGTCCAGCAACGGCGTCGAGCGTCTGGTGCGGACGGGCTTGCGGTACGGATTGGTGACCCGCGACATCGAGCCCCAGGCACCGCTCACGGCGCGGCTCCCGTAGCCGGTTCCGAGCGTGAACGCCCAATTGACGAGCGGCTTGCACTTCAGCTCCCGGCCGATCTCCTCGTACGTCGGGCTGACGAGCGCACCAGTGTTGCCGTACTGCGTCTTCGGGCCGAGGGCCTGAAGGCTCTCGGCGGCGTCGTTCCGGGCCCTGTTGGCGTAAATGTCGCTGTAGCTTGGGCACTTGCGAGCAACGAAAGTGACGTAGTAGTCGCCCGCGGCGTCAGCCGTGCCGGCGAGGACCGGCAAGCTCACACCGACGATGAGCACTGTCTGGAGCAGCGTCCTCACAAAACCGCGCTTCATCTTCCGGACGATACATTCGGCGAAGGCCCGCAGCAGGCTGTCGCACCAGCACCGCTACCGGGATCCGAACCTCCCGTGCAGGACATCGCTGAGAAACGCTCAAGCACGCTCAGCACGCGTCTTGCGGTGTCCGGCCGATGCAAGCGCGCACTCACATCCCAAGGGTTGCCGATCAAGCGGCCCGCAATCGATGGGCGAATTCTCATGCCGCTCTTACTGGACTCTAATTGTCTCGCTCGAGATTAACGAGTATGGCCGATGACCAGGAACGAGTAACAGAACGCCAGTCGGCGCCGATCGTGTCACTCGACCAGCGGCGAACAGTGATATGGGGTTTGTCGTGTCGGTGACCGCCGACCCGGTGTCGCCGCTCGGCGAATCGAGGCGCCCGCGGGCCACCGCTCTGCGCTCGGTGCGTCCTCGGCCTTGGGTGGCGGACGCTGCGCTGGCAGTCGTGGGGTTGGGTTTCGGCGTGATAGTGGGACTGGCGATCAGTGCCGAGACCCATTCCGAGTTGGTGGCGCCGGGTGGGACGGCGACGTTCATCGGCAGCGTCACCGGCCTGGTCGGCATGTACCTCGCCCTAGTGATGGTGCTGCTTGTCAGCCGGATCCCGCTTGTCGAGCGTGTCCTCGGCCTCGGCGGCCTGATGCGCTGGCATCGGTGGCTGGCGCCGTGGCCGCTCTCGCTGATCGCTCTGCACGCCATCTTCATCACGATCGGATACGCCGACGCCGCTCGAACCGGAGTCGGGCATGAGATCGGATCTTTGCTGAGCGGCTACCCGGGGATGGTGACCGCCACGGTGGCGCTCGGTCTGATGATGGCGGCCGGCATCGCCTCGATCCGCGCGATCCGCACCAGGTTGCGGCGTGAGACATGGTGGACGCTCCACCTCGTCATGTACCTGGCGCTCGCCCTGTCGTTCTCGCACGTGATCGCGCTCGGACCGTCGTTCGTCGGACACCCGCTCACACAGGTGGTCTGGTCGGTTGTGTGGGCGGCGACAGCAGGCATGGTGATCACCTTCCGCATCGGGCTACCGGCGTTCCGGAGCCTGCGCCATCGCCTGCGCGTGGTCGAGGTCCGCACCGAGACCGACGGCGTGGTGTCGGTGATCTGCGAGGGCCGCAGGCTGGACCGCCTGCCGGTCTCGGGCGGGCAGTTCCTCTGTTGGCGGTTCCTTCAGCAGGGCATCTGGTGGCAGGCGCATCCGTACTCGCTCTCGGCGCGGCCGACTCCGACGCATCTCCGACTGACCGTCAAGAACAGCGGTGACCACTCCGGCGGGCTCGCGACCCTGAAGCCGGGCACGCGCGTCGCGATTGAGGGGCCGTACGGCTCGTTCACGTCGCACGCTCGGCGCCGCGAGCGTGCGGTGCTGATCGCCGGCGGTATCGGCGTGACCGCGATGCGCGCGTTGCTCGAGGACCTGCCTCGCTCGACCCGGCCGCTGGTGATTCTGCGTGTGTCACGCGACCAGGATGCGGTCCTCACGGAGGAGCTCGCCGAGCTCACTCGCAGAGCCGGCGGGAAGCTGCATGTAATCGTCGGCTCTCGGGAAAAGGCCCGCTTCAACGCAGACCGGCTGCGGCAGCTGGTGCCGGGGATCGTCGAGCGGGACGTGTACGTGTGCGGACACGAGGAGTTCGTGAGCGACATGGTCGCCCTCGTCCAGGGCGTCGGCGTGCCCGCTGACGCCGTTCACTACGAGGCCTACAGCCTGTAGGCAATCAGGCGCGGGAGGAGATCATGGGATCCATGGGACGTGTTGTGCTTTTGGTCGTCACCGCGGTGGTCGGCCTTGTCGCAGTGCTCAGCTTCCACACCAGCACGCCCCAACTGGCCCTAGCGACGGCGGGTCAGCCGGCGTCGCAGCGCAAGCAGCAGCCAAAAGCCGCCGCCACATCCGCAAGCCCAAGCGGTTCCAGCAACTCGATTGTCTTGGTCACCCGCTCGGCCGTCGGCGCCAGCGAGCAGTACGGCTACGGTGCCCTGTCTGTGAGGGTCACGGTCCGCGGAAACCGGATTGAGAACGTCACGGTCAACGGCCTGCAGACCGCCGAACAGTACTCGCAGCAACTCGCCGCGCAGGTCATCCCGACGTTGCATTCGGAGGTGCTCGCGGCGCAGAGCGCCAGGATCAACGGCATCTCTGGCGCCAGCTACACGTGCCAGGCATACGCGCTCTCGGTCCAATCCGCGCTCGACAAGCTGCACGTATGACCGCCGGCGTCTCGCAGAGCCGGACGATAGGCCATGCCGAGAAAGTGATGGGGACAGTCGTCTCGTTCGTCGTGCACCCCGGCGCGCTCAGCGCCGCCGCGGTCCGCTCGGCGCTCGCGCGAGCCTGCCGAACGCTTCACGAGGCAGATGAAACCTTCAGCACCTGGAAGCCGCAGAGCCCCGTGAGCCGCCTACGACGTGGCGAAGCGACCGTCGACGAGCTGCCGACGGACGTGGCGACGGTACTCGGCCTTTGCGAGCGTGCGAAGGCGGCATCGGCGGGCTGGTTCGACCCGTGGGCGATGCCAGGGGGCGTTGACCCGACGGGCCTCGTCAAGGGCTGGGCTGCCGAGCGGGCCCTGGCCGAACTCGTGCAGTCCGGGGTGCCCGCCGCGATGGTCAACGCGGGCGGCGACCTCGCGGTGCACGACCGACCGGCGCCGACAGAGCCTTGGCGCGTCGGGATCCGCCACCCGTGGCGGGTCGACGCGCTCGCTTGCGTCATCGAGGCGGACGCGGCGGTCGCGACTTCGGGAGCCTACGAGCGTGGCGAGCACCTGATCGACCCTCACAGTGGGAGGCCGCTCAGTAAGGCCGCCTCGGCGACGGTCACCGGGCCGAGCCTGGCGATCGCCGACGCCCTCGCCACGGCCCTCGTGATAGCGGGGGAGGGTGAGATCGGGTTCGTCACCGCGCTCGACGGCTACGACGCATACGTGATCGGCCCGGACGGAAGCGAGCTGGCCAGCGACGGGATCCGCTTCGCTCCATCGGCATGATTCGTGCTGAGCATCTGAGTCCGACGGCACAGGCTTCCGCGTCCTAGCTCAGCTTTAGTCATCTCGGTCGGTCCCGCGCGCTGGTGGTCTTTCCAACTTGAGGCCGACCGTCCGAGCTGCATGGCGTTGTGCGGGGGCGCTCAGCTCAAGCGCCGTTCAGCTCTCCATGAGAAACCCCTTACGGCACGATGATCACTCCGTGCGCCACATATGATCGCTCGGCTGCAGAGGCCGGAGCCGGCGAGCACGACGGATGCCAGAACTAATTCTCATCATCGAAGATGAGCCCGGGATCGTCGACTTCCTCGAACGAGGGCTGCGAGCTCAAAGCTTCGAGGTCATTTCCGCGCACGATGGAGACGCCGGGCTCCAGAAAGCGCTCGATCAGGACGTCGACCTCGTCGTGCTGGACATGATGCTCCCCGGCCGTAGCGGGCTACAGGTACTCGAGCGACTGCGCGCCTCAAAGCCCGCGTTGCCGGTGATCGTACTAACCGCGCTGGCGGAGGTGCAGGACCGCGTCACGGGCCTGGACGCGGGCGCGGTGGACTATCTGACCAAGCCGTTCTCCCTCAGCGAGCTGGCCGCCCGCATCCGCGCGCAGCTGCGAACGGCCGCGCAGATGTCGCAGGCCAAACTCACCGCCGGTGGGATCGAGGTAAATCTGCTGACGCGGGAGGTGCGCCACAACGGCGAGCTGGTCCGCGTATCGACCACCGAGTTCGAACTGCTGGTGTACCTGATGCGCAACCGCGGCCACGTTCTGAGCCGCGAACAGATCCTGCGCGCGGTATGGGGGTATGACCACGACCCCGTCACGAATGTCGTCGACGTGTACGTCGGCTACCTGCGCCGCAAGCTCCGCTCCGAAGAACGCGGAGCGCAGATCGTCACGATCCGCGCGGTCGGCTACCGCTTCGATGCGAGCACTTAGCTCAATCTTTCCGACCGGTCTGCGGTGGCGGCTGACCGCCTGGGTGGCGACCGTGATGCTTGCGTCCGCCGCCGTGATATTCGTCGTCGTCTACGAGGACACCGGCTCACAACTACAAGGCCAGATCGACCGCGACGTCGTTGGCGACACGAGCCAGCTTGCTCAAGCCCTACGCCCGACCGCCGGTCAGAGCCCAGTGCAGATCGCGATCGTGGCCGCCCGATACCTGCGCGCACAGCCCTACACCGCAAGCTCGACGCTGCTGTTCGTGCTCCTCCCGGGGGCGCGCACGGCGAGCAATCACCTCGAGGTCTTCGGCGCCAGCCGTCCCGAACCGGGCGAGAGCGCTGCGCAGCAGGCCTTCGAGAACGGCGTCGGGCGCCGGCTGCTGGTGGCGCACATCGGCTACTGGACTCCCAGGATCCCGGATGTCGGGAGGGTGCGTGTCCTCGAGCGGTCGCTTGACCTGGGAGGGGTCAACGCTGTCGTCGGCGCGGGTGAGCCGCTCGCCACAGTCGCGGCCGCACAACACGACGTGGCGGGCGCATTCGTGCTCGCCGGCGCGGTCGTACTCGCGCTCGCGCTACTCGCGTCCTACCTCGCTGGAGCCCGCGTGTCAGCACCGCTGCGGCGGTTGTCGGCGGTAGCCGCACGCGTAGATGCGGGTGACCTCGGGCCACGGATGACGCTGTCGGGCCGCAGTGGTGACGAGATGCGCGTGCTCGCCGGCTCGTTCAACCACATGCTCGACCGACTCGCGGAAGCGTTTGCAAGCCAGCGCGAGTTCGTGGCCGACGCCGCGCACGAGCTACGTACACCGCTGACGGTGATCCGTGGCCAGCTCGAGGTGCTTGCCACGCAGCAGCATCCCTCCGAAGCCGAGGTACGACGGGTCGAGCGTCTAGTTCAGGCAGAGGTGAGCCGCATCAGCCGGCTGGTCGACGATCTACTAGTCCTCACCCAGGCAGAGCGGATCGACTTTCTGCAGGTCGAATCGATCGACCTGCGACCTTTTGTCGCTCAGCTGTGGGACGGCTTGAGCCTCACCGCCGACCGCAGGTTCGAGCTGGGGGCGATCCCCGATGGGGCACTGGAGGCGGATCCCGATCGACTCGCCCAGGCACTGCGCAACCTTGCCCGCAACGCAATCGAGCACACGGCCGATGGCACCGGGCTCATACGCCTCGACGGTGAACGCCTTGCGCCTGACCGGCTCGCGTTCGTCGTGATCGACGACGGACCGGGAATCCCAGTCTCCGAGCGCGACCGGATCTTCGAGCGGTTTCACAGGATTGACGGTTCTAGAAGCCGGGCTTCCGGTGGAGCCGGCCTGGGACTCGCGATCGTGCGCGCGATCGCCGAGGCTCACGGCGGCCAAGTCCGAGTGGCGGACCGGCGCGACGCTCCCGGCGCTCGCATTGAGCTCGTCGTTCCAGGCTTTACGCCAAAGACCAAGCCAGCCATAGACGCTCGGCATTCAAGGCCCTATACGCCTATGTGATCGGCTCGAGACGCTCGCGTATTTTGCGGCAATGCCGGTCCGGCTCGCTAACCCGGCTGTCAACCACTACCGGCTGACACCGCCATACGGCCTGGGCAAGTAACTGAAGTCCGAGCCGCACTGTCACTGCCGACGTGCGGTCCCGGAGAAACCGCCCTTAGGAGCGTCACCTTGAGCCCTTAGTGGTGGCTCTTCACCACCCGCGGCGTGAGTCGCCCGGCGGCGTCGGCTGCGCCCTTGGTCAAGGGTCTGCCTTCAGCGTGGCTACACCTGGCACGCGGCCAGCGCTCAACAGGTGCCGCATGGCCGCGCGATCATGATCGAGGTAGTACTTCAGGAAAGCGATCGTGACGCGTTCAACCACCCCGAGCTGAACCCTGTTGGTCGAGTATGGTCCGAGGTGACTTCCGCCCAGCAACTGCAGTAGATACTTGGGCGACGACGCGGGGCCGAAGAAGGCGGCGGTTGCTGACGGCAGGTTGATCGTGTCGGCGGTGCCCTGCGTGGCCATCAAAGGCGGACCGCCGGGCGCAATCTGAAACGGCGAGAGCATCGGGATCTCGGCGCCCGAGAGGATCACCGCAGCCTGCAGATGCGGATCGCGCAGCGAGGGATCGTAGGCGAGGGCCAGCGCCGTGTCCCCGCCGTCCGAATGCCCCGCTACCGCGATCTCATGCGGACTGATCAGCCCGCTCAGCCGGCCGCCTGGCTGCGCGTCGAGGTGTAGGAGGCTTGAGATCACAAAGCGCATGTCCTGCGGCTGGTTGGGCAGGTCGCTCCGGTTTAGACCACCTGGCGCCTCCGGGTTCTCCCGTGGGAAGATCGGCGCCGCCACGACAAAGCCGGCACTGGTCCAGTAACGCAGCAGGCGCGAGTAGGCGGTGGGCATGAGATCGAATCCATGGCCGAAGATGATCAACGGGAACGGGCCATCGGCGCGGGCCGGTCGGCTGCCACGCACGGCTGCCCCGGCGCCGGTTGCGAGCGTCGGATAGCGCACGACCGTCGTAACGGGGCGTGGCACCACCTGCCCGCTCGGCAGAGTGATCGTGCGCGTGGAGTCGATGAGGTGAAGCGTCATCACACCGACGCCGTAGCTCTTAGGGGCCGACGGTCGCCCTGCCCCGGGACTCGCGTCGTCCCGGTGGTGCGTTCCGAGCGTGGTCGGCTCACGTCCTGCGCCGTTGGCGGGGCGCGCTGTGGAAATCATGTTGGCGATCACGAGCACGAAGATGGCGACCACCGTAATGAGAGCCATGACCGCGGCGGCCCGCTGACGACGCACCTGCCGTCGCCGGCGGGATGACAGGACGTCGGTTCTGTTTTTGTGCGGGACCTGATCGGATCTGGGCATCGGCGGCCTGTTCCTTAGCAGTTTCTCATCAGTGCAAGCCCTGTAGATGAGACCCGTCTCACCGTTGCTTGAGCGTGCGCACAGCTTGCTGCTGTTAGGTGGCGCAAATGGCCAACCAACTCGATCAGAGAAACCTTAGCGTCGGCAGTCGGACGGAACCGAGTGCACATGAAAGTCGCGACGAACGTCACGCGCGCCACGTCAATGACCTGGCACAGACCCGCGGATTCGCGCTGCTCCGGGACCAGATAATCTCGCGTGCCCAACCTACTCAGGGCGAGCGTGTGCTCGATGTGGGCGCGGGCACGGGATTGCTGGCTCTCGCAGTTGCGCCGAGCGTCGCTCACGTGACCGCCGTCGACAGCTCGCCAGCGGTGTGTCGCCTGCTCGAGGCTAAGGCCCGAGACCGTGAGATCACCAACATTGACGTGGTGGTTGCGGACGCGCGAAAGCTGCCGCTCCCGGACGCCTCTATCGACCTCGTACTGTCCAACTACTGCTTGCACCACATCAATGATGTGGACAAGCAGGTCGCGCTGCGCGAGTTCGCTCGAGTCCTGCGCCCCGGGGGCCGGCTCGTGCTCGGCGACATGATGTTCAACGTCGGGTTTCGCACCGCGCGCGACCGGCGCGTCGTTGCCCGCTTGGCATTCGCGATGCTGCGCGGCCATCCGCTGGCCGGCCTGCGGCGGCTACTGATCAATGCGGTGAAGACCATCGTCGCGCCGTCAGAACGCCCGGCGAGCGTGGAATGGTGGGAGCAGGCGCTCGGCGACAGCGGCTTCTGCGAGGTCAAAGTGATGGCGCTCGAGCACGAGGGCGGGATCGCCTGCGCCCGGCGTGCCACGCCTCGGTCGTAAACCTGGCGGAGCATGACCGTTCGGCGATCCATCGAGGTTCGCTCTGGCAGAGCGTCCTCGACCGCCTACCGTCCTACGGCGACAGTACCGTCGGGAGGCTGAACTGGTCGGCGCACGCCCCTGCGCTACCGAATAACCGCGATGACCGCCCACCCTCCTAGAGCACACATTCGCCGCCGCCGGGCTGCGCGCACAAGACGAGCCGCGCTGCTGATCGGGCTGACGCTGATCGCAGTTGTCGTGTTGCTGAACTCTGGTGGTGGGAGTGCCGGTAACGTTGCTCATCGCAAAGCCCCGGCCCAGGCTGCCTCTCGGAGGCGGCCGGCGGCGCTCGCGGTTGAGTCCGGGTTGTTGCCGTGGCACATCGCCGCTCCGCTGAGCCGTGGCGTGGTGTTACCAGGCGCGGGCGGCAAGCTGATGCTGCTGGGTGGGTTGAACGGCTCGACGTCGGCGAGCGGCGTGTTCTCGCTGCGCACCGCCAATGGCGCGCTCCGTCCGGTTGGGAACCTGCCGGTCGGGATCCATGACGCGGTCGGCTCGGTCGTCGGCGGTCGTGACGTGGTGTTCGGCGGCGGCTCGCCGTCGACGGTCGGCACGGTCGAGACGTTCTCGGGCGCTTCGGGCTCCCGCTTGGGCACGCTCCCCGCACCACGCTCGGATGCGGGTGTGGCGACGATTGGCGCCTCCACCTACATCGTTGGCGGCTACGACGGGGCAAAGGCTGATCCGACCGTCCTGGTTACGACCGACGGGCACAGCTTCCGCCCGGTGGCATCGCTACCTGTTCCGGTTCGGTACCCCGCCGTGGCCGCGGCCGGAGGGAAGCTCTACGTGTTCGGGGGCGAGGCGATCTCAGGCACGGCAGCTGGTCACCCCGTTGATGACATCCAGATGATCGATCCTGCCAGCCATCAGGCCACGGTTGTCGCGCACCTACCGGAGCCTTTGGAGGCGTCGGCTGCCGTTGTCCTGGGCGGTCAGATCTACCTTGCCGGCGGGGACAGCACCACGCCACAGGCCTCGGTTGTGGGTCTCGGCACCACCCAGCTCGCGCCGGCGGTCTCTGCGACCGGCGCCGGCGGGCTAACGACGGTTTCGACGATCTGGGCCTTTGACCCGCGTACAAAGCGGACTGCGGCCGCCGGCCGCTTGCAGGTGCCGGTCTCGCATGCCGGGGTCACGGTGCTGGGGTCGCGGGCGTGGTTGGTCGGCGGGGAATCCGGTGGAACCCAGCTGACGGCGGTACAGATGATCACGCCCAATGCCGCATTTGGAAGGGCCGGCGCACAGGGCGCCGGATCTCCCTTCTTCGGCGACAAGCTGCTCGTCGCCGACCGTGCGAACAACCACCTGCTCGTGCTTGATCCGACGCTCCAGGTCACGTGGAAGTTCCCATCAGTCTCATCGCCGCACGATCCGCTGGGCTTCTACTTCCCTGACGATGCGTTCTTCATCGACCATGGCACCGCAATCCTGACCAATGAGGAGCAGAACGACACCCTCCAGGAGATCGGCTACCCATCGGGGAAGGTGCTCTGGTCCTATGGGCATCCCAGGCAGCCCGGCACCGCGCAGGGCTATCTGCACGAGCCTGACGACGCGTACCTGCTGAAGAACGGTCAGATAACAGTCGCCGACGCGGACAACTGTCGCGTGCTCGTGATCAATCAGAACCACACGGTGGCGCACCAGATCGGCGCAAACGGTGTCTGTACCCACAACCCACCGACCTCGATGGGCTCCCCCAACGGGGACACACCGTTGGCCAACGGCGACCTGCTGCTGTCCGAGATCAACGGCTCATGGGTCTCGGAGTACACACCCCAGGGCCATGAGGTATGGACCGTCCACCTTCCGATCAGCTACCCATCCGATCCTCAGCAGCTCGGTCCCGACCTGTATCTGATCGCGGACTACTCCCACCCGGGGGAGATTCTGGAGTTCAACCGTGCCGGCCAGATCCTCTACCGGTACGCACCCACAGCGGGGCCGGGGATGTTGAACCATCCCTCCCTGGTCGAACGGCTGCCGAGCGGCGTCTTCCTCGCCAACGACGACTACCGTGACCGGATGGTGGCGATCGACCCGGCGACCGGAGCGCTGGTTTGGCAGTACGGCACAACCGATCGTGCGGGAACGGGCCCCGGCAGGCTGAACACTCCCGACGGATTCGACCTGCTGACGCCTAGCGGGACGACTCCGACCCATCCGACCACCGGATAGCGCCGCCGCGACTCGAGGATCGCACGTCCAGGCCAACCCGCGCGGCCGACGACAACGTCTCGCGGCTTCGCGGCCGCGGGCCTGAGCCGAGCTCAGATCGCATGGGCGACGACAGGGCTCATACCGATCCGTGCTGCTTGTGGCGCGAGTTACGCGTCTGTTGCGGCATCGGCCTGAGAGGCATGCTTTCGCGCTTTACCGCGGGTGCGCAAGCTCCTCCTCGCGACCCTGGGGGAGAACTCGTGGCTACGACGGCGTCTCCCCCGAAGTGCTCTCCGCTGCCGAGCCGGTATGACGCGGCGGCCAGGGGCTAGATTGGGCTGCAGGCATCCAACGTCGCAGGCACGACGGCTATGGCAGGGAGTTGCAGAAGCGGAAGCGCCGACCAGCCTGATTGCAGGTTGGTGGTGTTCGGCGGGTGGTGGTAGACCAAGAGAGCGGCGGGCTGCTGCCGGCGGACGGCGATGTTGTCGAGGCGCTGCAACCGGGCTTGTGGGTCGGCGAAGAACCCGTCGGCACCGTCGATTTCGATCACTGTCGCGCCTCGTGCGGAGATCAGTCGGGGGGGGCCTCGGAGCTGGCGTTGGGGCCCCGTGACGAGGCCAGTGACTGCGGGTGGCGTAGTAGTGCTCCTCTGAGCCGGCGTGTGTCGCTACACGTGCGACGACCGGGTTGGCGGCCGTCCCGAACGCGAACACGGCGTGCCGTGGCTGCAGGAAAGCGGTCACTTGACGTGCGCGAGCGAGTTCGCCCGTCGCAATGCGAGCGCGTTATATGTTGTGGCGGATGGGGATCGGCGCGGAGGCACCTCAGGGTCGGGTGCTGGTAGAGCGCGAGGCTGAGCTCGCGGCGATTGACCGTGCGCTGGGCGGCGCCGCGGTGGGGCAGGGTCGGCTGGTGCTGGTGGAAGGGCCGGCAGGGATCGGCAAGACGGCGCTCCTGGACGCCGCGCGCGAGCGGGCGAACGCTGCCGGAGTCGTGGCGCTCGTCGCACGCGGTGCCGAGCTCGAGGGCGATTTTCCGTATGGGGTGGTGCGGCAGCTCCTCGAGCCAACCGTGCGGCAGGCTGACGCACCCAGGCGTGAGCGGCTGCTCGAGGGGGCCGCCACGCTTGCGAGGCCGGCAGTGCTGACGCCTGAAGCTGGTCCGGCCGACGCGGTCGACCGAGGGTTCGCGATCGCGCACGGGCTCTACTGGCTGGTCGCGAACCTCGCCGCCGAGGAGCCGGTCGCGTTGCTGATGGACGATGTGCATTGGGCCGATGCCCCCTCGCTGCGGTTTTTGGTATATCTCGCGCGGCGTCTCAGCGGTCTCGGCGCCTCGATGGTCGTGTCGGTAAGGACGGGCGAGGAAGGAGCCGACCAGGGCGTGCTCCGCGAGCTCGAGCGGTGCCCCGGCGCGGACGTCGTGTCCCCGCTGGCCCTCACCGACGCGGGTACCGTGCGTGTACTGACGGTCGATTTCGGACGCGCGCCCGACCCTGAGTTCGCGCGCTCATGCCGGCACGTCACTGGAGGAAATCCGTTCTTCGTCCACGAGCTTGCGGCGGCGCTGATCGCCGACGGGATCGAGCCTACTGCCGGCGCCAGCGAGCAGGTCTCAGCGGCAGCGCCGCGGGCGATCGCACGCGTCACGCTCGGCCGCCTCAGCCGGCTATCAGACGACGCGGTCGCGATGGCCCGGGCGATCGCGGTGCTCGGCCGCGACGCGCGCCTGCCGCGAGCCGCCGCAGTGGCCGGCCTACGAGAGGGGCGAGCGCTATCGGCCCTCGATGCACTTGTGGCCGCCCACCTCGTCCTGGCTGGAGATCGACTCGACTTCCGCCATCCGATCGTGCGCGCCGCGATCTACGACGAGCTGGCGCCCGGCGCCCGCTCGTCGGCACACCGGCGGGCCGCTGCGCTGCTCGCATCAGAGGGCGCGGAGGTCGACGCCGTCGCGGCGCACCTGATGCGCAGTGAGCCGGTCGGTGACCCGGACACGATCGCGACGCTGCGCGAAGCCGCGGCGCACGCGCTCGCGCTGGGGGCGCCCGACAGCGCCGCAAACTACCTGGAGCGCGCTTTGGCGGAAGGGCCCGAGCGCGAGCTACGCGGAGCCCTGCTGCTCGACCTGGGCCTGGCGGAGAAGCTCACCCGCCGGCCGGCCGCGATCGAGCGTTTCGAGGAGGTTCGCCGGCTCGCCGAGGACCCGGTCACGCGCGCTCGCGCGATGATCGAGCAGGGCGAGATCCTGTCGTACGTCGGTGACTGGCAACAAGCGCTGGCGCTATTCGACGGTGCGCTCCTCGAGCTGGCCGACCGCGACGACGCGGTCGCGCTACGGGCCGAGGCGTTCCGGGCGGTGCTGACTGCCTATGACCCGCGGCTAGTCGACGCGTTCGTGGAGCACTTGCCAAGGCTACGCGCGCTGGTGGCGAGCGCGAGCGCCAGTGCGCGCCCGCTGGCGATGCTGTTGGCCGCCTGGGGTGCCGCGCGCGACGAGCGCTCGGATCGGGTAATTGAGCTCGTCGAGCTCGCGTGGGCCGACGGCCAATACCTCGTGGTCGGCGACAGTATCGAGCTGCTGCCCCAGGGGATCTCTGCACTCGTGTTGTGCGAGCAGCTGGATCGCGCGGACGAAATCGTCGCGGCGGTGCGGGCCGCCGCTCAGCGAAGCGGCTCGGTGATGCAGCAGCTGGTCGCCAGCGCCCACGAAGCATGGATCGAGACGCGGCGGGGCGACCTCGCTGCCGCCGCGGCCGAGATGCGCGGCGCGCTTGAGCCCGCGCTCGAGCTCGGGCTCCAGTTTCCCGTCCTCATAACCATCTCGTATTGCGTCGACGTTATGCTCGAGCGTCCCGACGTCTCCGACCTCGCCGCGCTCGCCGAGACGATCGATCTGGGAGCGATGGCCGACGTCCTCGCCGGCGCGATGCTGATTGATGCTCGCGGGCGGCTGCGGTTCGCTGCTGGCCAGCGGACCGCAGCGATCGCCGATATGCGCCACGCCGGCGCGATCAACGATGCGCTGGGCTTCACGAACACGATCGGGTTCGCGTCGTGGCGCTCTGCGCTCGCGCTGATGCTGGGGCCGGCGGAGCGCGATGAGGCGCTCGCACTCGCCGGCGCTGAGCTCTCCGACGCGCGCCGAAGCGGCCACCCGCGAAGGATCGGGATCGCGCTCCGCGCGCTCGGGACCCTCGAGCCGGACCGGGACACGGGCCGCTCGCATCTGGAGGAGGCGGTGCACGTGCTGGAGGACTCGCCGGCCCGGCTCGAGCACGCCCGCGCGCTGGTCGAGCTGGGCGCTGCTCGCCGCCGCGCAGGGGAGCGCGCCGCCGCCCGCGAGCCGCTCCGGGACGGACTCGACCTCGCCGGGCGCTGCGGGGCCGTCCGGCTCGCCGAACGCGCCCGCGCCGAGCTCGCGGCGGCGGGCTCGCGTCCGCGACGCGACTACACCACCGGCCGCGACGCGCTCACGCCAAGCGAACTGCGCGTCGCCAGCATGGCTGCCGAGGGCCACACCAACAAGGACATCGCCCAAGCCCTGTTCGTGACCGCCGCGACGGTCGAGACACACCTACACCACACCTACACAAAACTCGACATCACGTCTCGCAAGCAGCTCGCCGTGGCGCTCGCACGAGCAAGCGACTAGCAGCCCTCCATTGACCTTCGTCACGCGACAGCGGCGACCGATCCACCGCGATGCCCGGGCTTGCCTGAGCGCTACCGCTTCAGCTTGAACTTCTTCAACGCTGTGACCGCTGGCGTCCCGACGGGTGTGAACGTGCCCTTAGCGGTCAGCGACAGGTGCTGAGCGTGCCTGAGCAAGCGCACGCCGGCGGCGGTCAGCTTGAGGTGCATCCTCGCGCTTCCGGCAGAGCTGAACGTCAGGCGGCCAGTGGCGATCAGTAGCGGCTTCGGCTTGTGTCTCGCCGTCGCAAGGCGCGCGCCACGAGGCACCTGGTACCACTGGATGACTGCCTTTCCCGACGCCAGCGCCTTGAACTCGAACACGTACCCATCGGCTTTGAGCAGCCGCCTGATCAGCGCGGCTTTGCCCATGGGAACGATCTCGTGGAGCAGCAACGCCTTGATCTGTGCCGCCGTGACTGCGCCAGCGCCCCCGCCGCCCGAGCCGCCGCCGCCCGAGCCGCCGCCCCCGCCGCCCGAACCGCCTGTGCTTGCCGTCGAGCGCAGGTTCACGACGTAGGGTGCGCTGCCCGTGGGGCTCGGATAGATGGGCGTGTAGGCGGCGGCAGCCGGCCCAGTGAGCTGGCCGAACGCGCCCGCGAACGACGCGGAGTACATGTTCGTCGCGGACCCAAAGCCGTTGTCGACGTCGATCACTGGGTGGTCGACGCCAGCGGCGGGCGCGTAGCCGGTCGAGTCGACGTACAGCGAGCCGCCGTTGAGATTGAGCGCCCCTCCGACCTGGAGCTGGTCCATGTTCGTGCCGGGCGTGTTCCCGCGCAGATCGATGCGAAGCGTGCCGCCGCTGCTCTGCGTATAGCCGACGTTTCCGCCGCTCTCGATCGTCAGCGTCCCGACCGTCCCGTCGCCGCCGGGGCTGACGGTGCCGCCGTTGTTCTGAACGCCGCCCTCGATCGTGCCGTCGCCGGTCAGCTCGCCGCCGGCGAGGGTGAGCAGCGTGCCGCTACCGCCGTTGTTCCCGAGCGTCGCGCCGGCACCAATGTCGATCGTCCCGCCGGCGTTGTTCGTCCATGTGCCGGGGTTGGCGTTGACCATCGTGCCCTCCCCCTGGATCGAGATCGAGCCGTTGTTGACGAGTGTGTCCGGTCCGAGGCCAGCATTGGCGTTGCTGATGACGACGCTCCCATTGTTGGTGAACGTGCCGTGGGAAACGCCTGCGTTGATCGTCATCGTGCCGTTGTTGACCGCATTCTCGCCGGCTTGCACACCGAGGCGCCCGTCGATTGTCGTCGCGCCATTGAAGCTCGCGGTCGTCCCGTTGATGCCGTACGGATAGCACGGGTTACTGATCGTCGTGCCACCGACGACGAAGAGGTTCCCGGTGATATCGGCCGGTCCGTTCGCGCTCAGCGGGATGTCGTCGTTCACGCCCGTACCATCCACCCACAGCCCGCCCGATCCCGAGGCGATCGAGCCGCTGCCGAGGAGGCACATGGTGCTGCCGGCGAGCTCGACCGACGCCGCCACGACGCTTTCGTCGATCCTGATCCCGCTGCCGATGAAGACGTAGTCGCCCGCGCCCGGGACTCCCGTCGGGGACCAGCAGCTCGCGGTGTTCCAATCGCTGGTGTCGTCGCACCCCCACGTCTTCGTCGGCGTCGGCGGCCCGGAAGCCTGTGCCGCGCCCGCGAGCCATAGCGATGCCAGCGCCACGACGACAACCAGCAGCCACCGCGCAGCCGCAGCGAACGGCGTGCCCCCGATCGCCCGTCCCGTCACATAAAGCCCGGTGTCCAGCTGCGATCGGCGCATCGGAGACCCCCTGATCCGTGTGTGTAGTCCGGCGTGAACGGCGGCTGCATATCGCACCCACGCTAGGTCAGCAACGCCCCGTTCGCATCCATGAGCCTCATGGAGATTTGCGCGCATCGTCCGGGCTGCTCAACCGCCGTCGCCGGCCGAGACCTCGGGCTCTGCCTGCTCGTCGCGCACCCGAACCCGATCAAACGCCAACAGGAATCCCAACATGCCCTCGAACGACACCTGCGGCTCGCCCTCACGCGCGAGCGATCCGCAGATTGGCTCGCCGGGCTCGAGCTCCACGATGATCCGCAGGCCGTGCACGGAGCGCAACCTAGCCCGAGCTGGTCAGGCTTCGCATCCGTGAGGGTCATTGATCATGTGACACGTCGGAAAAATGACACCGCACATCTGTCAGCGAGCGTGCGTTCGACCAGCCGCCGAATCACAGCCCCTCCCGCGCGGAGTGGCGGAGTAGAGACGGGACGGTTCGAAGCCGAGAACGCCATACGGCAACGCGCCGTCGTAGCGCGCGCGTTCCCGAAACCACAGCTTGTCCTATCAGCGCTCGCGTGGGCGGTGGCCGCGCTTGCTGGTGGAAGCGATAGCGGCCGCCCGCCGGACAACGATCAGCCGTCGCAGGTCTCGTGCGGGCGCGTGCATAGGCAGCTGACCTCGGCTGTCGGAGCCCTGGAGTCGCCGCGATCAGCCACCCCGGCGGCCGCGACAGGGCAAGGCTCGCACGATCCGCCGTCCCTGCAGTCGCGGCAAAGTGGTCTCGCGACTTGCTGCTGCGGGCCGAGGCGGTGCCGATGGCCTGGCGTGCGCAGGTTTGGCGAATTGCGCGTTCGTTGCGGCGTCGGCCTGAGACATGCTTTCGCGTTGCCGTGGGTCGGCAGGACTACTCGCGACTCTGGGGGAGAAACTCGCCGCTACGCCGGCTTTCTCCCCCGGAGTGCTTGCTGTCGCTCATGGCGAAAAGCTCGTCGCTGCCGTCTGGGTATCGCGGACGTGCTTTCGCTGTTAGCGCGTGTACCTCGGCTGTCATGACGGTGCTGGCCCGCTGAACCCTGAGCTCGAGTCGCGTTGGAGATCCCGCGGCGGAGGCCAAGTTCGCGCGGCCAGCGATGTTCGTGGGCGGTTTCGACCAGGGCTTGATCACCAGAGCGTGTAGCCGCCGTCGACCACGAGCACTGATCCGGTGACGAAGCTCGAGGCGTCACTGGCGAGGTAGATGAGCGATGGGCCGAGCTCCTCGGGCAGCGCGTAGCGTTGCATCGCTGCGTCTTCGATCCAGTGGCGCCGGAACTCGGGCCGGTCGACCGTCGCCATCTCGGTCTTGATGTATCCGGGGGCGAGCGCATTGACGCGGACGCCGAAGGGCGCCCACTCGGCCGCAAGCGATCGGGTGAGATGGTGGACGGCGGCTTTGGACGCGTTGTAGGCCGGCTGCATCTGGGGACGGTTGACGATCAGGCCCGACATCGACCCGACGTTCACGATCACGCCGCTTCTGCGGTTGACCATCTGCTCCCCAACGATCCGGCTGCAGTGCCAGAGCCCCTCGACGTTCACGTCCCACACGGCCCGCCACTGCGCTTCGGGTACGTCAAGCGCCCGGGCGTGAAACGCGACGCCGGCGTTGTTGACGAGCACATCTATGGGTCCGATCGAGTCCGACACGCTGGAGACCATCGCTGCGACACTCACCGGATCGGTGACGTCCATCCTGAGCGCCGTTGCGCCCAGCTCGTCGGCCACGGATTCGGATCGAGCCTGGTCACGGGCCGCAATCACGACCTGGGCGCCCGCCTCACGGAGCGCACGCGCAAATGCGAGGCCGAGACCCCGGTTGCCGCCGGTGACCACGGCAACCTTGCCGTCGAGGCGAAAGCTGTCCAACACCGTCATCGAAACTCACAACTCAGCTGCAACATACGCCCACGCTACCGCGAAGAGACCTCCGTTCGGGGTTTCGCCCTGCGGCAGAGACCCGCTCCGTTTACATGACATGCCTCTCGCTGCTGCTCTCAGAACACCAGCTTTGCGCGGACTGCAGGAAGCTCGGCGTCGGCGGTGCCGAGCCTGAAGTCCTCGACCGCGTTCCGGGCGACACCCAGGTCTGCCGAGTGAGGAGAACTCGCACGTGTGGATGCCCCGCTCCGGTGCGGGGCATCGCGGTGAGCCACAGCCCCATGATGTCTCTGGCAGTCTCTGGGAGCAGATCTGGCACAGAACGAGGCGACGATGAACAAGCTGAGGCTTAGCATCACGATGTCGCTGGACGGCTACGTCGCCGGTCCAGACCAAAACGAGGAGAACCCACTCGGCACCGGCGGGCTGGATCTGCACGAGTGGTTCTTCCCGCTCAAGGCGTTTCGGGAGATGCATGGCGAAGAGGGCGGCGACGTCAATACCAGCTCGGCTGTGGTCGAGCAGCGCTTGGCGAACGTGGGCGCCACGATCATGGGTCGCAATATGTTCGGACCGGTCCGCGGTTCGTGGAGGGATGAGTCTTGGCGGGGTTGGTGGGGTGAGAATCCTCCGTTTCACCATCCGGTGTTCGTACTCACCCACCACCCGCGCGAGCAACTCCAGATGCAGGGTGGCACCACCTTCCATTTCGTCAGCGACGGGATCGAGTCAGCGCTGAGGCAGGCGAAGGACGTCGCAGAGGGACGCGACATCTCCCTGCCAGGAGGCGCGTCGGTGGTCAACCAATATCTCGCCGCAGGGCTGGTTGACGAAATCGACATCTCAATCGTGCCACTGATCCTCGGTACCGGTGAGCGCCTATTCGCGGGGCTCGACCGGGGGACGCTCAATCTCAGCCAGATCCGCGCAGTCGACGCCCCCGGCGTTACCCACATCAACTACGAAGTCGGCTGACCTGGTTTCCACCTGCCTCACACCGTCCGCTTTAGGGCCTGCCAGACCTCGTTTGCGCGGCCAGCACGGGCATGGGCGCTGCTCCACGATGGCGATCCGAGCAACAGTTAACCACTGCCCGGCGCTACGTTTCGACCACCGTCAGATCCGCGCAGACCAGATTCAGCGACCGGCAAGCGGGCTGACGTAGCGCAGGAACGCTGCGGCCCCAAGCGGTGCGCCGGTGGCCTGCGCAACCAGCGGGAGCGTGTCAATCCGGCGTCCGTGGCGATGCACATGCTCGGCCAGCCAGCGCTGAATAGGCGCCACTTCTCCCGCTCGTAGATCATCCTCACGCGGCCCGAGCTCGGCCTCGATCGTCTCCCACAGCTGTGCTGCAATCAAGCAGCCGAGCGCATAGCTGGGGAAGTACCCGAAGGAGCCGGCCCCCCAATGGATGTCCTGCAGGCAGCCGAGCGCGTCGGAGTTGACCTGCACGCCAAGCAGGCGGCGCATCCCGTCGCGCCATGCCGCCGGCAGGTCGGCTACGGCCAGCTGACCATCTATGAGCGCCAGCTCGAGTTCGAAGCGCAGGATGATGTGAATCGGGTAGGTCAGCGGATCGGCAGATCCGCGGATGGCGGAGGCCTCGACGCCAAGCAGTGCGGAGTGCAGCTCGCTGGGAGTCACCTTAAACCCGCCGCGCGCCAGTTCGGCGATGATCACCTCAGCGAATGCGGGGCTGCGTGCCACATGGTTCTCCCACAGCTTGCTCTGCGATTCGTGGATGGACATTGATGTCCCATGTCCAAGGTTGGTGCGCTCGAGCCTGGGGTCTACCTGTCGCTCGTACAGCGCATGGCCGTACTCGTGCAATGAGATCACCAGCGCTAACAGGTCGTCGTCGTCGGTGTACCTGGTAGTCACACGCGAGTCGCGGCGACCGATCCGAGAGCTAAACGGATGGGGCGACACATCTACCCGCCAACTTCCGGACTCGACCCCGAGCCGGCTCAGTGCACCTTCGACAGCTGCCTGCTTCGCGGCCGTGGGCACCTGCAGCTTGTGGCGCGGCGAGTGCAGTTGTCCATCGGCCACCAACGGTGGCAGCGTCTCCGTGAGTTCGCCGAACATCCGGTGCAGATCCTCGGTGCGTAACCCAAAGTCATAGTCGTCCAGCAGTCCGTCGTACGGACTCTCTCCGTCGCCGGCGACACACTCACCGTAAGCGCGCGCCAACTCGACGTTACGCGTCAGAGCCGGCGCAAAAGCGTTGAAATCGTCGTGCTCTCGTGCGAGCCGCCAACTCTCCATCCCATCGGCGTGAGCGCGAGCAAGCTCACCGGCAAGATCTTCCGGCACGCGACGCGCCCGCTCCCAGTCGCGACGCGCAATCCGCACGATGTCGTGGTTGAGCTCATCGAGTGGTACGCCGTCGAGTTTCGCCAACCAGCTCCCGATTTCCTCGGCTGTGCCCCGCTGATGGGCGATACGAGCCAGCGTCCCCAGCTGCTGCGCGCGTCCCGGGGCGCCCTCCGGCGGCATCATCACCCGCTGATCCCAGACAAGGAGGCTATGCACACCATCCAAGTCCGAAAGCTCGGCCATGCGGGCGTGCAGCTTCTCGATCGCATTCACGAACCACAGCGTAACGGGCACTGATCTTTGACCCAGAGCTTGACCCGAGACCCCCTAAACGATGAAACGCCCGTATTCTCGGGCGTTTCTCGAGTACCGCTCCGGGATTCGAACTTTCCGTACAGGACATGGCTCAGAAACTGTCCCACGAGAGCGATCGCGGCAGACTTGCTTGTAGTGGCCCACTGATGCAAGCCGGCCACTCGCCTGTCAGGCCGGGGGAAGAGTGAGGTTTTGCTGAGGCAGCGGTTCTCGCCGTCGCGGAGGCGGTATCGCGGACCGGGTTGTCCCATTACGACCAAACGCTGTCGCCGTGGCGTATGGGCGACATCCGGTTTAGGGCGCGACGATCGAAAACCCGTCGCTGGTGCGCCCGGCGCTCCCGTCTTCCCCCTCAGCGGAGACGGCGACTGCGTAGGACTGGCCGGGTATCCAGGCGTATCCGCTCCCGCCGCCCTGTTGCGTGCCGTTTGTCTCGCACTCGCTGAGGTTCACGGTGAACTCGATGGGTCCAGGGTTGTTGGCTTCGGCGGGATCGAAGTCCTGAGTGGTGTTATCGACGAGCGGGTACGTGCCGAAGTTGTCCGGCTGGCTTGCGATCGTTGCACCTGAGACGTTCGAGTAGGCTGCGGGCGGGCAGTTGGCGCTCAGACCACTGATCGCCCCGGGTTTATTGATCGACACCCAGTAGTTCAGGCCGGAGGTGTCCATGAGACCGCTCGAGCTCGTCTCGCCAGGCATGGGAAGGCGTTCCGGGCGCTCCACCTTGAGCGTCAGCGTTCCCGTGTTGGACGCGCTCACGAGACTCCCGGTGCTGTCTGCCGTCATGAAATTCGGGCCAGCGGAGTCGGCGCCGCCCAGTGTGGAACCTTCGATGTAGGGCGTCGAGGCGAAGTACGGACCAACCTCCATCATCGTTTGGGCGGTGGCGCCGGAGCCTGTCTGCGTGCCGTTCAGGGCGATGAGCTGGCCGGGAACGATCTCGTCGGGGACGTTCGTCCCGACCGGCGGCGTCAGGATAGCCCCAAACGCGTCTCCGAAAAACAAAGCCGCCAGTGCGTACGGCGGTGACGTTTGTGCCCAGGGGTGCTGGTCCGCCACCATGTTGTTATATACCGTCGCGTTCGCGCACCACGTCAACGTGCCGCAGTCAACGCTCATCGTCACGTCGCTACCGGTCGTATCACCAGGAAAGAGCTGATCAGGCTGGACGCCGACACTGAAGTCGGCGGGATTTGTGTGAAAGTTTCCCGGACCGACCGGCTGCGGATCAAGGAACGTTGCGAGACTGGCCGGCGTGAGCCCGCCCGGTGCGTAGTAGCTAACGGCCTGCGACTGGTTATCCCCAATCGTGGCGCCGATGGTTACCGTCGACGCGGCGATCGACGCGGTGGACGGGTCGACGTTGTTCAAGACGCCGTTTCCGTTGACGTCGACATTGAGTACGTTCGGGATACCTGAGCAGTCAAGTTCTTGGCCTGGTGCCGTGCCCGTCGCGCCCCCGCTCGTCGCTGGGCAGCTATCCGATGTCGTATCGGTCGTCGAAATAGGCCCTCGAGGCAGCATCCGGAACAAGATCGCCTTGGCCGACGCTTTGCTGACGGCCCTAGTCGGAATGCCACCTGGCACCAACCCAAGGTTGCCAGCACCGTATGGGCGTCCGTCACGTGCGGCTGCTCGTATCCTGTCGCGCGAGTCAGTTCGCGACGCCTTCGATGCGAGGTACCAGGTTGGCTTCGAACCGCGCAAGTTCTTGCCCACGAGCCGCCCCAAGGAGATGTTGCCTGACGGGGTGCCGAGGCCAATAACGTCGTCCACGCATGCGGGCTGCCTCGCCTTACCGCAAGCGGACCTGCCCTTCCCCGACTTTTCAGTGATCTTCGCGAGAACCACGGGCCCAACGTAACTCCCGGACGCGGAGACGACCTGAACCGTGGCATCGTGCAACTTGACATGGTCTCGCAACGGGATCCGGACCCTGAAGGAGCTGCCGTGAACGACGCCTGTCCAACCGGTTCCTCGCTTGGACAGCACAAAGACTTGGCCGCCTGAAAGCCGCGCGACCGAACCGGAGACCACGATCGACTTCAACCCGGCCGCGTCACTCGCAGCTAAGAATCCAGACGGCGCCACGACCAGTCCGGACAGCCCCAACAGCCCGCAGAAACAGCCGCGTCTCAACATCCGTGAGAATGCCCGCCCCACCATTAAGTTGCACCTCATGCGCGTGCGATCGGCGCCATCCCCCGGACCTTAGCGTTGCAGGCAGGCCTCCCCCCGGCCCTAACAGAACCGCAACCGCCCATCGAACGGACGGGCTCCGGCGCGGCCGGAACCCGAGCACTCCGACTGGTCTTTCCCGCTTCGTTCGGATCGATCGCAGTACGGAAGGCGTCTGTAAGTCCGGCGCGGGCACTGTGGATGCGAGAATCTCGGCGTCGCGCGCGGCGATCGACCGGCCACCAAACCGCGATCTGCTTGCGCATACCGAAGTGGTACCAGTGCGGATGCAAGCGTCAGGACGCCGCGATAGGCCAGAGAGATCCCCTGTTGCCGAGTCGGGGCACATGAGCATGACTTCCCCTCGTCGGTCTAGGAGAGCCCATCCGAACCCTCGAACCAACAGGTAGTGACGACGAGATCCTGATCCGCGAGAGCGACCTGCCCGTCCGGATGGCCGAGGAGGAGCGAGCTCAATTCGCCTCGGCCGTGCCGCCGGCGGGGCGACGCGCGACGCCGCTGGCCTCTGCCGCCCGCGCGACCGCCAGAGCTACTGCCTTGACTACCTCGCGGTTGAACACGCTTGGAATGATGTACTCGGCGTGCAGCTCATCGTCCGCGACTACGCCAGCGATGGCTTGCGCGGCGGCGAGCTTCATCTCCTCGTTGATAGTCCTGGCTCGCACGTCCAGCGCGCCACGGAAGACACCAGGGAAGGCCAGCACGTTGTTGATTTGATTCGGATAATCCGAACGACCCGTAGCCATGACCGCGACGTCCCCGCCGACGGCCTCCACGCGCACTTCGGGCTCTGGGTTGGCCATCGCGAAGACCACCGATCTCGCTGCCATCCGGCGCACGGCCGCTTCGGACACCGCACCCGGCCCAGACACTCCGACGAGTACGTCCGCGCCCGGCAGCACGTCGCTGGCCATGCCACGTTCATTGCTGGGGTTCGTGCGCGCGGCGAGAGCCTCCCGTGCTGAGTCCAAGCCGGGCCGGCCGGGATAAAGGGCCCCCTCGATATCGCACACAATGATGTTGCTCACCCCGTGGGCCAGCAGAATCTCGGTACACGCGGTCCCCGCAGCGCCAGCGCCGACGACCACGACTTTGACCGCCGCGGCATGCTTCTCGACGACCCGAAGCGCATTCATCAGCGCGGCGAGCACGACGATCGCCGTTCCGTGCTGGTCATCATGGAAGACCGGAATGTCGAGTTCGTCGCGCAGGCGGCGCTCGATCTCGAAGCAGCGTGGTGCCGAGATGTCCTCCAGGTTGATCGCTCCAAAGGTGGGCGACACCGCCGTGACGAACTCGACAATGCTGTCGGTGTCCTGGGTTGCGAGGCATAGCGGGAATGCATCGACTCCGGCGAACTCCTTGAACAGGAGCGCCTTCCCTTCCATGACCGGCAGGGCGGCCTCGGGGCCGATGTCGCCCAACCCGAGCACCGCCGTCCCGTCCGAGACCACCGCCACCGTGTTGCCCTTGATCGTCAGCGACCACGCTTTGTCGACGTCCTCGTGGATGGCCAGGCTCACTCGCGCGACACCCGGCGTGTAGGCCATCGACAGGTCATCGCGAGTCTTGACCGGGATCGTGCCGTTCACCTCGATCTTACCGCCGAGGTGCATCAGGAACGTGCGGTCAGAGACGCGCTCCACCGTCACCCCGTCCAGCTTTCCAACCGCCTCCGCGACGGCCTCGGCGTGCGCCGCGTCCACACACGCGACGGTCACGTCGCGCACCACCCCACCGCCTTCGGCCCGCACGAGATCGATCGCGCCGAGAATCGCGCCGGTCTCACCGATCGCGCCGGCGACCCGTGCGAACGCCCCCGGCCGCTGCTGCTGGCGCACCCGCATGGTGATGCCGTAGGACGCCGACGGACGGACGGCCAGAACAGGAGATGGACTCCCCGCCGGCGCGGGGGACATCGCATCCCCTGGCCCGACGGGATGAGCGCCGTCTGGCGTCATGGACGGCGACTCGGGATCTGTCCGCGGGCGCCACTGCACGCGCCAACATCAACTGATGCACGGACGGACACGCAGCTGATGCTACCCCCCGCCGCCCTAGCGATCGAAGCCACGAGGTCGCGATAGCCACGGATCCGAGACCCTCAGGCCGGCGGGCTATCACTCGGCATGGCTCCGACGGGGTCGAAGTGCGTGTCTTCCCAGCGGACC